>JACCDG012068760.1_pt1 | contig 104898 bp, 104 predicted proteins | sample 7442471 | NCBI WGS metagenome assembly JACCDG01 (sample SAMN15323444, study PRJNA562643) | freshwater metagenome | isolation source: river surface water | place: USA:Blue River Watershed | collected 2017-08-17
TAGTTGGGGGAGGGCTTTTTGGATTCGTGAAAGCCTCGGGCATCTTGAAACACTGGCATGCGATAATAGAGAGGTTTTGTCTGATCGCGTTCATAATTAATTCGAGAGTTGTGAGAGGAGTAGTAGTGAGGGGGGCTTCGACTGATCATCGAACTGAGACCGAAATAGATATAGGAATAGAAAAAGCTTTCGTTAGTCTCTGGACTCCATTGGCCCTGATCCGCTGGGCACTGAAAGGCTTTATAAATCCCTGGATCAATATCCATGGCTTCTCTCAGGTTGACGCTCGCATAGGATCCGCCAGGCTGATTATCAATCACATGAACGGGTAGCGATCGATAGGTGTCCTCATACATTTGAGTGGCTAAATGGATTTGATGGAGGTTTGAAAGGCACTTGACGTTTCTGGCTGACCCTCGGGCATGACCAAGAGAGGGAATCAGGATTCCTACTAAAATCGCGATGACCGAAGTTGTGACGAGAACTTCCATCAAAGTAAATCCCTTAGCCACTTTGTCTTTTACTGTTTCAAGGACAGAAATTTGAGCGATCGTCTGGCTGCAGGGGCGAGCGTCACTCGCCTGTGGCACCATCGTAATGGCGATCAAAAGTCCCAATGGACGACCCAATAAACAAACCTTAGTTAAAAATTCCCCTCTACCCATACACGAGAATTTCATAGGCAGGGGTGGGTAAGTGTCAACTGTTATGCAGTGCGTCAAATATTTCTTTAGTCGAGCAAGTTTTGGTTGATGATCCGAAATAGGATTTGCTAGGAGCGCCGCTTTGATAAAGTGGCAGTCATGCTGAGGACCATTTTGCTTTTATGTGTATCGAATTTATTTATGACCTATGCCTGGTACGGTCATCTCAAAGACCTTCGCGATAAGCCTCTTCTCATCGCAATTTTGGTGAGTTGGGGAATCGCCTTTTTTGAATATTGCTTTCAGGTTCCCGCCAATCGAATCGGAGCGGGGTTCATGAATTTGGCGCAGCTCAAAGTGACACAGGAAATTATCACGATGACAATTTTTGCAGGATTTGCAGTTTTTTATATGGGAGTCCCACTGACTAAAAATTATCTGTGGGCGAGCTTTTGTCTTCTCGGTGCGGCGTACTTTGTCTTCAAGGATTCTGCGGGTGTTTATTTCTAAAAAATCCAGCTTGGACCTAGTGTAAGCGCCATATCCGAATTGAAATCATCTCCTTGAGAATTTCGGAGCATAAAAAACAAGTTCTTGAGGTCAAATCGAAGAGAGAGGCCATTCCACCCTGAGTGCAATGTGAGACCTCCGCCGACGAATCCAAAAATTTCTCGCTGTGTGCCGATCCAAATGTTTCCCATCCCGAGAGAGGTATAAAAATCAGAAGTCAAAGTATCATCGAGTAAGGCTGCAATATTCCAATAGACGGCTCCATTCAAACTAAAAAGTTTGTCGTCTTTTTGAATACCGACAGCCGAATTGCGATCAACACTCGCTTGCCCGCTCATGACATCGGCTCCCACCCAAAAATTGCGGTTGAAGTGGTAACACAAACTGGCCCCTCCCAAAAATGATGAACGAAGAGAATCTCCTGTATAAAAAACAATTCCGGGAGAAACTTCAAAGGACTGGGCTTTGAGAGGGATCGAAAGGGAAATCAAAAACAGCAGCAACCAAACGACTTTTGAATTCAAAACGCGCATGCGCACAAGTTACTGAAGAATCTCCCTCATGGCGATTTATCGCTTCGCCAGAGACGCTCTGTCTAGATGGGATTCTATGCAAACGCATGCGTAGTTTTGAGGGAAAAAGCCGTCATTGGGCTGTTTAAGCCTGGGCCCACTTTTGCAATACTGGAAGGAGTAGGGCTTGTGCGAACCCAGATTCTGGAGGGTTCGATGTTCAAATATTTTATTCTCTTAGGCCCGATTTCATTACTGAGTGCTTGTGGAACGGAAGAGTCCGAAAAAGTAGCAGGCCTACTTTTATCCAACTCACCGCCAAGCACTCCGATCGTTTCAACGAGCGAACCTACCACTCCGGACGAGTCTGATACTCAAAATCCCCCCGACGAACCCGACGATCCTGTCGTGCCCCCCGTTGTAGTGGCGCCCAAACTACTCATGCATTTTAATGCCGCCATGGCCAATGGGGGTGGAGCTCCTTATGCTCCGGGCTGTCAGCCCTACCAAGGTGTTTGGGCCAATCTTGAGACTCCCGCGGCTGCAGGATTCCTCACAGGATTTTTGTCGACAGATTGCGGGACTAATTCGCCCATGGGATGGAAGGGAAGTGGGCTTCCTACGGATCCCTACCGATTGGGATTCGCACTCGTGTATGGCAATCGGTTTGTCAAAGTGAACAATCACCCAAGCCTCAATCCCACAGAGGGGATCTCGATCGTTGTTTGGTTTAGGACGACAGCACAAATGGATTACGAAAATATATTGGTCAAACCTTTCACCGGTTCAAGCGGAGGCAATGAGCAGTATCGAATCGGTCGAGACGATGGCTCTGGAAAACTAATTTTTGGGCTCAAGACCTCAGGCAACATGAAATATGCCTATTCTGCAAAAAATTGGTCTTCATTTGTGAATAAATGGACGATGGTGGCGGCCACATATGATGGCAGCAAAATGAAGATCTACGTCAATGGAGCTTTGGACGAAACCAAGACTGCGTCGGGTGCCATCAATGTCTCGACAGAGGCCTTAGGCATCGGGGGGCACAATCTAAATAATTATGATGAGTTCAATGGAGATGTCGCCACTGTACTCCTTTACGACAAGCCACTTTCCGCCTCCCAAATCCTTGAGAATTGTAATTCGAGCAAACCTTTTCTCTCGGGTTTGGCTTGTTCGGATTGATCGTTTAGTATCGGGAAATGGCAAAGACCGCGGCTCGATTAAGGTCCGTTTTTGAATTCGAAGACTTCAGAGAATTTATGAAAGTGCGAGTCCAAGAGCTCGCCGATGCGCCCGAGCAAATCTCGCTCAGAAGCTTGTGCAAAAAAGCGGGCTTTGCCTCTCCGGGCTTGTACCACTATGTGGTGCAAGGAAAGCGCCCCTTACGCTTCGAAGCGGCCAAAAAGTTTGCCAAAGGCATGAGCTTATCAAAGTCAGAGACAGAGTTCTTTCTGATTTTGGTCGAGTACCAACAGGCAGAAGATGGTGATCAAAAATTGCGACTGCACCAGAGGCTCTTGGGCTTCAAAAGCTTTCGAGAGGCTCACCCCTTGTCTCAAGCTCAGTTTGAATACTATACGCGCTGGTACTATCCCGTGATTCGCGAAATGGTGGGTCTCAAAAACTTCAAAGAGAGTGCTGCTTGGATTGCTTCGCGTCTTCGCCCAGCGATTCATCCTGAGGATGTGACACGAGCTCTTGAGCGACTGCAGATCTTAGGGCTTTTGGGGCGTAACGATAAAGGCCGCCTGGTTCAGACCAATCCGCGAGTGGCGACCACGAATCTGGTGACTTCGCATCTCGTCGCTCAGTTTCATCGAGAAATGCTTAAGATTGCCCAGGAGTCGCTCAAGTCTTTTACAAGTGACGAAAGAGAAATCTCGGGAATCACTCTCGCGCTCGATCAGACGCGCCAAGCTCAACTCAAAGAAAAATTAAGAGGGTTTTTAGCGGAAGTGTTTTCGGAATTTGGGGAGCCCACGGATTTGGACGAACAAGTGTTTCAACTTAATCTTCAGTTTTTTCCGCTCTCCGCAGATTGAAAGCTGCCGGGCAAAAGCTTGAGACTGGCAGCTGGAGATTCAAAAGCTTCCTGTCTTCCGTCTTCGTAGGTCGCTGTGACGCGACACGAGATTTCATCAAAAGTTTGAGAGAGCCTTTGAAGATCCGAGTAGGTCAGTGCCACTCCAGTCAGATAGATCTCTTGTTCTTCAAAGCTCAAAACAAATCCTCGCTCTAAGCTTGCATGAGAGGGGGGATTTTGAATTTGACAGTTGAGAATCTGATTTTGCTGCAAGAGCACGGTGCTGAGGTAATCAACGATGGCGTCGTCCACAAAGAGATCCAATTGAGTCGTGGGATTGCCTGTAAATGTTGCCAGTGATCCCGAATTGGTTTGGAATGAATTTACAAACGATTGTGGGGGCGTATCTTGGGGCACCTCAGAGCCGCATCCAAGGGCCAAGAAAACCAAGCTCACGTAAATGAATCGAAGCGTCCACATCCCCACCATGCTCGCTTAAATTGCAAAGCCTGTGCCCTAGCAAGCTATCGGTAATCACTCATGTTTTTCGAAGGTGAGACATGTGCGATCTCCCGAAAGGCCGAAAATGTCGCCGATCACTACGCAAACTCCTGCAAAAGCGAGAGCTTAGTCGAGAGACTGGCGATTCGCATGCGGACACTTTGCGAACAGGTCACCTTGTCGGCAAAGGCGTTTGGCACCCCTTCGCTCCAGATCCTGCAATGACACTCAATCACATAATCATTTCGGCTGTGGGGGTTGTCCCCATGGCTGAATGCAACCACGCACACGCCCAATGCGATAAGCAGCGTCGGCCCAGATCGAGTTTCGGTCTGGGCCGATGTATTTTTGGGCCGCTAGTCAGGGCAACCTGTTTCCCAATTACTCAAGAACTGATTGAGATCCAAAGCGCTGACGATTCCATCTCGATTGAGATCATAGGGGCCGTCGATGTTTCCCCAAGCTCCAAGAAGAATTCCAAGATCCTCTCCGTTCACAGCATTATCCAAGTTAAAGTCACCGCTACAAATAGTGCCGTTACAGGGTGGATTGAGTTCCCCAGGGTTTTCGTTTCCTGCCATATAGTGAGAGGGTAGGAGGGACCACTGGTTAGCTTCTTCAATGTCTAAGCATCGCTTGATGCCAAAAATTATGAATCCACCCATGGGTCCAAAGATATGCGGAGAATACACAGGCCCTCCATTTCCACGTCGGCCAGAGGGCTGCCACATGACGGAGACCGAATCAAAAATCTCAAGGTCGATATTATCCAATTGACCATCATTGTCTTCGTCGAGGTCCGAGCCCACTTGGACGTTTGGGATTCCGTTGAGCAAAAAGACTGTGATATTTTGAGCGTCTAACATTCCAGGGCTCGCGATTTGATCGGGCTGCTGCAAAAAAAATACAGAGTTGGAAAGGATAAAGGATCGATCCTCTGGGATCTGGCCTTGCAATGGAATGAGTGCGCTGACGTAGCCTCCATTTCCCGGCGGGGCAAATTCCACTCCATGCTCCGCGAGCACCAAAATGGAGAGGCCCGTCAAATCAGTTCCTGCGAGGCCGGTGATTTCTAGATATTCCACATCGGTATAGGGCGGCAAACTATCGAGTCTCAGTTTGCTCAGTTTGACTGAATTTTGATTGGCCTCAAGATTTTGAATCAGAAAACAAAATAAATACGTGCACGCAAAAAGACTGCGCATTTCTCTCTCCCTCTTTCTTCGCACACGCCAGGATGAATCATCCCTTAAACCCGAGTTAAAGGTTGGTGGATTTTGAGTGGAGGGGTCAATTGTTATGTGGAGGGGGGGGCTCACTTAAGTAGTTAAAAGGAGTAAGGGTTTACAGCCTATCGTGGAGGGGCTTCTCGACCAATGAATCCCCAATTACACTTAGAGATGGTGCTCCGCAGCATAGGGAGGCCAGAACTGGGGTTTACGGGTGGCCATAGAAACAAAGGAAGATGAAGATCGACTTGAAGAAATTGCAGTCGAGCTTGCGAAGGTTGCGGCTGAGAGTGCCAATAAAAAAGCATCTTCTCTCGATCGAAGTGTCGAACTCTTTGGCATGATGGCTCTTCCATTTAGCGCTTTGTATCTCTATTTGGGTGGGCATGATTTTCAGCTGATGGGTGTTATCGTTGCTCTCATGCTCGTTTTGAGTTTTGTGGGCGGGCCCATTACGAATGTGCCTCCGCAGGAAATTCCGAAGGAACCTATAGAAGCCGGGGGCAATGCAGAGGCTCCCAAATAGGCATTGTCTTTATCGATCTCGAGCCTTAGGAAAGGCTCCCAAAGGAAATAGCTGTATATTCAATTGGTAGACTTTGTCGGGATGGGGATCGCTCGAATAAACAGCATTGATGTCCTCCTGAAACTTAAAGACGAGCTTTCGCACTTCATCAAATTTTTCTTGAGACAGGGCGATAGTCACGCCACTCAGCTCGCGCTCGGCCGGTGTCATTTGGTCCACAGCGGTGAGCGCCTTTTGAATCATTTCGCGATGGTAGATCCGTAAATGAATATGCTTAAGGTCCGAGGCTCCCTGAATGATACTCTCCGTGCGGACCCACTGCCTTTGTTCGTGTCGAGCGAGTCCAAGTTGCTCTAAGTGCTCGAGGCATTCTCGGGCCTGAGTCTCACTCACTTCAAGCCCATCCGCGATCTTAGCAATCAGGCGATCGGGAAGAGGATCCGCAAGAATCTCAAAAATCGCAGAATAGTACCAATGATTGAAGAACTCATATTGAGCGAGTTCCATCTTTCGAGTGGTCTTAAATTTTTTGAATTGAAGCAGCTCTTTATAGAGGCGATCTTTTTCGGAAAAATCCAAACTTTGGTTAAAGGCAGCGAGTTTGATAAAAAATTCCTGCTCAGAGGTCGTGAGGTCCATGGCTTCTGAGAGACGGCGAGCCGCGGATTCAGAAAGATTGCGCTTCTTGGAGAGGACCATGCTCAAGAAGCCCGCTCCTTTAAAGCCCGCCTTTTCATTCATGCGCCGAAGAGAACACTGAGGATCTCTGAGCTTCATCCATTCGAGGCGAGCGCGAATGAAGGCTCTAAAGTCCCAAAAATCAAAAGGAGAAGGCCTGATCGGCTGATCACTCATCTTGTATTATTTTATCCTTCTTACTCATTCTGTGATCACCCCCCACAGTGCAAATATTAAAAAGTATGCAATTTCAACTATTTAAATACTATGAAATCTTCACATAGAAAAAATGGGAGAAAGTATCTGATCACCAATTGTGATCGCTTTTCCTAAAGAACTAAGTCTTCGAAACTCTTAAGAGCCGCCTTTTGGCATTCGCATTGCAATGTAGGGAGAGTGAGACTTCGCTCGATAGGTGAAGTTAAAAATAACATTGCAATCCCATCCCGCAGTCGAGCGAAGGAATAATTCCTTCGCTCGACACAATTCTCTTTTGAATGGAGGTCGTTATCATGGAATCCTGTTCTAACAAAATATCGATGAGTCTGCTCGCGATGTTGATGTGTAGCTGTGGGGGCGGAGAGGATTCTGGTTCGTCTACACCGACTCAAAATAATTCGACGAACTCCTCGCTGAGCCGAGTCGTGTATGCGAGAGACTCTTGGGCCGCGATGGATCTTCAAGTGGATGTGGGACAGCGATATAAGATCAAAGCGGCCGGGACAGCTTCGAGTGGGGGGCGAGGAAGTAGCGGACAAATCTTGGAATGTGATGCGTCGGGGTGTGATTTTTATGCAAGAACAGCAAACGGCACTTGGGAGATTTCAGAACATAATCCGTCTACCGCACTCTGTGGACTTGAGGGAGGGACAACAACGGCTGATGGATACGTTGTGCCCACCAACAATCGAGGAAAATGTTGCTCATCCATGAATCGCATTCTGACTTCTTACAATGGAACTCCCGATCAGTTTGTAGAGAAAAATGAGTGTAGTGATCGAGCCAAATCGAATCAGCTTTTGATAAAAATCGTTCCAGAGGGGGTCCCCCCTTCAGAAGTCGCTGCTATTCCCGTCGGACGGCTCTTTGAAAACTCTGCGTATGGGGTCACGGTCAAAGGGCGCGTGTATTTATCCCTCAATGATACAAGCAACGGAAGAGCGAACAACACAGGCTCGATTCAAGTGACATTTGAAAAAGTGAGCGAATGATTTTACGAACGCTCCACAGGAAACTTGAGATCGTTCCATTTGATCATGCCGCCTACCATGTTGGCGGTATTCTTGTAGCCCAAATTCAATGACTGAGAAGTCGCTGTTCCGGATCGGCCTCCACTGCGACAAACAAAAACAATCTCTTGGTTTCGATCGCCCTCGGTCAAAAATTGATTGAGGGCGTCGCCCTGTGTAATGAGTTCAGCCCCGGCAATATGTCCAAGCTCGCCCACAAACTCATCCGCTCGCCGTACATCAATGAGCCGAACTTTGCCTTGAGTCGCACGGACTTGTTCGGGAGAGACTTCGGGAATCCCATCCACAATCTGTTTTGAAATCTGACACTCTGATTTTACATTTCCGCATTTGAGATTGGCTGGGACGGCTTCGTGAATCTTTTTGGGTTGACTTAACTTAAGGTCGTTCATCGTTTTAATAAACTCCTCTTCTGTTTTGCCCCCTCCGAGACGGGGGTTGTGTTTGATTTCGAGTGCAATGGTAGAGTGTGTCAGGCCTCTGTAGTCGTGCGCAGGAAACACTTCAGTCTCGGGAGGCAGCGTGAAGAGCTTTGTGGTGACGCTCTTGTAAAGTTTGGCCGAAGAACCTTGCTGAAAGTCCGTGCGTCCGCATCCGCGAATCAAAAGCGCATCTCCTGTAAATACGCGTTGGCCGATGAGATAACTCATGCATGAATCCGTATGCCCGGGAGTGGCGAGCGCTTTGATTTGATGGGATCCAAATTTGAGAATTTCTCCATCTTTAAGATTGAGATCTGCGCACTCCACTTGCGCGCCTTCACTCACTCCTGTTTTGGCGTTTGTTTTGCTTTTGAGAAGCGCCGCGCCCGTAATATGATCGGCATGGACGTGAGTATCTAAGATGTAGAGAAGCTTGGCGTTGAGCTCGTCCAAAAGCTTTGCGTCTCTTTCGGCGGTTTCCAGAACAGGATCAATAATCACAGCCTCTCGTGTGGATCGATCCATCAAAATATAAGTGAAGGTAGAACTTTCTGGCTCAAATAATTGATAAAATATGCACTGATCTGAACTCACAAAAGCAATCTAACCAAGAGCTGAATCTGAATCCAGTCTAATGGGGAACAACACTGGGTTTGGACTTTCGGGCAATAAAATAGGCGCGCAAAGCGACGGTGGAAAGAACCATAAATCCTCCAAGGAGTGTCGAAGAAGCAGGTAATTCCGAGAGAAGCAGATAGACCCACAGGGGGTTTAAGATGGGTTCAAGTAAAAGAATGAGACTCGTATCCACGGCGGAGAGGCGATGGATCGTGCGCGAATACAAAAAGTAAGGAAGTGCAAGTTGAACGCAGCCTAAGAAAATCAATAGGCCCCAGTCCGACGCCTCAAGTGTTTGGAACTCATAAAAAGGTGCCGTCAAAAGGGCTGTCATGACATTTCCATAGAAGATGGCCTTTAAAGGTTCTTGAAGGCGATGGTGGCGCATGAGGGACAAAAATACGGCGAACAAAACTCCAGAAACACTCGCTAGCGCAAGTCCTGGCAGATTCGTCGCATTAAAATCACCTAAGAAAAAACACAACATCCCAAAGCCAATGAGTGGCATAAAAATAAAATCCTCTTTGGGAGGGCGCTCTTTCAGAAACAACCAAGAAATAAAAAATACATAGAGAGGAGCAGTCGATTGCAAAAAGATGGCATTGGCGGCTGTCGTCATTCGCGTAGCTGAGACAAATGTCAAAACCGTGAGTGTGTAAGCCAGGGCTCCTAAGAGGTGCGATTTTTTGGGGAGCGATCGGACTTCACGAAACAAGACAAATAGCGCCACCGCAGCAAACAAACTGCGGAGCCCTGCAATGCTGAGCGCTGATGCGGAAACCGATTTGATCAAAACCCCTCCAAGGCTCCAAAAAACCGCTGTAGCCAGGAGAATTAGTGGTGCGGGGATTCGGTTGAGCACTTAGGGATTATGGATGAGTTCCGCCTCGCAGCAAATTTGAATTTTCCCATAAAATGAGAATGTGAATTCACCTTCTGCGCAAGCATCCCCTCGTCACGACAACCGCCGTACAGGGCGATGGATTGATCCGGACTTTCAGCGACGGTATGCACTTTTGTTGATCTTCATTGTGTTTTTAGTCAGTACGATTCTGATCGGCGCCTTTTGGTTTCATTCCGAACAAATTTTAAAGACTCTCTTGAGTGCAGGAATTCACAAGGAGCATTCGCTTTACTTGCTGGTGCAAAAGCAGATGGGAGCTCTTTTAGTGAGTGTTTGTGTTGTCGTAGGACTCTTTGCGATCTTTGTGATGGCGATGAGCTACTTTTATTCTCACCGAATCGTCGGACCTGTCTATGCGATCAAGCGAAGTCTCGAGAGCATGGGACGAGGGGATTGGAATGCGGCTCGGCTTCAACTTCGTGAAAACGATGAGTTTCAGGATGTCGCGACACTTCTCAATAAAACAGTAGAGCAAATGCAGAAGAAGTCTTGAAGTGGGATTTACTCCGCGGCTTATCATTGGAATCGATCAAACAGGAGCCGCTCAACGAGGTGGTCTTCAGGCGAAGCCGCTTTCTTTTGTCGCTTTCAAAAAGCAGTCCGCTCATCGATGGGCTTTGGTGGGGTTGGAAAAGCAAAACAAACTGCCGCTGCTTTCTGGTCTCACGCATGAGTGCATCGAAGAATTTGTTTTTGGGCAGCGGATTCCAATGTCAGACGTACTCATTGTGGTAGATTCTGTGCTTGGCCTTCCGATGGAATCCAAAGGCATTCCTTCTGAACTTTGGACTTTGTTTCGTAAGGCCGCTGCCAAGGACTCATTTGGTCTCAAGACTTCGCAGGAGTTTTTTAGTCAGTTTCTCAAACCTTCCCAAAAAAATTCCTTTCCGACTCGACTCTGCGAACGGATGGCTTCGGCCAATTCTGTCTTTGCAGTGCGACCCGCTCAGAGAAATATTCAGACGGGAACATTTCGAATCTGGAAGGATTTGGGCCATGCCCAAAAACCCTGGATCAAGGTTTGGCCTTTCGATGGATTTGGCGAGACGTCAGGCCCTTGGTTGATGGAGGGTTATCCTAGCCTGATTTGGAAGAAAGTATTTGGGTACAGCCGACGGGATATAGAGCTACTGACTTTGAGCATTCACAAAGAAATTCCCAAGGTGGATCTCGGACGCCTTCAAAAATTAAAGATGACCCCTGACCATGCGGATGCATTGTTGCTTGCACTGGGTGCCATCAAACTGCACAACGAAAAAAGACTATTTTTGCCGTTTCCTTGGTTCTCGTCGCTCCCTCAATTACAGACGGAGGGATGGATTATGGGTTTGACTCTTTAGAGGGTTGGACCAGATTTCGAATCGCACTTGTGCAAAGGAGCGTTGCTCCATTTAGCGATCCCGAAATCAGCAGTCCACCCAGTAAGGGGTTGAGTTGATTGACGAGACGAGAGACATCGAGATTTACATCTTTGAGGTGATCCAAAAAACTAGTCGTCGGTCTCAAAATTCGAATCATGCGCGTCTCAATCTGATTGCCTTCGCCGGAGGCCTGAATAAAGAGCTGGCTCCCAATGGGAGTCCCGGCGTCACCAGTAAGTATAGGAAGGCGGAATCGATTTCCATCCATGGTCCATTCCAAAAACAAATCCGTTGAAGGACTCAGAGTTGTTCCACGAACGGGATCCAAAACAGCGATGGCCTCTGATCTTTGGTCAGCCTGGCTCTCTGCCCAGGCTCGGCGCACTACTGTGATTTGATTAGAATTCGCTCCACTCGAAAAAACCAAATACAAATCTGTGTTCGAAGCGACAATCAGCCAAAGGCCTGAAGTGGAATCCGCCAATCCTTGAGACTGAATCTTGGCTCTGAGTGATGAGGCCGCCTCTGCTGAGGAACTCGACTCCTCTGGAGCAGCATCGACGACGGTCAGGCTCAAGCCCGCCAAAAGGCCTAAAAATGCTTTAAAACTCGTTTGCATGAAACAGCCCTTGATAGGTCTGATCCCCTTCAAAGTCAAGGTAGCCCTAGGGCCTTTCAAAGAGGGATTAAAGCATTGAAAGTTGGGGCGCTTTGAACTCATGTCCTCGTATGTCATTGAACCAGCTCTCCAACCACCCCGTCCATTTTGCTCCCATGGTGGGCTTGAGTCATTGGGCGGTTCGAGACGCTATGGCCTCCTATTTGCCACAAGAATTTAAAGTCTTGTGGCCTACGGAAATGTTATCGAGTCGTCGGCTCACGTCGCAGAACATTCATCAGACAACAGAAGTATTTTTTTATGATGCGGAGAGAGGGCTCTGTCCTCAACTTCTCGGAAACGAAGAGAAGTACATTCGTCCTTCAGTTGAAAAACTAGAAGCTTGGGGCGCAAAGGCGATTGATATCAATATGGGTTGCCCCGTTCGCCAAGCTCTTCAGCATAACTATGGCGTTTCACTCATGGGAGATGCGGATTATGCCGCACGAGTGGTTGAGATGACGGTGAATGCAGCGAGTGTTCCGGTCTCTGTAAAGTTGAGATCGGGAATGCAGCGAGACCTCGACTTTTTACTCAAGTTTGCAAAAGGCCTTGAGAGAGCGGGAGCGGCGTGGATCACTTTGCATCCTCGAACCGCGGATCAAAAGAGGCGAGGGCATGCCGATTGGAATCAGGTCCGATGGCTCAAAGAGAATCTGGGGATTCCTGTCATTGGAAATGGAGATGTTCAAACCATAGAAGATGCCAAAGAATTTATGGCGAAGAGCGGATGCGACCGTGTGATGGTCGGTCGAGCGCTGCTCGCTCGACCTTGGATACTGCGAGATTTTTTTAAAGGCAAAGAAGAGCAGCTTTCAGCAGTGAGCGAAGCTCTCGAGTATCGCCGATTTCTCGAAAGTATCTTACAAAGGCTTCGTGAAAAATATGCAGAAAGCCTTGGATTGCGAAAATTGAGGTTCTTACTTTACCACTCCAGTGTCTGGTTGGAGTTTGGGCATTCTCTTTACGCAAAAATCAAAAACTCTGAATCCTATGATGTGGCGCAGCGTTCTATCGAAGAGTTTTTTGAGTCTCCCAAAAGAATGTTTCAAAGGACTGAGCTCCGGCATTAGAATTTAATGATGAGATTCAGATTTGTTTTGGGACTGATCATCGGTGGGGAAATTGTGAGTGCACACGCTCAACACTCTCAGCGAGCAGAGGACTACGCCCGCGAGCGCAGTCGCCAGCTCGAAGAATTTAATGAAGATCAAGTTGTAGAATCCCACGCGAATACGCAGGTGATCCCTCCGAATATTCCCAAGAGCCATCAAGAGGCGACCGATCGATTATTGAATACTGGATCATTTACGGGCACCTTTCCGACACCTCCGGCAGAAAATGTCTCGCCGAACACTACTTCGACTGAGAAGCGTAGTTATTGGCATCGACTCTCCAAGGTTTATGGCTGTTTTTTAGAATTCTTGAGTGGAGTATTAGCGGCACGCGAAGTTCGAGATACTCAAGTCGTGGCCTGCACGGTGGAAGGAAATCAAACTTGTGCCAATGAGTCTCAAGCAAAGAATAATAAAAAAGTTTTGAGTCTTGGCGAAAGATTTAATATCTGTCTCGATGAGCCTTAAAGACTCAACTCCCTATCAGACCCAGCGCTGCTCAACCGCCAAGAGGATTACAGAGATCAGGGCCAAAAAGTAGAGCAGCGGCGGAATTTGTTTGCGTCGACCTGCAAGCATGTAGAGCAGTACATGCGAGATAAATCCCCAGAGCAGTCCCTGCGTGATTGAAAACGTCAGTGGAATAAGAACGATGGTCAAAAATGCGGGAAGAAGATCCTCGAGATCCGAAAACGCTGAAAGAGATTTGGCCGTTTTGAACATCAGTGCGCCAACGACGATGAGAATAGGAGCCGTCGCAAAGGCGGGAACGCTCGCCGCTAAGGGCGCAATAAAAAAGCAGGGCAAAAAGCAAAGAGCGGTGACGATGGCCGTGCGCCCTGTACGTCCCCCCATTTCGATGCCCGAGGCGCTTTCGATATAAGCAGTTCCCGAAGAAGTCCCTGCAAGTCCAGCTCCTAAAGTTGCAAAAGCATCCACAATGAGTCCTTCACGCAATCGGAGGGGATTTCCCTTTTCATCAACAAGGTTTGTTGATTTGGAGACGCCCACAAATGTTGAAATCGAATCAAAAAGATCCGTGAGTGCTACGGCGAGAATTGCCGGAATCAATGCGACTTGCAGTGAGCCCCAAAGATCCGCCTTCAAAAAAACGGATGTAAAATCAGGTTGGCTCACAAATTCTGTAGGAGGGGGCGAGATTCCAAACATCCATGCCGCAGCGGTGACAAAAAATATCCCCCCTAAAAAGGCGAAAGGACTTTTTTTGCGCATCAGGGCGACAGTGAGAAGCATGCCGAGGAGTCCTAAAATACTCGACGCCTGAAGACTTCCGTATTTTACGAGCGTGACGGGATCGCTCACAATGAGATTCAAATTTTTGAGTCCAATAAACGTCAAAAAAATTCCAATGCCGACGGCCGAAGCTACTCGCAAATTGGGAGGCATCGCACGAGCAATGGCCTCGCGCAGGGAAGTGACAGAAATAATCAAAAACAAAACGCCTGCCCAAAACACAGCGCCGAGAGCTTTTTCCCAAGGGATTTGCATTCCGAGGATGAGTGTATAGGTAAAAAAGGCATTGATTCCCATGCCAGGAGCGACGGCAAAGGGGAGTTTGGCATAAAGCCCCATCATCAGTGTCATCAAAAATGAAATCAATACAGTCGCGGTGAGAACTCCCGAAAAACTCATCCCGGTGCCTGGGCTCGATAGAATCGTCGGATTGACAACTATAATATAGGACATCGTCAAAAACGTCGTGAGCCCTGCAATGGTCTCACGCTTCCAGAGTTGAAGGGATTCGGTCTTCATAGAGTTTCGGCCCTATTCAGCCCCAATGTATTGAATTTGGCCAAGAGTATTTGATGAGTTATAAGGCACTTCATGTCATTGAATCCTCAATATTATAGTGTCTCTGTCCCCCTTCCTCAAAAGATCGAGGGGCTGAGCCGCGAAGAGTGGGTGCAAAAGGCTTGTCACGGAAGAAGAGGATTTTTGGGAGTAGTCGAAGGCTCAGTGGTCGTGAAGGAGCGAATATTGGATTCTGCCGATGCTCCTCGAAGCAGAGATCTCGTTGACCAAGTGACTCTCACTCAAGCTGAGTTTTATTTTGATTCGATCGAAGCGGCGAGGGATTTTGAGATCTGGGCTTCAAAAATCCTTGAGAATCATTCTGTTCCCTTTTTTGTGCGCGAAGAGCAGACAAAGGATTGGAATCAAGAATGGAAGAAAATGTTTCGTGGGGTCCAGGTGGGGCCGTGGAAGATTCAACCTCCTTGGGAAGTTGAGCCGAAAAGTCTCACTACTGAAGTGATTATTCTCAACCCTAGTTTTGGATTTGGTTCGGGAACTCATGCGACCACTCAGATTTGTCTTCAGCAGATTGCGCTTCTCGATCTCACAGGAAAAGAGGCCTTAGACTTTGGAGCAGGATCGGGAATTCTCTCAGTAGCCGTCGCCCGCCGGGGAGCTAGGGTGAAAGCCATTGAGATAGACCCCTTAGCGCTTGAGAGTTGTCGTGAGACGCTCTCTGCCAATGAGGTGGAGCAAAGCGCTGAGGCCTCTCAGTATTTAAATGAGCTCCCTGACGGACAGCGCTTTGATTTTATCGTCGCCAATATTTTAAGCGGGGTTCTTACGCAATTTGCAAGAGATCTCGTTCATCGACTCAATCCGCGAGGGCAGATTTTGATGTCCGGACTCCTTGAAGAAGATGTGGAGCTGATTCGTTCGACTTATACTCCTCTTTTGGCATCCGAGTATCAGGTGCGGATTCTTCAGCAAGGAGAATGGTGGGGGATTCATTTTTTTTGCTAATCAGTTTCATTAAAATGTCAGTTTGAACTAGGCTTTGGCCAGTTATGGGCCTGAGCGCAGAAGCATTTATTGAGCCTCTTCTTTTGATGGCTTTGATCCTTGTCGCCAGTCCGGCTTGTGGACGCTGGATGGCGCGCGTTTTTGAAAAAGGTGTGTGGGGCGAACCTCTTTTCTTAAAAATTTTTGGTTTGTCGAGTGTGAGTGCGATGAGTGTCCGGGGTTATCTCATGGCACTTGGGCTTTTTAATCTCGTAGGGTTTTTAGTTCTACTTTTGATGCTTGTGGGGCAGCAACTGCTGCCACTGAATCCCGAAAACCTAGAAGGCCTACCCTTATCGTATGCGGTGAATATTGCAGTCAGTTTTGTGACCAATACCAACTGGCAAATATATAGTGGCGAAGAAGTCTTAAGCCCTTTTGTTCAGATGGCGGGCTTAAGTGTTCAGAATTTTTTGAGTGCGGGTACTTCTCTTTGTCTCATGGTCTTAGTCGCGAGAGCCATCCGTTCTAAATCCACACTAGAAATCGGAAATTTTTGGGTGGATTTGCTTCGTTCAGTAGTGGGGATTCTATTGCCATTGAGTATTGTCTTTGCGGTGGTGTTTTCGCAGCAAGGAATGGTTCAGTCCTTTTCGGAGCCAAAAACTGTGCCTACGCTCGAACAGCAGACTCAGAAGATTGTCGTCGGCCCTGTGGCCTCTCAAGTATCGATCAAGATGCTCGGGGCCAATGGAGGGGGATATTTTGGTGCGAATTCTGCCCACCCATTCGAGAATCCAACTCCGCTCACAAACTTCTTAAGTCTCTTTGCAATTTTGCTTTTGCCTGCTGGCTGCATCTTTGCCTTTGGACGACTTTCGGATCAAATGAGGCACGCTCGCGCTTTGTTTTTTTGTGCATTTTTGTTGGTTACGGTTTCGGTGGTTTCTATTTTTTGGTCTCAGATGCGGACGAATTCTGCGATTTTGGATCTCTCTTTTGGCGAGGGTATCGAAACTCGATTTGGCCTTGTGAGTTCGAGTCTTTGGGCGGCGCTGACGACGGCAACTTCGAATGGATCGGCTAATGCGGCGCTGTCGAGTATGTCGCCGCTCGCAGGGTTTTTTATGTTGTTCAACTTAGTGACCGGGGGTGCCGCTTTTGGAGGAGTCGGCAGTGGGGTCGTGACACTCGTTTTTTACAGCCTTCTCACGGTCTTTATCGCGGGATTGATGGTCGGAAGAACGCCTGAATATCTGGGCAAAAAACTTTCTGCGTCTGAAGTTGTTTACTCGTGCGTGAGTGTTTTGGTTCCGAGTCTTGTGATTCTTATTTTTACATCTTTGGCTTGTGTGTTGCCTGGGGCAGTGACGGCGATTAGCCAGCCGGGTCCTCATGGGCTCTCCGAACTCTTTTACGCCTTTGCATCAACCACCGGAAATAATGGATCTTCCTTTGGCGGAATCAACAGTACCAATTCGTGGATCTTGTGGCTGACGACAATTGCGATGCTTGCCGGGCGAATCTGTATGATCGTTCCTTCGGTGATGATTGCCGGGCTCTTTGCGCAACAAAAAAATACTCCGCCCTCTGATGGAACATTTCCTACACACGGTCTTGTTTTTGGATTTTTGCTGCTGGGATTGATTCTAGTGGTTGGGGTGTTGACGTTTTTTCCAGCCTTGATCCTCGGACCCTTCGTTGAGGACCTATTGATGAACGGCGGGAGACTTTTTTAATGCAAATCCGACCCACTTATCGGCCTATGGCTGGAATATCTCGTGCTCTCATTCAGGCGGCTTTGGTTCAGACTTTCAAAAAACTGAATCCCGTAGAGCAGGTCCGGAATTTTGTGATGTTTGTGGTCTATTTGTCCGCCATTGCTTCCACGATTGTCCTGATTAATCATTTCCCGCTCGTCAGTAGTTTTGAGATTCAGATTGTTTTTTGGCTCTGGATGACGGTGTTAATTGCCAATTTTTCGGAGTCATTGGCGGAGGGTCGCGGAAGAGCCCAAGCTCAAAGTCTTCGAAAAGCAAAAACAGATACGCAAGCTTGGCGATTAAAGGGCGATCAATTGGAGCAGGTGTCGTCACGAGATTTGCGCCCAGGCGATATAGTTGTTGTGAAATCGGGAGAGTGGATTCCGGGCGACGGTGAGGTTGTTGAGGGAATCGCGAGCGTGGATGAGTCCGCGATCACCGGCGAATCGGCTCCTGTGATTCGGGAGTCAGGGGGAGATCGATCCGCGGTAACCGGAGGTACACGAGTCATCAGCGATCAACTCAAAGTCAAAGTGACGTCGCGACCAGGAGATAGTTTTTTGGATCGTATGATTGCCATGATCGAAGGCGCCAAACGCAACCGTACTCCAAATGAGATCGCACTCTCGATTTTGCTGGTCGCAATGACGGTGGTCTTAATCGTAAGCGTCGTGACATTAAAAGGTTTTTCGATTTATTCGACTCGTGTTTCGGGGCAGCAGGATCCTGCAACGTTCATCATTTTGGTTTCGCTACTCGTGTGCCTGATTCCTACGACGATTGGAGGTTTACTCTCTTCGATTGGGATCAGCGGGATTGATCGATTGATCAAAAATAATGTTGTTGCAATGAGTGGTAAAGCGGTTGAAGCAGCGGGAGATGTGGATGTGCTGCTTTTGGATAAAACCGGCACGATCACGCTCGGCAATCGGATGGCGACAGAGTTTCACCCTGCCGAAGGCATCTCGCGCGAACAATTGGCCGATGCCGCACAAATTTCTTCTCTGGCCGATGAAACGCCTGAGGGGCGAAGCATTGTTATTCTTGCCAAAGAAAAATTTGCGATTCGAGCGCGAAATTTATCAGAACTAAAGGCGAATTTTATTCCCTTCTCGGCAAAGACGCGGATGTCGGGAGTGGATCTCGAAGCGGAAGACGGACAAGTCCGGTCCATTCGTAAAGGTGCAGTCGATGCGATCGAGGCCTATCTAAAAGAATTACAATCATCAATACCTCCGCACGTTCGATCGCAAGTGGATTACGTAGCCAAGCGGGGAGCCACACCGCTTGTCGTTTGCGAAGGCAAAGTCGCCTTGGGTGTTGTGGAACTCAAAGATGTGATCAAAGGCGGCATCCGCGAGAGATTTGCAGAGCTTCGAAAGATGGGAATTCGAACCATCATGATTACGGGGGACAATCCCTTAACCGCAGCAGCCATTGCGGCGGAAGCTGGTGTGGATGATTTTATTGCCGAAGCCACGCCCGAAGCAAAACTCAAACGCATTCGTACCGAACAAGCTGAGGGGCATCTTGTCGCGATGATTGGCGATGGAACCAACGACGCGCCTGCGCTTGCGCAAGCAGATGTAGGAATTGCGTTGAATTCTGGAACTCAAGCCGCGCGTGAAGCGGGTAACATGATTGATTTGGATTCAAATCCTACAAAACTTTTGGAAGTGGTTCAGATCGGAAAAAAGATTTTGATGACTCGCGGCGCGATGACAACATTTAGTGTTTCAAACGACGTGGCAAAATATTTTGCAATTTTGCCGGCGATGTTTACTTCGCTTTATACGAGTAACAGTCACGGACCACTTCAGGTATTGGATGTCATGCGTCTCCATTCAGTTGAGAGTGCCGTTTTGAGCGCCGTTATCTTTAATGCGCTCATCATTGTTGCATTGATTCCTCTAGCGTTGAAGGGGGTGGCTTATCAGCCTTTGCCTGCTGTCGTGTTGGTTCGTCGCAATTTTTTGATCTACGGCTTGGGCGGCGTTGTTGTTCCATTTCTCGGCATTAAGTTAATAGATTTGATATTGGTGGCCGGAGGATTCATAGGATGAGGGGCCCTCTCGTGATTAGTCTGAGAGTTTTTACCGTGCTCGGGTTGTTGACGGGGGTGATCTATCCCTTAGTCATTTGGGTGCTCGCTCAATCGTTTTTTAGAGATCAGGCTGAAGGCAGTCTCATCGAAAGAGATGGGCAAGTCATTGGATCGCGACTTTTGCAGCAGGAGTTTTTGGATCCAAAGTATTTTTGGGGTCGTCCGATTTTCAATTCGGGGCATGCGGTTTCATCTCATTGGGGGCCGACATCAAGCTCACTCAGTCGAGTGGTTCTTGAGAGATCCAAAGTTTACAGACAATGGGAAGGCACAATTGAAGTGGGAGATATTCCGGACTCACTCTTGCTCGCTTCTGCTAGTGGCGTGGATCCTCATTTGGATTTAGATTCAGTTAAGTTTCAGGTGGAGCGGATTTCAAAAGTTAGAAAACTCGATGAGCCAGGAGAAAATCGCCTGCAGGAACTCATTTTAGACCACTTGCAGGGTCCTCAGTGGGGAATCCTGGGGATGGCGAGGATTTCTATTTTGGAGCTCAATTTAAGTCTGGATAGAGAATTTCCCGCGCGGTAATTCTGGGGCCAATGAAAGCGTTGGTTGTTGAGGACGAAGAGGCTCTAGGCGGACATTTAGAAAATAATCTAAAGGATCTCAATTTTGAGGTCAGCCGGTGTCGAGAGTTTGAGGCGTTAAAGAGTCTCATCCAGAGCGGATCCGGCGACTTCCCAGATGTTGTGATTTTAGATCGACTCCTTCAGGATCATGATTCTATCGAGTTGATTCCGCAGATCAAAGCGCAGTGGCCCACCTCGCGTTTGTTGGTTTTGTCTGCCATTGGAGGAGCACTCGAAAAAAGCCGTGCCTTGGATGCCGGAGCTGATGATTATGTTTCTAAACCCTTTGCAAGCGAAGAGCTGGCTTCTCGTATTCGAGCTCTTCTGAGACGAACAGCGCCTTCGCAGCATATTTCTTTTGAACTTGGAAATCTCAAACTCGATCCCTTGGAGCAAGTTGTGATGGTTAATTCTGAGCGACTGGATCTGTCTCGAAAAGAGTTTCAAGTGTTGACGCTATTTTTGCAAAATCCTTCAAAGGTCTTCAATCGTTTGCAGCTTTTAGAACGTGTCTGGAATATTCGAAATGATGTGGAATCCAATGTGGTCGAAGTGACCATGAAGAATCTCCGTCGAAAGCTCGAAGTAGCTCAATCGAGCTTGAAGATTCTTTCTAAGCGTTTTGTAGGCTATTGGATTGAAGCTTAAGCTCTTTCTCATTCTCTGGGTCACTTTTCTTTTTTCACTCGCAGGAAGTTCGCTCTTTTATCAAGAGCTTTTGAAGCGCGATCGAATTCGAGGGCTCGATGCTCAGCTTGAGAGTCTCGCTGGATTATTGAGAAGTTCAGAGATTGTCGGGGAGAGTATTGTCGATCTGAAAGAGGCGGATACAGTCATTCAGCAGATTATTGGGGGCAATCGTCTCGGACTCGTCATTATTTTACGTAATTCCGAAGGCCGCCTTCTCTATCGCAGCCAAAATGCCCTGCGTCTTAAGCTTGAGCCTCCCACGGATGAGGCTTGGCAGTTTATAGAACGCGAAGAAAATTTGATTCGTCTTTTGACTCGCCATGAGGTTGAGAAGCGAACCATTTTGCAGCTGGGCCTTCTCGTCAATAAGTCACTCATCATAGAGCCGCTCCTCGGTGGAAATTTGTTTAAGCATATTGGCCTTGTGGTGCTTGGTTCAGCGTTTGTGGCCTGGTTTTTGACACTACTTTTGTTGCGGCCTCTTAAGAATTTGGCGATTCATTTGAATGAAAGTGCCAAAAATCCTCAGGGCTTTACAAATTTGCCCAAAAAGTTGCTTCCCCCTCAGGGGTTTTTAACTCGCTGGGATGAACTCGCCACTCTGACAAGATCTTTGGAAGGGTTTTTGCAGCATATGGATTCGGCATTTAAGATGAACATGGCTCATTCGTCGCAACTTGCGCACGAGATCAAAACGCCTCTGAGTGTGATTCAAGCGGGGATTGAGCGCGGGGCAAGTCCTCAAGAAATGACTCAAGAGATTGCGCGATTGGCGGCATTTGTAGATCGATATTTATCGTGGGGGGAGAGTATCAATCGGCCTCTCAATAGTACGGAGATCTACGCGCTTCATTTGGATAAATTCATTCGCGATTTGCTAGAACGTTATCGCCCAGTTTTTAACAATCGAGTTCAATTGGTTTCGAGTGAGGACGCTGTGGTGTTTGCCAACGGAGGAGACTTGGAGCATGTCATTGTCAATTTGGTTCAAAACGCGCTCAAGTATTCAAAGCCTTCGCAAGAAGTCCTGATTCGAATTGATGGTGATGCTGTGCTTGTCGAGGATGCGGGACATGGAATTCCGAGAGAGGTGCTTGAGAGGCTAGGGGAGCCGTTTAATTTTGGTGGCATCGGACGTAAAGGCGTGGGCTTAGGGCTCTCACTTGTTTATTTGATTTGTCGCAAATATGGGTGGCAGTTTTCACTCGAATCTTCACCGCAGGGATCGGTGGCGCGAGTCAAGTTTTCGGAAGCCTCGACCTAACTCGTGTTTTGAAAATCTCTGAAAAATACCGAACGTCCCTCGTTTAAAAAATTAAGCCCCCGCTGAGATACGCCACAAGAAGGCTATTCAACTTCGCTGCGCAGCGTGCCTCCTGGGGCTATCCAAAATTCAGGATGGAGTCGCGGATTGGGCAAAGTCTGAATTGCCCCCGACGTGCCGGTCGTGCAAGATTTGAGTGAATGATTTTTGATTGGGCACCATCTCCCATAATTCTGACTCTGGGCCCTTTGACCTTGCGATGGTATGGGATGCTTTTTGCTATTGGGTTTTATTTGGGCTTTTTGGTCGTGCGAAGTGCCTTTTTGCGCGAAAAAAAACCTGTGGCTCATTTGGATTCGCTCCTCATGCACACCATTGCGGGCTGTGTAATCGGAGCGCGACTCGGTCATTGTTTGTTTTATGAGCCTGAGCGCTATCTTTCGGATCCCTTAGAAATTTTGTTTGTTTGGCAAGGAGGGCTCGCGAGTCACGGCGCTGCCATCGGGTTGTTTGTTTCCACATGGCTTTACTCACGGCAAAAAGATCGCGAGAGCTTTTGGTGGACGATTGATCGCCTCTGTTTGGCGATTCCCCTAGGTGGAGCTTGTGTACGTATTGGAAATTTTTTCAATTCAGAGATTATCGGCCAACCCACGAATGGAGATTGGGGAGTTGTGTTTTCGCGTGTTGATTCTTTGCCACGTCATCCCGCGATGCTCTATGAAGCGGCGATCTACTTGCTGATTTTTGGAGTGCTTCAAGTGTTTTATCAAAAGTGGGGATCAAAAACACCACGCGGAATGATTCTTGGTCTCTGTTTAATTTTCATTTTTGCTGCTCGTTTTGTCATAGAATTCTGGAAAGAAAATCAGGTCGATTTTGAATCGGCGATGACTCTGAATATGGGTCAGCTCTTGAGCATTCCCATTATCATTTTTGGATTCTGGCTCGTGCGCTCGTCAAAGACTAGGCCGCTATCGTGAACCAGGATGCGGGCGAATCTTTTTTTGAGCTCACCGCAGAGAGGATTCTCGACTCTGTGGAAGCTGCGCTGATTGAGGGCAACGGTGGCGTGAGAGCCACGGGGCGAATTTTGGCACTCAATAGTCTCGAGAATCGAGTTCATGAAATCGAATTTGAAGATGGATCAAAAGTTGTTTCCAAATTTTATCGCCCCGGGCGATGGAGCCAGGAGCAGATTTCTGAAGAACATGAGTTTTTGTTTAAGCTCAAAGCAGCCGAAATCCCCGTGGTGGCGCCCGTGGTACTGGGAGAATCTCGGTTTTCAAAGGTATGCCGACAAAACACACTGGCAGAATCTCAAGAAGGGATTTTCTTTGCGGTCTTTCCTAAAGTCCGAGGTCGCTTGCGAGATGAATTGTCGACTTCTCAGCTCCAAACTCTCGGAAGATATCTGGGAAGAATTCATCAAATCGGAAAGGCGTGGAAACCTCAGCATCGACTGCACCTGAACACGGAAAACTGGGGTTGGTGGCCGCTTGAGGATCTCGAAGAAAGTGAGTTTTTGCAGGAGCCGATGCGGTCTCATTACATCCAGGCATGCGAGGACTTTTTGGATCGAGCAGAGGATTTGCTGCCGCAGGCGTCAGTCGCGACGGTTCATGGAGATTGTCATCTCGGCAATACGCTTTGGGAAGGGGAGTCGCCTTACTTTTTGGATTTTGACGACATGATGGTTGCGCCACCCGTACAAGATATTTGGATGGTCATTCGGGGCCGAGACGAAGAAGCGCTCAAGCAACGAGAAGTTCTCTTAAGATCCTATGAATCCATGTGTAATTTTGATTGGGAGTCGCTCGAACTGATCGAAGTTTTGCGAGGTCTCAGAATTATTCATTACTCGGCTTGGATTGCCAAACGCATGGATGATCCTGCGTTTACAACTGCGTTTCCTCACTTTGGATCGGATACTTATTGGCGAAGCGAAATCGAAGCTCTCCAAGAAATTCTAAGCCTCATTTAGAGTTGCCCTCGAACTTTAAGGGACTGCCAGTGCGTCGCGGGATCAAGAGCTTCAAGCAACTGAGAGTTGACAGGCAAAGGCTCGTCAAAAATTTGTGCGCAAATGAGTTCGGCCGCCAAAGGAGCGTTGAGTACGCCCTTTGATCCATGCGCAATACTCAAGTAGCAATTTTGCAAGGTCTCTCCTGAAGAGCTGACGGCTTCACCGATCAGGGGGAGTTTCTCCGCACTAAAGACTCTGAGTCCCGCCCACGAAGACACGCGCGACTCTTGAGAGAGCTTCAATTGAGGCAGAATTTTGTCGATGGACTCAAAAATTTCTCGATCGTCTTCTTCCTTAAGATTTGTCGTGAGATCTTCGCGATCAAAAGTCGCCCCCAAATGGTGGTGACCCTCGTGCGAGGGTGTCACCGACTTTTCTCCAAAAACAACAGTCTTGAGCGCTTGCGAAGGCTGAGTGGAATTTGTCTTCAGGCTTTGTCCTCTCATGGGTACCAAAGGAAGCCACCCAAGCCCTTGAAGGGCTTGAGCTCCCAAGCTACAAGCGACCACGACGTAGCTTGATTCATAAGATCTGCCCTCAAATGTCCGGCAAATCCAGTTTCCAGACTCTGCGCTTCGTTCGATACTGAGCACATCTGAATTGAGATGGATTTGATCAGGATCCAAATTTCGAACAAAGCTTTCGGCAAAATTTTTGAGCTTCAGAAATCCCGCGCGCGAAAAATAAAGTGCGGGAGAAGAAACTTCCACGCCTGCAAGGGAAGAGGCTTCGTCCGCAAAAACGAGTCTGCAAAACTCTGATCGTGCGCCAATCCAATCTAGACCTCGCTCAGCTCTCAAAATATTTTTTTCTGATTGCTGGATCTGCAAAAGCCCAGAAGCCACAAACTCTGGGGCCTTCAATGAGCGAAACATTTGAAAGCTCGTGAGCGACAAATGAGTGGCGAGACTCGGATAGGAAGTGAGCACCGGAGAAACAATTCCCATCTCAGCCCCCGAGGCTTCGCCAAAAAGCGTTGGGCCTTTCTCGAGAATTCTGACTTGAGCTCCTCTCTCTTTGAGCGCCCACGCCATCGCTGCCCCCGCAATGCCGCCGCCAATAATCGTCACCGAAGGAGGCGAACCAATCGGATTCAAAGAAGGAATTTCGGCAGCACTTTCTTGCAAAGCGCCTTTGAGCATTTCGCGCTTGCGTCCAAAACCTTTCAGTCTTTGAACGCAAAATCCTTCTGATTCTAAACCCCGCCGCACATCGCCTGCCGAAGTAAAAGTCGCGAATGTGGCGTTTGGTTTTGAGGTGTGACGGATCAGAGAGAAAATCTGTGGCGACCACATTTCAGGGTTTTTGCTTGGAGCAAATCCGTCCAAAAACCATGCGTCGACGATTCCTTTTCTTTCGCCAAACTGAGGGAGGGTTTCACGAATATCTCCCACATGAAGACTGAGTCTCACTTTTCGGTTGTTCAAAAAATATCGATACGTCCCTCTCGCAAAGGGTTCGTAAACTTCTAAGAACTCTTTGAGGGTGGGAGAGAGTTCTGGCCAAACCTGAAGAGCCCTTTGAATGTCCTCAGGCTGCCAAAGACTTCGATCAAAAGAGACGTAGTGAAGGAGAGCGCCTTCGGGCTTTGGGCTCTCGTTCCAAGCCTTTAAAGTGGCCAAAAAATTGAGGCCGGTGCCAAAGCCGAGTTCGCCAATACAGAATGAGGGGCTCAATGCAAATCTTTGGCGAAGATTGTTCTGCTCAATAAAGACATACTGGGCTTCTTGAAGGCCACCTTCTTCGGAGTAAAATTTGTCGCCCGCATCGAGATCGAGAGGGGTTTGATTTTTTGTCCATCCAATCGGCATTTGTTTTCTCGCGCTCTAGATTCTAAATCGAAGTTTCTTATCCGATGGCAAAATGACCTTTCCGATGATTTGAGCTCTCTTAAATCTGGTAGAAATCTTCGTCAGAATATGAGGCGCAAAGTTTGGAGCCACACTCAATAGCAATCCGCCACTCGTTTGCGGATCATGGAGGACGGCTTGTTCAAGAGGTTTGAGCGAGGACCATTCGGCATCGCCCTGCGTATAGAGATGATTTGATCGATGAGCTTTGGTGAGATGCTCCTTTTCTAAAGACTCCAAGGTTTTGGAGAACAAGGGGAGTGAAGAAAAATCGATTTCGAAGCTCACGCCACTGGCCCGAGCCATTTGCAAACTATGTCCCGAAAGTCCAAAGCCCGTCACATCCGTGGCCGCATGAACGGCAGATTGCAAGGTCTCATCGAGATCTAAAATCAAATCATTGAGCTGCATCATCGATTCGAGCGCTTCATCAATTTGATCTTCAGTATAGGCACTCCGCTTGAGGCCCGCGCAAAGAGTGCCTGTGCCCAAAGCCTTTGTGAGAATCAAAACATCGCCTACTTGGGCGCCCGCATTGGTCCAGATTTTTTGAGGATGCACGACTCCGGTGACTGAAAGCCCAAACTTGAGAGTGTCATCATCAATCGAATGCCCTCCCACAAAGGCCGCGCGGGCTGTCGAAATTGCATCGGATGCGCCTTGCAAGACTTGGGTGCAGACACTTTGATCAAGTGTCGCAATAGGGAACGCCAAAATTCCCATCGCGGTAAGAGGTGTTCCGCCCATCGCGTAGACGTCGCTGAGTGCGTTGGTGGCGGCGATGCGACCAAAGATTTGTGGCGTGTCCACAATGGGGGTAAAAAAGTCGAGAGTCTGAACCAGCGCCTGATCTTCTGAAACTTTGTAAACAGCGGCATCGTCAAATGTCGAAGCATCGACAAGCAGATTGCTCGGAGCCTTTGGAAACTTAACGTGTGAGAGAATTTCTCGGAGGGTGGTGGCGGCAATTTTGGCTGCGCAGCCGCCCTTCTGAACGGTTTGTGTCAAACGCATCCCTATGAGCTAGCCTCTGCAGATGCTCTGGCAAGTAGATAATGGATGGGATCTAGGGTAAACATGGAGACATGTTTGGAATTATTTTAAGTCTCTTAGGAATTGGTACCGGGGGAGCGCCGGTGGAGCCCTCAACAAAAACACTATGGGACTTTGAGGCGACGAGTATCGACCTCGCGCCAGCGCCACTTTCTCAGTTTAAGGGACAAGTCGCTCTGGTCGTCAATGTGGCGAGCAAATGCGGATTTACGAGCCAGTACGAAGGGCTCGAAGCGCTCTATGCCAAATATAAAGATCAGGGCTTCGTGGTCTTGGGTTTTCCGAGCAATGACTTTGGCCAACAAGAGCCAGGCAGTGAAAAAGAGATCAAAGACTTTTGTCGTCTGACGTATGGAGTGAATTTTCCCATGTTCAAAAAGGGGCCGGTCAAAGGCAAAGACAAACAAGAGATTTACAAATACCTCGTCTCTCAAAGTGGGGGAGATGAGATTGGCTGGAACTTTAATAAGTTTTTGGTGGGTCGAGATGGTCGAGTGATTGATCGCTATGGTTCGTTTACTTCGCCTTCGAGTGGGGGTCTCAAGCGTGCGATCGAAAAGGCGCTCAAGGCCAAGCGTCCCTAAACCGGCGACTGTATAAATTCTACCTGGGAGTTTTGTTTTGCCCCTCCAAACTGCGTAAAAATCACCTAGAGGGGCCGTAGACGGCTTTTATCTTTACCGATTGCTAACATTCAAAAGCAGAATTTGGACATATCTTGGCCCTGTTATGTCAGCAATCGAATCAAAAAATGCCTTTTACGCCTACCTCGGGGGTCTCTTGTTCTTGGTGGCTTCGGCTCTCGCTCCCTTGTTTTGGGCACTGTAGTTTTTGCTCGCTCACGTCAATTTTTGTCGCTCAGCGACAATTCTTGAAAAAAGCGCCAAAAACTGTCCAAAAATATCGTTTGGCGTTTGGCGCATCTTCTCGTTAAAATCTGAGTGCAATTGAGGACTTGTCTTATGCCGGGCGTCATTGTTGAGGCTTGGTATGGATTATGCGAGACAGGTCGTTGCGACCGTTTGAGGGGACTTTGGTTCGGTTCCAGTCCAGCCTCCCCGATGGCGGTGAATTGAAAGATTAACCGAATCGGAGGAGATAATATGAAAATTACTAAAAGCATGAAGGGATTTACCCTGATTGAGTTGATGATCGTGGTCGCGATCATCGGAATCTTGGCTGCAGTCGCCATCCCGGCGTTTGTGAACTACATCGCCAGATCAAAGACAGCAGAGGCTTCGCAGCTTTTGAAGTCTATCACTGAAGGGGAAGTAGGTTATATCCAACGCCCCCGTATTGATGGTTCGGGGACAGAGCTTTATCGCTGCTGGCAGACCTCGGCCAACCAGTACCCTGTTATAACGGCTTCTTTGGATGGGGTGAAGGATTCATGGAACGGTGCAGCTGCTCCCGCGTCGTTTGGTATTCTCGGATTTGGCGCTGGCGCTCCAGTGCTTTATACCTACGGAATGGACGCACAAGCCACGGCGGCTGCTGGTTTTTCAGCGCAAGCTAATGGTAATGGATATTGCCAAGATTCTACCACTGCGACAGGAAGTGCAAATATCACCAACGAATCTCTTCGAGTTATCGCTAACGGGGACACGGATAATGATGATGTGCTTGCAGCTTTTGCACGAATCATCACCTATGCGAACGGACTTCCGAGCGCTGGGAACCTTGCTTCTGATAACGAGCTAGAATAAAAAGTTTTAGTTGTATCAGGTATTTTTGAGAAGCCCGCCCATGTGCGGGCTTCTCTATTTTTGGGCAAAGGTCCAAGACCTGTTGAGAGCAAAGTTGAATAAGATGGCGACTGGAATGCAAACAAATCCAATCCATTGTGGGTGAGCCTCCAGAAAGCTGGACTGTTTTAAGAGTATGCTACCCAGGAAAAAACTCAACAAGGCTCCAAATCCAGTGGCGCTCCAGTACTTGAAATACTGAATCCAAAATGAATGGCCATCCGTGACAGCGCGAAACGTATAGATTCGGTTGAATACAAAATTCTGGCTGGTTGAAATGACAATGGCCGCTGCCAGTGTCAAATTGAGATCAATCTGCAACCATTGACCTGACTTCATGATCAAAGAGTGTGTCATCAGGCCAAAGGAACCGACAATACCGTAAGAAAGAATCTGTGGGCCCAAGTTCTTGATTGATCTCATGCCCTACGATTGTAACACTTGGGCCTTGGGGATGATCAAAAAGTATTGGCACTTCTTTTTGGCGGCACTCCTTTTTATTGTCATTCATCATCAAACGTGGAGCTATGATTTTGTCTGGGACGATCGGCCAACTCTTGAACTGAATCCACTCTTTGAAGGACCGCTTTCTGGGGTTGTTTTTCGCACGCAGATGCAGCATTTGGGGCTCAATCCCTTGGAGCTGAAGGGTATTCGAATCAACAGTGACAGTTTTCGGCCCCTACTTAATATTCAGTTTTGGATTGAGCACTCTCTGTTTGGATGGAACAAGATTGTTTTGCATTCATTGTCGCTTTTTTGGATCATCATTTTATTGATCCTCAGCCAATGGGCCTTTCATTTGGTCATCGGATCTTCTCGATTTTTTATTTTGCTATTGGTTGCTCATCCCTTACTGGTAGAGCCTGCAGCTTACGTCGCTGCGCGATCAGATACGATGAGTGTCGTCTTTGCTCTTTTTGCTTTTATTGCGTCAATCTATGTCCTCAAATTTAAATCAAGGCCCATTCTATGGGGCGTTCTTGCGATTCTGAGCTACCTGGTGGCTTTGGGATTTAAAGAAGGCGTGATCTTTTTGCCCTTGGCAATTCTGTTGATTTTGCGACCTAAAATGGAGGGAAAGCGCTTTTGGGGTCTCGCTTTGGGATTTGCTGGGGTCGGGATTTTGTATGTCTTAGCTCGTTCTGTGCTGGCCATCACCGCGACATCTTCATTTGTATCATCATCTTTTTTAAATCTTCCCAATTATTGGCTGCAGTACTTGATTCAGTTTGTCCTTCCATTTGAGATTTCTACAGAAAGGCCCTTGTTTGTAGCGCCCTTTTATCTGGGATGGGTAGGAATAGGGTTAGTCTTTTTACTTTGCTGGCGTCGCCAATGGCTCAATTTTTTTGGGGCTGTTTTTTCGAGTCTTATATTGCTTTGGCCCTCGAGCCTTGCCATTGAGGTCTTTAGGATTCAGGCTGATCGATACTTTTTGTTTTCATTAGTAATTTTGTGTGGCGCCATTACTGCCGTTTTGAGTCAGCTCCGTCGTGCTCATTACTATTATATTGGACTCATGGTTGTTTGGATGTTTTTTAGTTTAGAAAGTGTGGGCGCGTGGAAAGACAATAAGAGTCTGTTTTTGCATGCCGTTCAGAAGTCGGGCACTTCGTCTGCCTACTTTCGTTTTGCCTCTTCGTTGAGTGACTTTGAGTCGATTCCATTTTTTGAAAAAGCGGTGCAATTGGATCCTACTAATTCCAAAGCACTCAATGCCTTGGGAGTACAATATATGAGATTTGGTCGATTCCGAGACGCAGAGCAAGTGCTATTGCAAGCGACAGAGCAGGTGAATGACATCAATATTAAGACCACTTATTTTCTGGGGATCGCTCAGATTGAGCTCGGAAAGATTGCAGAAGGTTGTAAGAATCTTCATCAATCCCTGGAGACTGATCCTAGAGATTTGATGATCCAGAGAGATATCGGCAGACACTGCACAAAGAACGTGAACTCAGGAAAACCAAGATAATGGATCTTGCTGAATACAAGACATTTCAGAACTCTTCAGTCGTTCGCCATCCTTGGGAGATCTGTCGCAGTCAGATTGTGAATTCGTGGCTTCAGAAACCAGGGATGGAGAGATTTCGAGTTTTGGATTTTGGATGTGGGGACGGATTTGTGCTCTCTCAGATTGCTCAGCAGTTTGAAGGCGCGTCGGGCGAAGGATTTGACCCCGAACTCACTCCTGGGATCGCTTCGAGCTTGGCTTTAGGGCCTCATTTTAAAGTCGTGTCTAAGACGTCCGAGATTTCGCCAGGCGAGGCTTTTGATTTAGGGCTATTACTCGATGTCCTCGAACATACAGACCAAGAATCCGCCGTTCTCAATATCATCTTAAATAGGCTTAAGTCTCAAGGCCGGATGATTGTCACTGTGCCAGCTTTTCAGTTTCTCTTTTCCAGGCACGATGAAATCTTAGGGCATCGAAGGCGATATTGTCTGTCTCAGCTTACTCAAGTGTTGACCGCCCATGGCTTTCAAATTGTTCAGTCGGGATATCTGTTTCAGTCTCTGCTCATCGTGCGCCTCATACAAAAAATTTTCAAAATGGATGGAAAGACACTTTCGGTTAATCAGTGGACGAAAGGACCCTGGTTGACGCGAATGATTGTCGCTATTTTGCATTTAGAATTTAAATTCCATGCGATTTTGTCATCTAGAGGAGTAAAGGTCCCAGGCCTTTCTTGTTTTGCTGTATGTCAAAAGTCATCATCATAGTGCCCTGTTACAATGAAGCCTCACGGCTAAAGCTCCCATTGTTTGAGGAGTTTTTGGCGCAAAATCAGCAGTTTTCGTTTTTGTTTGTAGATGATGGAAGCTCAGACTCCACGGCTCAATTGATTGCGGAGGCCTCTCAAAGAAATTCAAGAGTACTGCTTCATCGTCTGCCACAAAATCAAGGAAAGGCTGAGGCTGTGAGAGCCGGAGTTTTGAGGGGAATCGAGCTGTTTCCTCAAGGGGAGCTGTTTGGATACTTTGATGCAGATTTAGCGACCCCATTAGCTGAACTCAAAAATTTTGTGAGTCTCATGGAGGCGGGGCAGTCGTTACTCTTGGTCATGGCCGCGAGAGTCAAACTACTCGGCCATAAGGTGGATCGATCACTCAGGCGCCATTATCTCAGTCGTGTTTTTGCAACTTTTGCAAGCGCTCTACTGCAAATCCCCGTTTATGATACTCAATGTGGGGCCAAGTTGTTTCGTCGATCGGCATCTGAGTTTGTTTTCAAGGATTCCTTTAAGTCTCGATGGCTGTTTGATGTGGAACTCTTATTGAGATTCATTCAGTATCTTCAGCTGCAAGGTCGCACTCGTCTCGATATTGAATATTTTGCGTTAGAGTTGCCTGTGCTCTCATGGATCAATGCGCGGGGTTCAAAAATAAGAGCGAGTGATCTGGCAAAATGCATCATCGATGTTTTCAAAATCCTGCAAGAAAAAAAGCAGCGGCTTGGGAGTTTTTGGCTCTCCCGTTGAATCATTCTCGCCAACGTCTGCTGTGAACCATTAAAATAGGGGCATGCCTGAGGCCCCAATCGAGCGTGTTTTTGTGTTTCCCTTAAAGGATGTTGTGTTTTTTCCGCGCACGACGATTCCGCTCAATATCTTTGAGCCGCGCTATATTCAAATGGTGCGGGATGCGGTCGAAAAAAATATTCCCATCGCGCTTTGTCAGCCTCCCGCCAGTGAGTCGGTCGTTGCCACTCGTTCGGCTCCAAAGGGAGCTCGACGCTTTACCCAGACTGTCGCAGGGATGGGAACGCCTCAGATTTTGCACGAAAATCCTGACGGCTCCATGGTGATTGCTCTCAAAGGCCAGGCTAAGATCCACTTGCTCGATGTGATCGAAGAAAAGCCCTATATCGTCTGCCAAGCCGTTGCCATCGATGAGAACTCAAAGCTGGATCCAAAAAATATTTTTAGACTCAATCGGCTGTATAAGATTTTTAAGGATTGGGCCGACCAAAACATTGAGGATCCCGTAGAGAGGCAGCACTTTTCTTCGTCAATGCGCGAAGAACAGCAGCTCATTGAGACAATGGGGTTGTTTTTTATCGAAGAGACCGAGGATCGTCAGCATCTTCTCGAGCTCGACGATATCAACGAGAGACTCGAATTTGTTTCCAAACATTTACCCTCCGAATCTCCGCAGGCAAGCGTACGCCCACTCAGCGCGGATTTGCCGAGTAAGAGAGTTAAAAAATTAAAAAGTAAATCGATCAAAAAAACCAAAACTATAAAGAACAAAGCACTGAGGCGTAAAAAGCCCTCACCAAAAAAGAAAAAGTAACCTCTTTATTGTTCCTTGGTGAGTACAATGGATTTGCCGTCTTCAAAGCGGGTTTTCCATCCATTAGACAGAAGATAGGCAGGAAGTTCTTGGCCCCTTCCATTGGTTTGCAGTATGGCTAACCTAAATCCATATCGATCTTCGAGTTGTTTAAACTTGGAAGGATCGTCATACACTTGGATCAATTCATTGATTTGATCTTCCGTATAGACAGTAAAAGCTCTGCCATCGATGAACACAGGCTCTGTGGGCAAGCTCCAAATCAGAAAGGCCCCATAATTGTAAGAATTGAAGAGTGGACCACTGAGTTGATGTGATTTAATAAAATCCACGGCAGCAAATGGAAACTTTTCCTTTGAAAACCCCGCACCAAACTCCCGCCGACCGAGCATAAAAAAGAGTGAAAATAGCATTATCACGGCGAGGGCTCGCAGTGACTGCCGGGTGATTTTTTGACCAACAGCCTTTAACTGAATGGCTACCAGAGGGATGACAAACAAGCTCGACACAAGGAATTCTTGGAAAAACCTGACATATTTGAGTGCGGCAAGAAAAAAGAATCCTGTGACGATAAGACAAAATTCTGTTGATCGATCATTCTTCGGATATTTTTTAATTACGGAGTAGGCCAAGAGAGCAAAGAGAGAGATGGATAAGACAAAGTACGCCGGGAAAAAGCCAAACGCCTCCCAGAGATTGTGCCATTCCCTGATTTGAGGAAGTGTGTCATGCGACTGCCCAAAATGACTATGAATAGAAAGGCCGTAGGGTCCTATGAGTGTCGAGATAATTGAGATAATGACGGCCAAAAAGCTGATTTTATCACGTTGGCAGAACCAAAAAATGAGGCTGAGCAAGGCGAGGTGAGGCGCACCTCCATGCAGCTGCGTCCAAAAAACTCCGAGAGCGAGGAGAGAAAGTAGTAGGTTAATCTGGGACTTTCTGGACTGAAAGGGTTGCTGCAAGAATGTGGATATTCTCCAAATGGAAATGGCGAGAAAGAGATTTGTAAAAAGCTGAGCGCGAATAGCAAGTTTATCTCGCAAGAGGAGAAGCGCTAATCCCCAAAGGATGATGGCGATAAACCAAGAATCAAAAATCAGTTCCTTTCGCTCAGTGGCTCGCAAGGCAAGCACGAAAAGGGTTAAGAGTATGAGTCCCTGAAGGGCGCTCAGGGCCCAGAATCCACCAATGCCATAGGTGATCCAAAAGAGTATCTGGCTCAGCCATTCATGATTGAGCCAGGGTATCTGAGAGGTATAAGAAAAGACATCCTGGAGAGGCAGTTGACGATGTTCAATAATCCACTCTCCCGTCTTAAGAACCCAGGCTGAATCGGGCTCGATAATGGAGACGAACCCTGAGATAAAAACGAGAATTGAAAATACAAACAAAATTTGTCGCTTCACTGGCTCAATCTTGCCCCTCTCAAAGACTAGTTTGTTTTGCTCACCAACCTTAGTAAAGTCTATTTGGTGAATCGTGCAACGGTTGGACTTTTGTTTGTTTTAGCAGCGCTGATTGTCATTGTTTCCAATCACTACGATTGGGATCATTTCTTGGCGTTCATGGAGGTAGAATATCGTTCATGGGTCCTCAATCATGAAGCCCCTCTTTGGACCTACCAGCTCTGTGGGGGGAGTTCTCGCCTTGGGGATCCGCAGTCTTTTGGGCTTTCGCCACTCTTTATTTTTATTCTGATTTTTGGATCATTTTGGGGAGCCAAGCTCCTCGTCATCAGTTGTATGGCCATAGGATTCTATTTTTTGTTTCAATCCTTGCAAATGCTCTGCCCGCTCAGTCGAAATGAAAGATCAATACATCTCTCCCTTTGCGCATCTCTCTTGTTTGGGGGCTTTTTGATTTGGCATCTTCATGCGGGCCATATCACTTTTGCTCTCATTCCATTTGGATTTTCTTTCATCTACTACTTTTTAAAATCAATTTATTCCTCAATAAATAGGAGGGACTGTCTTTTTCTGTTTATATTTACGACGACATATTTAACTGCTGGATTTTATGCCTCTGCGATTTTCTTTTTTATTCCCGCGGGCTTAGCTTTTGGGCTGCCACTGCTTATTTGGAAAATCCAATCTTATCGCTCAAAGGATAGCGTTAAAGATTTTAGAGATGGATTGTGGAAATTCATTTTGTCGGTTGGGGCTGGTGTTGCGGTGTCTTCTTACAAATGGGTAGGGGTATTGGCATACCAAAGTCAGTTTCCTAGAACTTTGGAACATCGTCCTCTTGAGGCGCCCCTTTCTTTTGGAGAGGTACTCCTTTATCAAATGTTGCCTGCCTGGAATCGAGGGTTTTTGGGCGGGCTAGATGGTTTGCGACCTTATTCTTGGTATGAGTATTCTGCCTTTTCGCCTTTATTGTTTCTTGCAATTGGAGCGCTGATTTGGACGTTATGCCGCAGGAGACAGTCAATGTTTAGAGGGATTGGCTTTAAGTCGGTAGGATTTGTCCTGTTTTCGGGAGTCATATTGTTTGGATTTGTTCAGGGAGATTACGGAACTTTTTCTCTTCACCGTCTATTCAACGAGAATCTGTATCAGAACTCGGTTCGCGTCGTGGGACGTTATATTTATTTGTTTCAGATTATAATGGTTGTCCTTTTGGCCTATGGAGTGAAGAGATCGCCAGATTTTCGTGCATTCTTTTTGCGCTGGATGAATCCTTTTACTCTTGGATTGCTTGTTTTGTTTTTGGGGAGCTTTATTCCGTACTTAGACTTCTCTGGAGTTCGAAATCTAGCGAATCTTGAATCTGCCCCAAAGGCTAAAATGAATGAGATGAGACTGGCGAGGACTCGAAGTGTTGATCGGGGGGGTGATAAAAATGTGAAGGGAGAGTCTTTTATGTATGAGGGTGTCAAACGAGGTGAGATTGTTCCCAATTGCTATCAGCCCCTTCGACGGGAGAGGTTGGTCACGACTGAGATCAAAGTTTTCAATGTCATGCCAGACGGTGAGGGGAGGATCCCTCTTTTTGACGCCCCTTCAGAGGAGATCATGAGTCAAAGGTGTGTAGAGTCGATTTATCTGACTCAGAATCAAGTCCTTTTCAGCAAAGATGAATGCCCACGAGGCTTTTGCCTGAACATTAACTCGCAAAATATTTATGTGGAGCCGAGCCTCAGTTTTTCGAGCGCAAAAAATAAATACTGCTACTAAAGCCTAATTCACGGCCGAAGAAACATGGCCGTAGTCTTTGGCTTCGGACTTTCCGTTGCCAGAAGATTGCGGCTGGACGTGGATACTATAGAGGCGAAGCTTGGTGTACAAATGAGATCGGTCCATTCCCAGTTTGAGGGCGAGCTTGCTGATATTGCCACCACATTTGCTATACTCGTCGCGCAAGATTTGAGCTTCGACTCGCGCCACTCGATCATAAAAGCTTAAGCCTTCTTCAGTGGGAGCCAGAATCACGTCATTCGTGACGGACCTGATTTCGTCCCTCATTTTGGGAGGCAGATCAGCAATGGTGACTTCATCTTGATCGCAAAGTGCATAGAGGTACGCGACCAAATTGCTGAGTTCGCGCACATTCCCCGGCCAATCGTAGTCTTGGAGGTATTGGATCGCTTCATCGCTAAAATTTAAATACTTTTCGTTGGTGGCGTGCTTTTTAGAGAAATACGCAAGGAGCTCGGGGATGTCTTCTTTGCGGGCCTTGAGGGGCGGGAGCTGGATAGGAATCACAGCCAAGCGTTGGTACAAGTCTTCTTTAAACAAGCCTTGCTTGACGAGATCTTCGAGTTTTTTGTTGGTCGCGCAAATGACTCTAAATTCCAGAGGGATACTTCGGGAGCTGCCGAGACGTGTGACTTCTTTTTCTTGAATCACACGCAGCAATTTGGCCTGGATTTCCAGTGGCATATTGGCGATTTCATCAAAATAAACGACGCCCCCGTTGGCTTCTTCAAAAATTCCCTTCTTGGGGCGATCCGCTCCTGTGAAGGCCCCCTTTTCATGCCCAAACAAAACACTCTCGGCGGTTTGACTGTGAATGGTGGATGAATCAACGGCAATGAAGGGAACTGGACTGCCATCCGTGAGTTCTGAACGAATGAGTCGGGCTAAAACCTCTTTGCCGGTTCCAGTTTCACCAAAGATCACCACATTGGTGTTTGAGTTTCGCACTTTTTCGACCAGCTTTCGGAGTTGCTCCATCGCAGGGCTTTTGCCCACAAGCTGAATGCGATTTTGCTCGCGCTTAACGGCAGAGCTCGCTTGTTGAGTGCGTGTGACGAGAGATTTTCTCTCGAGTATTTTGGCGATGACGTGGGAGAGCTCTTCGGCCTCGACGTCTTTGCAAATATAGTCGGTGGCACCCAATTTGAGGGCTTCGCGTACGACATCAAACTCTCTAAGACCTGAGAGCATCAGGATGGGGAGTTCTTCATCAAGGGCCTTAAATTTGACAATGGCATCGAGCCCCTCGGTTGAAGTTCTCATTCGAACATCAAGAATCAAGAGATCAATTTTTCGATTTTTGACGATGGCCAGCGCCTCATCGGTATTAAAGGCTGACTGAATATCAAAATCTTTTTTGAGGACTTGGCGAAGAGCAAGTTGATACATTTGATCATCGTCACAAATGAGGATCTGCGGGCGTCTGTTCATAGGTAGGGCTTTCTACTTGAGATCTTGAATATTTACAATCCACCCCCAGTCAGGATTTAATAGTGATTTAAGGCGTTTATGTGGGCTTGGTGGGACAAGATTTGGAGTTGGATTTGGGTGCGAAGACATCTGCCGCCCATCCGTGTCCGGCGCCTCTCCGAAATCAAAGGCCGCGAAAGTGAGTTTTTGGCAGGTCGAAGTTCGCGCCTCAAAGAAGCCGAACAAGTTTTTAAAGTCGCGATGGAGTTTATCCGAGGCTTTAGAACTCTGCACTTTGTAGGACCTGCTGTGACGGTGTTTGGGAGTGCTCGATTTGGAGAAGGGCATCACTACTACGACTTGGGTCGAGAACTGGGCCAGCAGCTCGCTCAAAAGGGATTCACCGTGATTACGGGCGGGGGACCAGGATTGATGGAGGCGGCCAATCGCGGTGCCAAAGAGGCGGGCGGATACTCGATTGGATGCAATATTCGCCTGCCCAAAGAGCAGGACCCCAATCCCTATTTGGATCGAGTGGTGGGGTTTCATTACTTTTTTGTGCGTAAGGTGATGCTGATCAAATATTCTTACGCCTATGTCATTTTGCCTGGGGGATTTGGAACGCTCGACGAAATGATGGAGGCGCTCACCCTTATTCAGACCGGTAAGATCTATGACTTTCCGGTGATTCTCGTCGGCAGGGACTACTGGCTCGGCCTTATTGATTGGTTGAGGCAGACCGCCGAAGTGAGCGGTGCGTTAAAACTCGAAGAGGTGGATTCTCTGCTGCTGACAGATGATATCTCTGCGGCGGTGCAGAATATTGAGCGCGTGGCTCTCGAAGTGGGAGTTGATTTAAGACCTCCAAGTCCAGGCGCGCCTCGTTTACAATAGAGCCATGCGATTCATATTTTTGAGTGTCAGTGTTTTTCTGATTCAAGTCGTACAAACTCAGGCGCTTTGTGTTCGAGACGAGCAAGCTAATCTGCGACGGGGTCCGGGCGTGTCGTGGAACAAAACTTGGGAAGCGATTCGATATATGCCTCTCAAAAAACTCGGCAAAGAAAAAGGCTGGTATCGAGTAGAAGATGTGGATGGAAATATTCATTGGGTGCGCGAGGATTTGGTGACTCATGATTATAGTTGTGCCGTGATCAAGACGGATTTTTCTAATCTGCGAACGGGCCCAGGAACTCAGTATCCCAAAGCCAAAGTGCCGCAGGCGGATAAATATGTTTCGTTTCGGATAGTCAAAAGTCAGGGCGACTGGATCAAAGTCGAAGACCCTGAAGGCGATGAACTCTGGGTGACACGCGATAACCTCTGGATTCAATAGCATCCCATTTTTGACCTGAAATCTTTTCATACTCATCTCTAAAGTCGCGCTCAGGCGGGCTAATACTGCCTTTGCAGGGGCTTGGATTTTGCAGTTTTGGAGGCCAGTATGGGATTTCGCTGCGGCCTCTTACATTTGATTCTTTTGCTGGCGTTGTCAGCTTGTTCAAGAACCGCCATTCCGGAAGGGACAAACGATTTTTTTGGCCAAGAAGCCAATCCGTTTTTGCCTAAAATTACTCTTTACGGAGACAATCCCCTTACCCTTGATGTCTTTGCAAGTTATCAGGATCCCGGTGCAGTGGCTCGAAGTCTGGAAGAAGGGCTTCTTGCTCCTACGAGTATCAGCGTTTCAGGGACACTCAATTCAAGCGTCTTAGGTACCTATGAACTCAAGTACGAAGCGACGGATTCGTTTGGTCGAAAAGGCTCTGCAATTCGGCTCATTCAGGTGGTGGATCGAGTGGCTCCCTCGATTTCTTATCAGGGGACAATGATCGAAATCCATGAAGAGGGCTCGCCCTTTGTCGATACCGCCATCACTCAGGGGCTCATCACCGCACTGGATCAGTATGACGGAAACCTGAGTGGCGACATTCAATCGACTTCTAATGTGAACCCAAATCAAGAAGGGGACTATGTCATTACTTACAACGTCATAGACTCCTCAGATAATTCTGCGATTCCGCTTTCAAGAACCGTCCAGGTGAGAGACCGCATTGCTCCTTCGGTGACCATCGGAAGTTTTAGTCCTGAGAATATTCAGGCTTTCGGGGGTGTCTCGACGATCGAGGTTTCCTTCGTGGGGGCTGCAGCAAGTTCATTGGATGGAAAGCTTGCTCTCGAAATCACTGGTGGCGTCAGTGGCTGCCAGATTCAATCAAGTCCTCAAGCCACTCCTCACACGTACGAAGTAACGATCACGGGATGTAGTGGAGCCGGTACGGCAAAACTCAGAGTTCTTTCGGGTGCTGCTCAGGATGATGCTCAGATCCCGGGCCCCAATATGTCCGCAGAGACACTTTCAACATCGACATTGAATGTTTCAACTCCTGCTCCTGTCGCGATGATTTCAGGTGCTCCGACAGGATTTTCGAAAGCGCCCTCACTGAGTGTTCCACTTCAGGTGAGTGTCTTTGGAGAAAATGTAACGCAGTTTAGATACAAGGTAGGACAAAATATCTCTTGTTCAAATGCGAGCGGATATTCAAATGCCATTGCAGACCAAGGTGGGATTGATATCACCACAAATAGTGGCGTGGGTGAAGGAACCTATCGTCTTTGCGTGGTAGGGGGTAATGCCAGTGGGCAGTTTCAGTCATTTGCGACAGCCACAACGGCAGAGTGGACTCGCGACGTGACAGCACCCACTATTTCGTTTGCGTCCAATCTTTGGCCGAGTGGAATTTGGACCCAAAAAATTTGCGACCTCAATCAGAACTTCGCTGCTTCAAATCCCAGTGTTTCGGGAGTTTCCTTTTTGGATAATCTCGATCCTCAACCCTCAGGGGGAGTGGTTCAACCCGTTGTCTTTGATCGCTTGGATGCGGGAGACTACAATCTTAGTTTTCAGAGCCAAGATGCCGCGGGAAACTCGACAACGGTCGCTAAGACCATTCGAGTTTCAGGAGATTTTGTAAGCCTCGGGGGAGAAATTTTTGATTATGGTGTTTCTACAGAGAGTGATTTTTTTGAGGACAGACCTTCAAATGCTCGGCCCAGCATTTTGGATGCAGTGATGAACGATACCGCGAGCAAATTTTTGATCTGTAACTCCATTACTTTTACTCAATCGCACGCGCCTCTTGGAAGCATTGCCAATCAAGCAGACAAAATGTTTGGCGGCTCCTTGGATGGCAAAAACTACTTGTCGGTGCCCGGCGATTCTTTCTTTAGGCTGATTGATCTCCAAATTGAGGCCCCTTTGAATGAAGATGAGATCGGTCTTTTTGCCGGAATCCGCTATGACAACTCAAACAGTTTTGGACGGATCAAAAATCTCGTCTTAGAGAATGCCACCATCAGTGCCCATGATGAAGATTATGTCGGTGCTGTCGCAGGGGTGAATCGAGGGCTCATTGACTCGGTCGCTATCATCGGAGGAAGTGTTTTTGGTCATGATATCGTCGGAGGAATTGTCGGACACAATGCTTCGGTCACTTCGAATAATAGTCAGCAAGGTCGTATCGAGAGATCCTTTGTGGCGGCCAATGTTTCTGGTGGGTTTGATGTCGGCGGGATCGCGGGGCAAAATTCCAAAATAATCGCGAACAGCTTTGCATACTTCAATGGAGTCTCGAGCGGCCTCACAGGTTCTAATCGAATCGGGGGGTTGGTCGGATATGCGTTTGGAAACTCCAGTGAGATCTCAACCTCCTATGCTGTGGCTTCTGGAATTTGCAATCAAGGGGGAAGCCCTCTCGTCGGAGGTCTTGTCGGAGATCAAGCCCAAGGCGCGGACGTGATTGATTCCTTTTGGGACAAAGAAATCGCTGGAGTGATAGGCAATCTTGGAGACGACTGCGACTTAGGTCTCAGCGAAGGGACCCCTGCGACAACGATGCAGCTTCAGACGCCAAGCTTTTTTCCAAGTTCTTGGAATGGTCAGACAGTTTGGAACTTAGCGGAGCAATCGTATCCCGAACTCTTTTGGAAGCCATTTTACTGAAGTTTGACTTCGATCACGTGCAGATCTTCAAAACTCTGCCGTCGATCTGGATGGTCTGTGCGAAACGCATGAAACGCAATCTTCAATCGATCAGGATCTTCTCGTAAGACGCGAGTATAAAATCCTAAAGCTCCCTGGAGATCGAGGGCTTCAGACTGCCACGCCCCATTTTTGCGTCTGGCCATTCGAAGTTTAAGTGCCCATCCATCCAAATAGAGAAGTCCAAAGCCACTTCCATCTTTAAAGAACGCGATATCATGACCTCGATAGGTTTTTCCTGGTTCCCCATCGACGAGTTCGATCGTCCAGCCAGAGCTCTGGCGGCTTGCGAGTTTGAGAGTCCCTTCGCCCTCATCAAAGTAAGCGATCAAAGCCTGAGAATCCTTAAAATAGACGGCGGCATAAGCTCCAATTTTACTTTCGGCAACGACTTCGGGTGTCTGACCGGTGAGAGTGAACAGCAAGCTGTCCTTAAGGCGAGTGACGATATATTCCTTCCCTTCAGGAGTTAATCCTTGAGCAAGGACCTCACCTTGAATCCTCTGGCGACGGATTTCTTGTCCGTCTGAATTGAGAATCAAATAAAGAGATTGGTCTTCGCTCGTTAAGATGGAAACATGCCATTGATCTTCCATCAGCAAAAAGCCTGTGAGTTTGAGTGCGGGGTAGGGTAGTTCGATGATTTGGGATGCAGCAAAATTGAGCACGCGAACCTTTGAAGCCAGGCGATACGCCACGTGGCTTTGGGTGGCCTTGATCTCTCGCGCCTCTCCTGCGTCTGGATCCAAAACATCAATCTGCTCAGAAGCGAGGTTGAGTCTCACAAGGCCAGGATGATCTGTGTTTCTTCGGACCGTGATGAGAGTGTCGCTATCAAGATTCTGGAGATATTCGCCCAAATGGTCATCTTCTCTGACAAGCTGAAACTTGGAGACAATATTGCGAGGACTTTCTCCACATTGAATCAGCAAGAGAATCACTGCTGAAATGGGGATGAGAATTTTCATAGGCGAATTTGCCCCCAAATCAGATTGGCATGCAACAAAATCACCGTGTCGTTGACTTCGGTTCGAACGATTTGAATTTGAGCGTCATCAAAAGACACAATGTTTTTAAAAAGAGCCAGATTGGAATATTGATTGAGAAAATTCTTCCACAATCCTTGCGCGAGTCGTTGCAAGACCTCTCTTTGTGGGGCAGTCATTCTGCCCGAAAGATCTCCAATTGTGAGATTAAAGCTTCGCGGATCAAGAACCAGATTGACTGTGTCAGGTCCGAGTCCAAGGTCTCCCAAAATAGAGGAATCTGTTTTGATTCGACTCGAAGGAATGAGACGATCTTCGATCCAGGTACCGAGATCGAGAACGTAATCTCTAATCTGCAGCATCGGGCGATTGGCGGCGAAGCTCACTTGAGGAGCAGTTTGCGGAGCAATTCGGACGATCGTTTGAACTTCCGGCGCTTCAGGAGTGAGAATGCCTTGAGTCTGCTTGCCCAAATGAATTGTCGTCTTAAAGCGAAGAAGACCTTCTCGGTAAACAGTTTGAAGGGCTTCATTCACAAGCGAAATGGGCACTGCCAAGCTGATTTCTGAATCAGATTCTGGAAGGGATGGAAGACGAGCGGGAAGGGGATTCCAATGTCGAACATTTCCCAACTGCTCTTTGAGTCTGTTCTCAAGTTCGGTGACATCCTCAATTTTGGCTTTGTCCCCCAAAATGGATTTTGTGTCTTCGGGTTTCAAAAATCGGGCCTCTGCATAAACTTCAAGGCCTCTCGAAGTCACCTCTGCACCGCCTTTTGAATAGGGGCTCATCGTAAAGAGTGCGGAGCCAGCACCTAATGGATCTCCCTCAAGTTCAATCGTCATTCCTCCCTGCTGAAATACGGGGCCCTTTCTCCAAATCGGACTTTCCTCGGTAAAACGCGAAACGCTCTGAACAAGAAAGAGGCCACTCAGGCGCTTACGAATCATCTGCGAAATCATTTCGCTTAAAGATTCTCTCAGTTGACCCCAAAGAGGGGGCAAGGGTCCTTGTGCAGTCGGATTGGGGGCTTGATCATCTGACAAAAAGTCTTGGAGATTAGTAAGTTGATTTCCCGTCGTGAGATTCCAAAGCTTCACGTCGGGGGTGAGCTGAGAGCGACCCGAGTGAGTGGAATCAATCGCCACGAGGACGTCCTTTTGAGTGGGGGTTGCTGTGGCGATGCGATCACCAAACACATCGACATCCACAGACATGGGGCCTTGAGTAAACAAAACTCGATGAGGGAGATTCTTTTCTTCGCAGTTTCGAGCGATCACCCCATCAAACTGAAAGTCCTGAACAGGAAAAGTAAGACGCAAAGAGCTCGGAGGGACGGGAGTGAATCGGGGTGTTTGGAGCTTAATTTTGAGATGCCCCACGAGAGAAATTCCTCGCACACAAGTGTTTACTTCAATGCCCTTGTCGGATTTTGAAAGGGATTGTGCCAGTGACTCAAAAAACAGTGGGCGCACGATGATCCCTAGCGCTGATCCCGGCGCAGAAAGCTGAAGCAAACTCGTCAATACAAAGAGGCTAGAAAGCATACTTCACCGTCAATCCCACTCGATCCATGCCTGCGCGATACTTGCCTTGAGTGGAGGGTCTTTGGAAAAATCTAGACTCACTGGTTGGAGTTTTTGTGGCATGGCGCTCCAACATAAACGAGTGCAAATATTCACCACCGATTTTTATTTTGGTCTTGGCTTGATATTGGAGGACGGCTCCTAAAAGTAGGCTATCAAAATCCGCTCGTGTAATCGCCATATCTGATTCTGGGCTGCCTGATTTTGAATAGGCACCATAAATGGCAGGAGTAAATCCAGTCCAGAGAGGAAAAGATTGAAGCATCCCCACCATGAAGGAGTCATCCATCGTTGTGCCTTCAATGTTGAGATTGGATACTTCTGTGACAGCAGAGCGCTTGACTTGAATGCCAATGGACTTTTCGAAAGACGAAAAGACATATCTAAAGAAATACTCCTGACCCCAGTAGCCAAAATGTTGGTACTTGATGCCGCCTTGAATAAATGCGGGAAGTGAAGATTTGGCTTCGATCTGATTGGTGAGTTGGGAGTCAATTCCGAGAGCGGGCAGACCGGCGCCAACGAGACTCGCCATTTCTGGAGTATTGAGTTTGAGCTCTCCCGCAAATTTATAATTGACCGGCGTGTAGGCAGAGACACCTGCGGAGAACTGATAGGTGGGCCTCCAATAGATTCCTGCACTGCCGCCAATTCCAGGGGCCCAAGTGCGAGGAACCTGAGCACGAGCGGCTAAGGCGGGATGTTCCATGGGGAGATCCTCTGAGTTGAGGACGGCTTTCATGAGAGCGCCTAAATCCACATCGAGTTCTGTCGAAAAAAATGAAATGGATCCGATTCCAGAAAGCGCCACCGAAAGTTTAGAATTGATTCGCCAAGCGGCTGTAAACTGATGATGCCACGGGATGAGATAACCCGAGATCAAATCGTAGCGCTGCGAACCCTCGGGGCTGAACTCTGCCATTGCCCCGGATGGAAAATATGTCGCATATCCAAATCGAAAGTTTTGGGTCCCTAATGGACTCGACGCTCCAAACTGAAAGCTGGGTGCGACGCCGAGGGTACTCGTACTTGGATAATAGTCGCCTGTATTAGGATCCGAGCCTTTTCGGTCGTAAATCAACCATCCGGTCAATACGCCCAAATTGACGTCAATTTGGTGAGACGGGATCATCCCTAAGACAGCCGGATTCCAAAACACACTGAGCGGGGACAAGGCTGTGGGAGTTGAATTGAGGCCTCCCACGACGCTCGAAATGTTTTGGGGAAACGCGGCTTGGCTCAAAAACAGAATTCCTAGGCCGAGGCACGCCCTGCTGAAAACAGAGTGCATTTGGGCTGCAACCTAGGCGAAAGCGCTTCAGGCAGCAAGAGGAGCTAAATCATTGAAACTGCATGACTTTCTATATTTTTAACCTCTAAAATCAAGGGGCTGTGAAGTATCTGGCGCTTGGAAAGCGACTCCGTCATTTGAGGGAAAAGCGAAAGCTGAGCCTGAAGGCGCTCGCGAGTTCCGTGGGGCTTACCGAGGACAAGCTCGAAAGAATCGAAAACGACGAAGAACAGCCTCTCATCGGGCATTTGATCCAATTTGCGAAGGCGCTTGAAGTGAATGTCGCCGAGTTCTTAAGAGACCGAGTGCCGCAAAAGACATTTGAAGTGATTCGCAAGCGAGAGCGAGAAAAAATTAAGCCCTTGAGAGAGGTCAAAAATTCTAAGATTTTTGATTATCAATACGAGTTTTTGACACATCCCAGTGAAGACAAACATCTCGACGCTTTTTTGATAGAACTACCACCTCATCAAGCTAAACCACCTCGTGATGATATGACTCATCCAGGAGAAGAGTTTATCTATCTGCTCGAAGGTCGACTCGAAGGCGAGGTAGACGGAGAAAAGTTTTTCTTAGAGCCGGGGGATTCTCTTTTTTTGAGATCCACCCAGCCTCATGTGTTTTTTAATCCAGGATCCGTCATGGCACGAGCGATTACTGTGATCTATCCCTTTTAACTCCGGCGCCTCAGATTAAGGTGCACGAAAAGCAACAAAGAGTTTTAGATTCTGCCGTTCAAGATCCATCAATACGGGTTGCTTGGATTTGATGTTGGCCACAACTTGCGAATAAGACTTCACGTCTTTGACGGGAGTATTGTTTACTTTTTTGAGGATATCTCCCGGCAAAATTCCTGCTTCACCAGCCGCGGAATTAGGGGCGATGTCCTGCACAACAACGCCAGAATTGTCGGGCACAGATCCGACAATCAATCCCAGCTTGTCATGGTTTTGTTCTCCGGACTCAGCTCCTGCTTGTTCATCGGATTCATCCGTGAGATTGCCGAGCTTTACAGAAACCTGGACCACTTTCTTGTCACGAATCACATGCATGTTGATGCTGGCACCGGGTTTAAGATTGGCAATTGTCTTTTGAAGCTCTCGACTGTTTGGGATATCTCTGTCCCCAATTTTGATAATCACATCTCCTCGCTGAAGTTGACTCTTGGCAGCGGGGCCGTTGGCGACCAAATCATTGATCACCACTCCAGAGGCAGTGCTTAGCCCAAGTGCTTCGCGGATTTCCTCGGACACATCCTGAATCATCACGCCCAAGTATCCTCGAGATACAGATCCCGAATCCTTCAGCTGAGGCAGCACATCTTTCAGAATGTTGACGGGGACCGCAAAACCAATGCCTGAGCCTTGAGCAGTGATGGCAGTGTTGACGCCAATAACTTCGCCTTTCAGGTTAATGAGGGGTCCACCGGAATTTCCAAAATTAATCGCCGCATCTGTCTGGATAAAATCATCAAAGCGGCGATTTTCATTCATGTTAATTTCTCGACCGGTGGCCGAAATGATTCCGAGCGATACCGAATGATCGAGACCGAAAGGGTTTCCAAATGCGAGGGCCCAGTCTCCCTTACGAACCTTTGTGGAATTGCCAAGTGGGACAAAGACCAAATCTTTTTTGGCATCAATCTTAATCAGGGCCAAGTCCGTCGCGGGATCTCGACCAATCAGTTTGGCCTGGAATTTATCTCCTTTAGAGACTCCCGTCCCATTGCCTTCTCCGGAGAAGACGTTGACTTCGATGGTGTCTGCTCCATCGATGACGTGATTATTGGTCACGATATAGCCGTCTTTAGAAATGATAAATCCTGATCCAAGACTTCGTCTCGGCTGTTGAGGTCGATCCTGAAGGGGTGAGCCAAAAAATCTCTCAAAAAACTCCTCTGGATTGGAAAACGGATCCATCGGCATTTGCTCCGGCGCACCTCTGCGTCTTTTCTCGACTTTGGCCTTTTTGGGCTCTGATGATGTGGCAATGTTTACCACTGCCGCATCCACCTGATCAATAATCGGCCCTAAATTAGGAAGGTTTACAATGGGAGCCCCACTGGCGTCGCGCTCTGTCCAAAACACTTTAGCGTCCAGGCTTGTCACTGCCGCGGTGGAAACCAACAAGCTGAGTGAAAGAAACTTAAAAAAAGATTGTCGCATCAATTGCTCCTTAAGATTTCGCCTTAGAGGCATTCAAATCCAAAAATTTCATTCGTGCTGTATACAAAATTTCATTGATCAGGCCATTTTCATGTTCAGAAAGGTTTCCCTTTGTCTTTTCGAGAAGGACTTCGAGAATATCAATATGCTGTCTTGCAGAAGGCAGATCCTTTTCTCGCTTTTTGCTGATGGGGTTTTCGATTTCGCCCAGAGCCATCAATGTGGCTGTTCCCAGTGAAAGAACAAAGGTTTCAAAGGTGACAGGGCCTGAATTCATCGAATCAGTCGTCTTGCTCATATAAGGAGAGATTTACTCCTTCTGTACGGATTTTTCCTCAGGTTTCTTTGTTTCCGGGGCTGGTGGTGGCGCCGACACAAGATTCTTAAGGTCAAAGTCGGAGGTCTTTAGGGGATCAGCCGAAGTTACAAACCTCAGCCAGCGTCCATCGAGTTCTTTATAGAGCTCACCGACGTCCTTTTTAAGGTGGAGGGAAAGGATTCTCTTCTCCCCACCTTTAAGTTCGATCTCAATTCTTAATGAAGCGGGAATTTTGGGTTCTGATTTCTGCTCATCCAAAAATCGCAGGGCTCGCAAGTTGCGAACTTGGCGAAAGAGATCATCCACTTTGGCTTGGTTCAATTTGCTTTCGGATCCGGCTCCGAGCAACTCATATTCTTGAGAGGCACTTCGGCCAATCTGAATCGACGGGGCCCCCGCTCTTTTGAGTGTTGCCTTTTGAATATCTGAAATCAAAAAGTCATCAAAGGTCCGCCGGATAAAGTCCTCAGGGGGCTTGGATAAATTCTCAAAATGGAATTTAGCGATGCTTCCGAGTGCAGTCTTATCGCTCTTGGCATAGTAAAGCTCTTGATCTTCGGTTTTTGCGCCAGGAACTTTTTTGAAGGGAGAGGGCTGCTTGATTTGATACAGAAACACTTCAGTCCCTTGAGGGCGAGGGTCGTTTTCTGTTGTTCGTAAGTCTTTTGCCCCTTCTTTAAATCCAATCACCAGTTTGATTGAAGGCTCGCCTAAGTTTTTGGGAGCCTCTGTCAAAAAATTATTGGCGCGAATCAGGCTGATTTTTTCAAGAAAATTACGAACCATCTCTGCGTCCAAGGGCAATTTATAAGGAGAGAGCATCACCCATTCATTGTTAATCTTCTCGAGACTGACGCGCTTTCCGCGAGCCTCCAATTGGACCTTGGCATAGTCCTCAGGTGTGACGGTGGAGAGCTTCATTTCTCTCCAGTCATCAATTCGCTGAGTCGCAAGATAGTCCAAATCGAGCCCTGCCAAGTAAACATTTTTGTCTGTCGAACGGGTCACATAATTTCCCGAATTAGAAGGGTTTTGGTCTCCAATAGAAACAGTCACCGGCTCTTTAAGGTCGGACGCCTTATAGGTGAGGCGAGCCTTAGGAGTTTCGAGGCCATATTGAACAAGGCCGAGTTTTTTATCTTTGAGCTTTTCTTCTGTCGCGATCACTTTGGTTTGTTTGAATTTTTGTAAGGCCACGAGAAGACTCGAAACCTTGCTTTCGCTCGCGAGATCCTGAACGGGAGAGGTAATTTTCCAAAAGAGACCTTGTCTTTCTAGAGTGACAGAGAGGTCCTTGATTTGAATCGTCATGGACGAAATTTGTTTGAGATCCCCAGGCGCAAAAACTTCGCCTTCACCTTCGAGTGCACGCTTCTCGGCAGGCTTTTGGATGGCAAAATAAACATAGCCTCCTACTCCCGCCACAAGAAGGCAGAGCAGAGCGAGGGTTTTGAGTTTCATGCTCGACCTCGACGCATCAGCCAAACCATCAGCGAAAGAATAAGAAGAATCTGAGGAATCACAAATAAGGAGGCATAATAAACAATGCGACGCTGAGGTTCGGTCATTTCGAGAGTGGATTGAGTCCACATTCTGGGCCTAATAGAAAGTTGGCCGGAGCTCGAGTCCCCCGCCAAATAATTAAAGGCGTTCAAAAACAAATCTCGATTAAACTGAGCCTGAATCATTCGATCCGTCGCAAAGCTCGCACTGCCAAAGACGACCAATTTTCCGTTGGGCGACCAGTCTCCCGCTGCTGGTTTTTCGATCTTCCACTCAGAAACTTGAGCGATCGGAAAGGGTCCGGTCAAATCCCCATCACCGCTGTCCTTTTTGGCGCCTTTGCTGCGATCAAAAAGAGATCGAACGTTGGATTCGGCCCATGCATCTGCAGAAACCGAAACAAGGGCTGCCACCTTCGCCGCTCCTTTATAGTTGGAAACTGCGAGAACAGGCATCGTCGTTGTGAATTGGGTGACGTTTTCTTGTTTAAGCTTCGAGACCATGGGGTGTTGCCCATAGGTAAAAGCTAAAAATTCAAGTGAGGCCTTTTTGCCAAATGGCCCCATCTGCAAAAACTCAACGACGATTCCTGGTTTGAGCTCAAGCCCATAGCGATTGAGTAGAGGATCAAATCCACTGGAGACAAGCCGGTCTTTGGTTGCCGCAATCATAGGATCTTGACCAAGGACGAAGGCTCCTCCTTTGGCGAGGTAGGTTTCGAGGATTCCGAGTTCTTTTGTGCTCACGGGCCGCTGCGCTCCCCAAGAGGCAACGACTGCGGCATCTTGAGGAATCTCATTGGTCTGCGCGAGATTGAGCGGCAGCACCTTAAAGCCCTCAGCTTCTAAAAGAAGCTTTCCGATATAAAGTCCGTTGACGTCTTCTTGGGTCTCGAGGGCTGCTTGGCCCTGACCTTGAGTAAAATAAATTGTCTTTTGATCTTCTCGGACCACACGCTTAAGCGCGTTGGTGAGACTCTCTTCCGTTGCTGTCGCGAGTTTAATGGTTCTCTTAGTTTCTTGATTTTGAATGACGACTTCCCCGACACCGGCCCCTAATTCTTTAACGAGAGCGGGTTCCTCATTGGGATCAACGGATTGAAAGCTCAGTTTGTCAGTATAGTCCGTATACTTTTCGACGAGATTTTTAAGAACATCGGCTTCACGCTGACCTTTGTCAAAAAAGGCATAGATCGTAAGTTTTTGAGTCAGGCCTTTGGCCACTTCGGCTGAAGAATCAGCCAAAGAGTGAATTCGATTGACGGTGGTATCCCATTTTTTTTCACCCCATTTGGACTGTGAAATTACATTGAGGCCAATCAAGAGGGTCAGGATAAGAAGGCCTCCTACGCCACCCATAATCGCAGTGCGTTTTTGCGAGAGCGTCTCCATGGTTTCGCCCACCGAATAAAACAAGAAGAAGGCACAGCCCGCGAGACCGAGTCCCGTTTGAATAATCGCAATCGTTTGAAACAGGCCCTGAAACATGAGAGCTGCCGGGCCCCCAAAGACCAAAAAGATAATGCCAATACCACCGGCGAGTTTTGCGTATTTTTTCATTTTTATTTCCTCGTTAATGAATCCAATGAAAGTTGACTGGCGGCTAAAAAGAAGATCGAAGCCGTCAAATAATAGACCACCGCCGAAACGGTGATGATTCCCTTATTGAACTGTTCAAAATGAGTCTGAATCGAAGCCGCCTCAAAAAAAGTAGAGAGATTTCCAGGGACAACCTTGGAGGCCCAGCCAATCATCAAAAATCCAAGGAGAATAAACACAGCGCTCAAGTAGGCAATGAATTGATTCTGCGTGAGGCTGCTTGTAAAAATTCCTACAGAAACGATGAAGAGCGCGGTGAGCCCTAATCCTAGATAGGCCGAGATGACCGGCCCGACTTCGGGGTTTCCAAAAGCAAACACCACTGTCAAAAAAATCAGCTGGCACGCGACAATCGCGAAGAAAAAGATAAAGCAGGCCAGAAGTTTTCCTAAAACAATTTGCCAAGTGGAAATAGGAGAGGTGAAGAGCAACTCAAAGGTGCCCTGTTTTCGTTCCTCTGCGACGGATCCCATCGTGATGCCTGGCATCGTGAAGAGAAACAAAAAGAAAGTGAAAGACACGACCTGGGCTACGAGCATTTCATTCAAATTAATTTGAGCCAGAATGTCGGGATTCTGCTGAAATTGAACCTGAAGTTTTGCTTGTTTGAGAATCCGATCAAACGTCTCCAGTGACATGAGAAAATGAATCCCAGAGATGAGAGAAAATACGCCCAAAACAACATAGGCCGTCGGCGATACAAAGAGAGATTTGAGCTCTCTTTTAGCAATTGTCCATGCGGGTCCCATTCAACTTCCTCCTGATTTAAGCGTTTGAAGCTCGTAAATTTGTTTCGCTCATGAGAGCGGCTTCATCTCGAGTAATTTCTTCGATAAAGACTTCTTCGAGAGATTTTCTTTGAGTCAAATCCTGAATTTTTTTGTCATGAGTTACTCGACCGCGATGAATGATGATCGCTCGCTGACATGTCGCTGTGACCTCAGACAAAATATGCGTGGAAAGAAGTACGGTATGTTCTCCGGCAAAACCCTGAATGAGTTTTCGGATTTCGATGATTTGAACTGGATCGAGTCCCACGGTGGGCTCATCTAATATAATGACGGGAGGGCGATGGACTACCGCCTGAGCTAAACCCACTCGCTGGCGGAAGCCTTTAGAAAGAGTTGAAATCACCGATTTTCGGCGATCCTTGAGACCGCACTTCTCAATCGCCCAATCAAGGTGAGAGGCCTTTTGTGCTCGGGGAGTTCGTTTGAGTTCTAAAACAAACTTGAGATAGGATTCGACGGTCATCTCCATATAAAGAGGCGGTGTTTCTGGAAGATATCCAATGCATCCCTTGACCCCTTGGGGATCATCAATCACAGAATGTCCGCCGATCCATGCGTTGCCTGATGTCGGTTGATAAAATCCTGTGAGAATTCGCATTGTCGTTGTTTTGCCGGCGCCGTTGACTCCGAGGAATCCAACGATTTCGCCTTTTTGAATTTCGAAAGACACGCCTTTGAGCGCAGTGAAGGCGCCATAGGTCTTTGTGAGATTCTCTGCCTTAATCATATGGCCCAAAAATAATTGAGGCAGGCCGTCGGGGTCAACGAAGTCCCTGAATTTTAAGACTTTTTACTTTCTCTTCGAGCATCGATGGCGGAACCCCCAGCTTTTGACTGGCCTTTAAAAGGTCCCCGCCGCTACTCTTAAACGCCTCTTCGATGGCGGCTTTCTCTAAGCTCTCCATTTTAAGGCGCAGCGTGTCGCGACTTCCCTGATCCCAGCTCTTTTTGGGAATGACCGGGGATCCTGTCAAATGAGGAGGCAGATGTTGTTCGGTGATGACGGGAGAATCTGCCACATTCACGGCATACTCAATACTGTTTTCGAGTTCTCTAATATTTCCGGGCCACGGATATTGCATCAAATGAAAGAGCGCTTGATCATCAATGCGATTCACTTTCTTGTCGAACTTCTTAGCAAAAATTTTCAAAAAGTGATCCACGAGGGGCTCGATGTCTTGAGTTCGATCCTTAAGAGGCGGGATATAAACTGGTACAACATTGAGACAGTAAAACAAATCCTTCCTAAACGCGCCCGAATCAATTTTCTCGAGCAGGTTTTGGTCTGATGCGGCGACCACTCGCGCGCGAATCTCAGTGCCCGAGGTGAGGGCCTCGTACAACCGAGCTTGAGTGGCTTCAGTGAGAGCGCCGACTTCATCCAGATAAAGCGTTCCATCTTCTGCGAGCTGAATCCACCCTTGCCGATCCGAAGTTCCAAACAACTTATCGAGCATTTCGTCGGGATGGCAGGCTGAGAGATAGGCTCGGACCAAAGGCCGATTTCGTCTTTCGCTTTTGTCATGAAGCAGTCGCGCGACAACTTCTTTGCCCGTTCCTGTTTCACCAGTAATCAATACATTGGACTCAGAATTGGCGACTTGTTCAATCACGGCATAGACTTTCTCCATCTCGCCCGTGTTTCCGATAATCTTTTCTTCCTGCCTCAAAAAGACTCTTGAGCGCTGAAACTCCTTGGAAGCTTCGTCGGCAGATTTTACCGCGCGCTCAACAGTTTTAAGAAAATCATCCTGATTAAAGGGCTTGGTCACATAATCAAAGGCACCGCGCTTCATAGCTTCAACGGCCGTATCAATCGTGCCGTGAGCGGTAATCATAATGACGGGGATCTGAGGTTTGTGGTTGCGGACTCTCTGAAGAAGCTCAAGTCCATCCATCTCCGGCATCTTGAGATCCGTAATGATGGCTTCAAACTCTTTCGACTGAATCAAGTCCCAAGCGAGGGCACCATTTTCTGCCTCTGTGACCTCATGACCCATCCGCCTGAGTTGAATCCCTAGGATTCTTCGAACACTTTCTTCGTCATCAACAACGAGGATCCGAGCCATGCCCGCAATTTAATCAAGATCTCACAAGGCGACCATCTTTTTCGCTGCGGAGAGGGAGGAAGATCAAAAATCGCGTGCCTTCGTTAAGTTTGCTTTCGACGCTGATTCGCCCTCCCAAGCTATCAATCATCTTTTTGCAAATGGGCAGGCCCAAACCGCTCCCGGCCTTTTTGGTGGTAAAGAGAGGAATAAAAATATTGGTCAAGACCGCCGCAGGCATGCCAGGTCCGTCGTCTTGGATTTCAATCTGAATACCATCCTGAGGCGCGCGATAGGCTTTGATCCAGATATTTCGGCTAAATGCCTCGCACGCATTTTGAACGAGATTAAAAAGCACTTGTTCCAGTTTAAGGGGATCGGTCGAAACATTCGGTAAGTCATTGGCGACATCGCGATGGAGTTTAGTCGCTGTTTTTTGAGCTTTTGGTCTCACGTTCTCAAGCATCTTTAAAATCAAAGTATCCAAATTGACTTCGATGGGATCTTCGTTGGAGCGCGCAAAATTGAGGTACTGATTGACTGTCGCACTCATGCGATCGGTTTCTTTTTGCAAAATATCGACACATTCCCGATCTTCAGAATTCATGAGAGTGGGCGAGGTTTGCAAAAGCTGAACCGCTCCATGAATCGCGCCGAGTGGATTTCGAATTTCGTGAGCGAGGGCGGCCGACATTTCTCCCAGGGCCGCCAGTCGTTTTTGGCGTTCTTGATTGTCAAAGTGGTGAATTTGATCGAGCACGCTGACAATATCTTGAGTCATGGATTCGAGACGCTGAATCTCCGTATCCGAAAAACTGGAGTAAGGATTCGTCGATCGAAGAGAGGTTCGAAGTGTCCAAATTCCCAGGAGCTCATCCTGCTTGAGAAGAGGCAGAGCCATGTGACTATGCATTTCTTTGAGTTCTTCTCGCACCTCTGGGGGTAGATCCTGATCATGTTCGAGAAGCAGCGGGTGAGGAGACTTTTTGAGGTGGAGGAGGAGGGGATGTGTGAGTTGAAGGCTCGTTCGAAAATTTAGATTGCTCGGCTCGATCAATCTAAACGATCCAGCAGCATCATCCCAAAGATAAAGCCCAGCCTGATAAATTCGCCCAGATTCGCGAACATCGTTGATGAGGACTTGAGCGAGTTCCGAAAGAAGGCGAGAAGCTCTGATCTTTCGAGGCAGTCGCTTGAGGAGCTGCTCGAATTCGTAACGATCCACAATGAACTGCTTCAAAAAGAATGTATCAATCTGATCTCGAAGAGGTTCAAGAACGCTAATAATAATAAATGACGCTAAGAAAGTGTTAAAGACAAAGAGCTCATAGTCTTCGCGCCCCACCCACGCCAAAAGCGAAATAAAAATGACGCTCAAAATGACGGACATCAAAAAGATGCGGATTCCCCGAAGCATCAACTCCCGGACCTCTCGCAAGCGAGGATTCGCGACCATCAGGTAGAGAAAATAAATAAATACCGCCGTCAAAATATTTCCAAGATAGGGAAGCGGCAAAATTCGAATCGCTCCATCGGCCCTCAATTGTCCAATGACGGCAAAAAAGCTGCAGACAATGGACCCAATCAGGACAAAAAATGAACGCGTTTTGAGCTTGAGATCGTCAGTGGTTCGATAAACCCTCACGAGCTTCAAAAGCATGAAGCCAAAGGAAACAAAGACAAAAAGGCCTACGAGTAAGTTGGCAAAGGCGTAGTGTTCTTCCAGCGGAAAAAAGTAGACCGCCAATAATGCGAGACACGTCATCAGAGTCAGACGGGCAATGACAGCTCTTTCAAAAAACAAAACAGAAACAAACTTACTTGCAATGAGTGGCAAAAAGAGCGCGACCATCAGATGAGAGCGATGCGCGGCCGCGGCAGTCAGTGTCCACTGTGCGGTTTCAAAATCTCGCTGCGTATAAGAAACCAAATATAAAATATTCCAGGCGCCATAAGCGACAGAAAATACTCCGAGCCAAAACGGGGCTGGGGCCTTTTTTTTGAGAGTGTATTGAAAGCAAGCAATCGCCGCTCCGATACAAACGATCGCACTGAGTATGGTTGATTGTATAATGACCGGCGAGACTTCGGACTGTCCCATGAACCAATCGAGCTTGAGGAAGTCCTCATAAATCCATTCCACGAACTTATTTGAGTTGATTTATGAATTGGGGGCAACGAAACTTTAAGGAGTGATGAAGGAGGCTTCCTTGGCAAAGTTGTTGTCTTTTCCGCCGGGGCGCGTGGCGCGGCGGGATGATCTTCATCTCGCTCGACGACTCTTTCATTTTTCGAGTGGTGTTGGGCTCATTATCTTGAGCTACCAGCTCCCTCAAAAGTCTGAATGGGCTCTTTTTTTAGGAAGTCTTTTGGCGTTCGATCTCTTGATCGAGGGATCCCGCTTAATTTGGCCGGCTCTCAATCTCTGGATTTTGGATAAGTTTAAGTCGGTCCTCAGAGAGGGAGAGGAAGCCCGCCTGAGTGGGATCACGTATTATCTCTTGGGTTGTGTTCTTTCTGTTTTGTTGTTTCCTCGAGACATTGCGATTTTGAGCATTTTGTTTTTGGCAATGGGGGATCCCATTGCAGCAGTTGTGGGAGTCGTTCGAGGGCGTCGATACTGGCCTGCGGATGTCAGTCCCACTCGCAAGACATTGGAGGGGAGTCTTGCGTGCTTTGTTTTCTGTGGGTTGGCGACATGGGCCATGAGTTTTTTGCTCAAACACACCGGCGATCACCTTTGGACGGATCGATTGCTCTTTGCGATGGTGGGCGGTTTTGCAGCAGCGCTCGGTGAGCTATTGCCCCTGCGAGCAGATGATAATTTTTCGATGCCGTTGATTTCGGGCACCTGTCTCTGGACGGTGGGCGCTTTTTTTAATCTTTTACCGGGACTCTATTTTTAAATATGGAATACGCGCTCAATTTTTGGGGAGTTCGCGGAAGCTTTCCAGGGACCAATTCAAAGGTCGCTCAACATACGAGTTGTGTAGAGCTCACTATGGGCGCAGGACACTCAGTTTTTTTTGATGCAGGCACTGGCCTATTTGCCGCCACGCAAAAACGAGAATTTAAAAAGCTCAGTCTTTGTCTCTCCCACTTTCACTGGGACCATATTCAGGGCTTTCCTTTTTTGAACGGACTTTACGAAAAGGATAGTTTTGAAATCGAGATAATTTCCGGCTTCAGAGATACGATGGATCGGCTTCAGGTCTTGTTTGATGAGAGATTTTATCCCGTCGCGGGAGACTTTATGCGCTCGCGCGTAAAATTCAAGTTTATGGAAGTCGGGCAGACCCTCTCTCTGGCGCCCGATATTCAACTCAAATTGGCGCCTCTCAATCATCCAGGGACTTCATTTGCGTTTCGATTACAAGGCCCTACATCGAGTTTTGTCTATGGAACAGACTCCGACTATGCTCCGGTGACACTAGAAGCCGAAAAATTACTGCAGCAAGCCGATGTCGCCGTGATGGATTCTCAGTTCTTAGTGGGCGACTCACTGGCCAAAGCTCACTACGGGCATTCGAGCTTTAAGCATACGATTGATGTCGCGGCTCGTTTGAGAGTTCGAGATTGTATTCTTTTTCATTTTGACCCTTCCTACACGGATGAAGAGATATTTTTGATGGAAGCCCAAGCTCAAAATTATGTGCGCTCCACCTATGGGCAAGAGGGGCCTCAAGTCAGCATGGCACGCGAAGATCGTGGCATTAAAATTTCTTTATAAGTTTTTTATCAGGAATTAGCCCTGTTCAATTAAAAATGGCTGCCAGGCAATATTTGCATTTTTGAGCGCATCGAGAAGAGGTGAAACTCGCGGACGAAAGGGTTCGATCAGTAACCGCATACCGGCTTGCTGAGGATTGCGACCGCCTTTGCGACGATTGCAAGGGTGACAACTCGTCACGACATTTTCCCAAATGGTTTTTCCGCCGGCGACTCTTGGTTGGACGTGGTCGATGTTTAACTTTTGTTTGGGCAAGGTGCGCGCGCAATATTGGCAGGTAAAGTGATCGCGAATAAAAACTTGGTGTCTCGAGAATTTTACATTCTGAGGCGGGCGCTTTTCAAAGTCATTGAGGATCACTACTTTGGGAACGGGCACCGCTCGATTGACCGTTCGGAGATAGTAAAAGGCATGCGCCTTGTCGGTTGGAATTTCATCTTCCAAAAGCTTTTCCCAAGAATAAGTCTGGTATTCGGGGTCTACGCCCCGTGCGATGTCCAAATACAGAAGGCTCACCGCCCGCTTGACGTTCGTGATATGGACGGGCAGATAACAGCGGTTGAGGACTAGAACCTTTTCGTGGCCTCCACCCAGCTCGAGATTGAAGCCTAAGTCTATGTCAAAACTGCTATCGAAAACTCCACCTCTCACTCTTATTATATCGTCCGAGCAGGTTGACGCCAAGGGTGAACGCGCAGACAGGGTTTTGTCGCGTTTAAAGGAGCTTCCGAGCCGATCGCAACTCAAGCTTTGGTTTGAGGAAAGCCGCATCCGAAGGGGCCTTGAGGTCCTTGAGCCAAATACAAAAGTCTTCGCCGGCGACGAACTCAAACTCATGCCGCTCGACCCTCCCTGGCCCAAACTGGAGCCGCGGCCCCTGCACCTTGATATTTTGCACGAAGATGAATGGCTCATCGTCCTTTATAAACCTCGCGGACTCAGCATGCATCCTGGCGCGGGGCGGCATCAAGAAACCACTTTGGTTCATGCTCTTTTGGCGCACTCCGAAAAGCTCTCGGAGGGAAGCGAGGAATTTAGACCAGGGATTGTGCATCGCCTCGACAAAGAAACCGAAGGCATCGTGGTTGTCGCTAAGGATAACAAAACACACGAAGGCTTGAGTCGACAATTTTCGGATCGAACGATTGATCGGCGATACTGGGCTCTCGTCGCGGGTCGCCCGCCGGACACTTTGACGATCGAGGGCGCCATTGCTCGCCATCCTGTGCATCGTCAGAAAATGCATATTCATACCAAAGGTCGAGAAGCCAAAACCCTGGTGAAGACTCTGAAGCGTTTTGAGGAAGGCTATGCGTGGGTCGAATGCAAACTCATGACGGGGCGCACCCATCAAATCCGAGTTCACCTTTCATCAAAGGGATTTCCGGTTTTGAACGATCCTCTCTATTCTCGCGTGAGAAAATTTAATTTTGGTTCGCCCGAAAAGCAAAGGGCACTCGCAGATCTTGAAGGGCAAGCGCTAATGGCTTTTGAACTTGGATTTACGCATCCGCAAACCGAAAAGAGATTAAAATTTACAGCTGCAAAGCCTGCGTGGTTGCAATCACTCACCGATTAAAGGCTCTTGTCAGATAGATCGCATACCGAAAAAGATAGTAAGCAATGCTACTTTTGATTCGGGCCCAGAATGTCCGTTCGGATATGCTTGTAACGTCCACGCGCTGAGAGTGGTGGGTGAGAATTTCATCCAGAGTCCGGCGCACCTGATAGGCAAAGCGCGGATCCATCGAAACAATGTCACCCTCAAGATTTGAAAAAACTGACCAAGGATCGAGATTGCTTGAGCCCACAATGGCCCAAGCCAAATCAATCACAGCAATTTTTGCATGAAGGGGATTTGATTTAAATTCGTAGATCTCAATGCCGGAGGTGATGAGTCTTTTATAAAGCGATCGCTCGGCGAGCTTGAGAAGAGGTACATCCGAGTGGCTCCCTTGCAAGAGGAGACGGATTCGCACGCCGCGCTTTGCAGTTGCTTCGAGCAATCTTACAAAGCGGTGGCTTGGAAAAAAATACGCATTGGCAATGATAACTTCCTCTCGGCAACGTTTGAGTGCTGCCGAATAAGTCCGCTCGATGGATCTAAATCCAAACTGTGAATCACTCACGACATAGGAATTGATGCCTTTGGGGTGACGTCTCCAAGAAGGGACAAAAGCACGCCACTGAAAATGGAGCTGCTTCCAAAGCTGACGCGAATGCCAGCGCACCTGCTTTGCAAGGCTGCCGTAGACGACGACTGCCGCATCCCATTTTCCCTGACGATCAAAACTCTTCGCATACTCCTTTGAAAAATTGAGTCCCGCGACAAAAGCTTGGTCTCGATCAATCACAATGGTTTTTCGATGAAGTCTGCGAAAAAAGAAGCGACGAAAATCCCAGGAATTTCGGAGAGGGCGAAAAATTTTAAACAAGACGCCTTTCTTAGCATATTGAGCCACAACCTCCTCTGTGAAATGAGGGGTGCCGAGCGCATCGACGATGATTTGGACGCGAACTCCTCTTGAGGCGGCGCCGACAAGTGCGTCTAAAATTTGAAGACCGATTTCATCGGTTTCAAAAATATACATTTCAATCAGAATCTCTTCCTGAGCCGAAGCAATGGCTGTCAGAAGCCGAGGAAAAAATGCTTCACCTCCAGGGATAAACTCTAGGCCTCGATCCGTCATGTCGTCTCTACCTCAGAGAGGAGGGGGAGGTGGTCTGAAAGGCCGGACCAAGGGCGCCCTGAGAGCGCTCGAGCACTGATGATCCGAAGACCACGCGTATAGATCCGATCAAGCCGAAGGAGCGGAAAAAAACTAGGGAATGTTCGAGCTTCTTTGCCGTGCACTTTTCGATTCACTTCATCCATGTGGAGATCACGGGCAAAATATCGGCCCGCTTCGCCCGTCCAATCATTAAAGTCTCCCCCAATAATGAGGGGATGAGTGGGTGATATCTGAGTTTCGATATAGTCTTTCAGTCGATCGAGCTGAAGGCGTCTTGAGGGGCGTCCCAAACTCAAATGCAGACAAATCAAATAGATTGTGACGCCTTCGGTTTCAAATGAGGTCGTCAAAAATCCTCGTCTCTCTAAAGTACTCGAAGAAATATCCGTGTTGATTGATTCGGCGAGATTCCATCGCGAGAGGATCGCGTTTCCATGATCACCAGCGTCGTAAATGGCGTTTCGACCATAGGCGTGATCCGTCCAGACTTGATCTGCCAAGAACTCGCTTTGACTCTGATCAGGCCAGTCTTCGATTCGAGAGGCATGATCGTCATGGCGACCCAATACTTCCTGCAAAAAGACCACATCTGCATGACTATCTTTGATCGCGCTTTTGAGCGTCGGAAGAATGAATTTTTGAGAAAGCGTAAAGCCCTTATGGATATTCAGGCTTAAGACCTTAAATCGCATTGCTAGAAGGGAGTTTAAGCCCTTCGGGGGTAAACCCAAACAGGAAGATGTGCTCTTCTAATAATATCTCGCGCCACCGAGCCGAGTTTGGCTTTGAGCGCTCCACTTTGAGTTGCCACTGCTAAACAAGAAGCCCTCTGCTTTTTGGCGATGGAGAGAATTTCGCGCGACGCACTCTGAAGTGACTTTTTGGAGATGATTTGGCAGGGAACCTGAAATTTGCGTGCCAGTGAGGACCAAGACTTTAATTTTTGATGCGCACGTTTGATTTGCATCTTCATTGCTTGGTCTAAGAGGGCGATTTCTTCTGCGATCATAAAACCCCCCATGGAGCTGCCATAAAAAGCACTGTCCTCTATGATATGGCAAAGAATAACTTGAGCCTTTAAAGGAGCTGCCCATTGCAAAAGTTTTTTAAACGCTTTTAAGGATTCAGCACTTAAGTCTGTGGCAAAGAGAATTTTTTGAAAGGGCCTTCGGGATTCGCCTTCGGCGGGCACAACCAAAACAGGAATCTGAGAATGCAGGAGCAATGTCTCTGCATAACTGCCCAGAAAAAATCTTTCGACCCCTGATTTGGATTGTTTTCCGACAACGATCAGATCAGATCCAGTTTTGAGAGCATACTTATTTAGAGCCTGAGCGGCTGCCGTCATCGAAAACGCTTTGGGATCTACCACGATATGAAAATTCTCCCAGTGGGATTCTTTCACTTTTGAAAGCTTCTTACGAAGTACCTTGTCGGCCGCTGCATGCAACTGTTTGGTTCCAGGAAACGCAAAGCCTTCTGCCCACCGAAGTTCCGAAGGGCTCGAGACGTAAACAGGTTCAATACGCGCTCCCGTTTGAGCTGCAATCGAATTTAAGATCCGAACGCTGTGATTCCAAATCTTGGTGTTCTTTTGAAACGCATCGACACTCCATAAGACTTCTTTGATCATAGGAGTTTTTTACGACTCTTTTGTCGGCTTGGGTATTGAATTGTGACCGAATTTCTCGCTACATTGGGATCGATGCAGTGTTTTTTAGGAGCCTTGAGTGGGTTTACTCATCATCCTGACGAAGAGCCCGAGGGGGTGCTGACTTTGCAGCAAGTCCATGGCTCACACGGAGTATGCGTTTTGGACCGGAAGAGTTTTTCGCAAGAGGCCGGGGATTTTTTGTGGACTCAAAAGCGTGATCAAAAAATTGGAGTTAAAGTCGCGGATTGTAGTGCCCTGCTTTTGGAAGGCGTCAACTCTCAAGGCGCTTTTGTCGCCGCGGTTCATGCGGGATGGCGAGGGACTGCTGCGGGAATTTTGCAAAGGGTCGCTGAGGCCTGCCAGCCCTTGAGCGATGTGATTGTGTGGATGTCACCGAGTATTTGTGCGGAGCATTTTGAAGTCGGACCCGAAGTGTTTGAAATGCTTTCTCCTTCAGCAAAAGATTTTGCAATACAAGGAAAGGGCGATCGATGGCATTTGAATCTCAAAGCCTTTCAGAAATCCGAAATTCAGCGGGTCTTCCCTCGAGGCACTCGAGTTTTTGCTTCCAGTCTTTGTACTTTTTGTCAGTCGGATTTTATTTCTTATCGTCGCTCTCAAGGTCAGCTGCCCAAGGGGCAGAGGCACCTGGCGTGGATTCAACTTCGATCTCTCGAGGTGCCGGCGCATTGAAGGATTGCTTCAGCGATTTTTGAGCTCGATCGATTACTTCAAAATCCAAGGGGACTTCGCTTCGAGTTTCCAATCGTCGCTGGATGTAACCGAGCGATTTGAAAGTAGAGAGTGAATCCCAACCACCGATGGCTCGAGATACAGTTAAAAAAACGGACTTCTTAGTATCTCGCTCCAAGTCCGGAAACTCTACACGCGTGGCTTCAGGCAATGTTTGGATAATGACTCCCATCATGAGCACAATGAGCATCCCTTTGAGTCCCCCAAGTCCTACGCCCAGCCAATGGTCCAAAGGGGTGAGGCCCGGAGCCTTTTTAATCATATTGATGATGGCGCTGACAGACATCCAAAGGAGTAAGATTGCAAACGCCGAAAATCCCCAAGCGACGAGATCTGGCGCCATTCGAAACCAAGTCCATCCCGAATCATATTTGAGCCAGTCAGCCAGGGGTTTTGCAAAAAACACAAAGCTAAAAATGATCGCCACCGAAATGAGCTGGTTGGTCAGGCCTCTAAAGTATCCTACGATCATAAAAAACAAGATCAAAAGCAGGAAGAAAATGTCGATATACATAGATACCTAAATTTTAGAATCAAAAGCCTTCGTCACAAAGGGAATTCCCACTTTAGGTGTAGCGCAGTGAGTTATTCTCCAAAATGTCTTGCTTGCGTCCCACTGGATTAGCCCGGAGAATTTAAGGCATGCGACTCAAAAGCGCCCCTTCAGGAACCACTCCTCGATTTTTAGATGTTGATGAGCGCGTCGAGCGTCGATCGATTCAGTGGCTCGCGGGATTTTTTATTTTTGCCTGCGTGGTGGTGTTTTTTTCAGAGTCCTTCTCCAATTTTTTTCGTCAGTACGCGTTTCAGGGGTTTTTGCTGGTCGCACTTTTGTTTCAACTCTTTTCTGGCTGGCGACCTTTGCTGGGAATCTCGCTTCGCAGCCTTCGTGTTCTTAGTATTCTCGTCGTGATTTACTTTGGAGGCCTATTTTTGATCGAACGATCTTTGGGTTGGTTGGGGATTCAAGGTGTCACACATCCGTGGCCTCAGCGAGAGGATTTGGTACTCTTAGGAGTTTTAGCGCCAATTTTGGAAGAGATTTTTTTTAGAGATATGATTTTTAGATCACTCGTAGCGCGGCTCGGAAAAGTTTGGATGGCGGCCGTCGTGTCAAGTTTGCTTTTTATGGTCGCTCACCTGACTCTTTACCCCGGAGCTTTTTTGTTGGGCTTGATTGGGTGCACGCTGGTGGTGATGTCTAAAAGTCTCTGGCCGGCGATTTTCTTTCACGCCGTCTCCAACTTCAGCCTGCTCTTTTTGCCCGTTTGGTTTCCTAATGTTCTCGAATTTCTTCGGCGATTTAGTCTCTTTGAATACTTTTATCGTTAAAGAATTCTGAGGTTAGTTGACGCTCCAGCAGCCCTTTTTCCAGTCTTCGGTGAGGTCTTCAGGATTTGCTTCGGCCAAGATCACGTCGCGTGCACCAAGTCCGTGAACGCGAAACGCTTGACGAATTTGAGCTTCGTGCGGTGAAGCAGTCCAAGGATTTCCATCGTCATTTCGTTCATCAATGATCAGGAGCTCACGATAAAATTCATGAACGGTTTTGGCCTGAGCGAGCTGAGCTTCGTGGATCATCGGATCCACAATGTCTTTGCCGAGCATCTTACGAAGATTCCAAAGTGCGCCGCTAAACATTTGCCCGTCATTATGAAAGTTCTTTCCGCGGCCAAATGTCTTGTAATGAAAGGCATTGTCGACGGTGCGCAGATACTTCATGCCCGTTCGTTCGTGCATGACGCCCTCGCCAATGAGGGGGTCCTCCGTGATGGTCGCCGCCAAAAAGTCCGCCATCGCCTCGTTCATCGCAGAGAACTCATAGCCACCCACCATTCCGTACTTTTCATAAACAACCGAATGACCGAATTCATGAATGATCACATCGCGAGATAGTCCTGTGTTCTTGAGAAAGTTCTTTCCTGTTCCAAATGCGAGTTGGTAGGTGAGGGGCATAAAGAAAGCATTGTCGAGATCTTCACCAAATCTTGCAATGGCAGTCAGCTTGGACGATGCGCGGTCAAAGTTAAACTTTTCCTTTAAAAATCTTTTTGTATGCATCACCCAATGAAAAATATTGCGCTCTTCATCGCTAAGACCGGCGTTCAATGAAACTTGCGCCTCTTTGAGGTCATTGATGTTGATGCTCATGGCGCGCTTTCCGCTGTCATCGTTCAGGACAACGACCGTTTCGTTGTCGAGAGCCACTTGGAGTTCGGGTCCTTCTAGACTTCGAATATCAACGCTGCCATCGGGCTGAGTCATGACCTGGTTGCCGTGATTGTCTTTGACGGTGATCGAAGGAAACAAGACATCCTCAGTAATGCCCCCGGGTTGATTGAGAGCGATGTTTCCACTGATCCGAAGTGAATCAAAGTGGGACGATGGCTGAAATCCTCCAATCGTTTGTTCGGTCTCTTCATCCACCCAAAAAACAAACTCGGACTGCGACTCTTGATCGTAGATTCCAAATTCACGCGCGGCATAAACCTTGAGTGTTCCGTCGTTTTCGAGACGGGGATAAATCACCGAGCGCTCTCTGATGAGATGATGAGCACGAGTAAAAAAGTTTTCGGAGCGCAAGGTTTTGACAGCAAGGCTCTCCAGAGAGTGGAGAGAGGCGAGTTTGGTCGCAGGAACAAGCGTTGAGGACATGGTCATCCACTCCGCGGCGGAGCTCAAGCGTATGACGAGCCGAGATCCTACGACTTCACGAGCCCCGACCATCTGCTGAAACGTCGCATAATTGAAAGGGGTTCCCTGATCGATGTGAAGAAGTTTGAATTCTTCTGATGGGAAGTTTTCACGGAGTGTCTTTTGAGCAATCCCTTCAAGAACATCCTTTGTGGCATTGGTAGACGCAAAGTCTTCTGTCAGAGCTCTTTCGATTCGGCGAGGTGACTCAAAGTCTTTGTTCTGAAGCGTGACGAGCGCATCCTGAGAAAACTCAGTATGAATGTCATCGACTCGGCTGAGAGTCCGAGCAAAGTCAAATTCTCCACGATCCAATGGCTGAGGTTGTGCGCATCCGGCAAGTGCTCCAAATGCAATAAGGCCCCACGGTGACATCAAGAAACGCATCGATCCCCTCCCCATGCGTCATCTTAGACGGCTCGTCCCCAAGGCTGCCCTGGTGGACGTGTCGCAAGACAATTCTATTAAATTTTATTTTGAGAATCTTTTGAGCTATTTACAGCTGACGAAGAATCTCAATCCCCTGCACTGAGACTACGGGAAGCGTCATGAAAATTCAATGGATTTGAAATTGCGCCGGAATTTTTTTCATCGCGTTCAAAAGAAATTCATCGGTCGGCCGCTGCTTGAGGGCTGACGCAATGTGTCGTGCCGCGCGATTCCAGTCTTTGATTTCAAAAAAATAAGTCGCGAGGTTCACATGCGTGACAAAATTTTGGGGATCTCGAACGAGAATTTTTTCTCCTACTTCGCACAACTCATCAAACTTTGTTTGATAGAGCAGACTCGTCGTGAGTTGGCTCAAAGCATAGAGATCACCCGGTTGAAGTTGTAAAAAATCTCGAATGAATTTTTCGGCTTGGGGCCAAGCGTTTGTTCGAAGCGCAGACTGAAACGCCACTTTCAATATTTCTGGTTCGGTGGAAAATTTTTGAAAGGCGATTTGCGCAAGTTCAAAGGCTTTTTGAAATTGTTGAGTTTCCATCCAGGCAACGGCCATCTCGATCCAAGCCGCAGGATTTGTGGGATCTTCCTTAAGCTTTAATTCGGTCAGCTTGAGATAATAGTTTATCTTTTGAGTGAGATTGGATTTGAGTCTTCCAAAGTGATGCAGTGTCACTTCAAGTTTTTGGTGGACGAGGCCTCTTTTGAGACAGGCCGGCAAAAGGCTCTCATGAATTCGACCCGAATACGAGAGCCCCTGATCCGAACGGTAGAGCCGCTCCATCCAGTTTTGAGTAGCCCAAAATTCTCCGTGACGAGGAGCCCCCTGAGGAAGGCTTAAGCGCAAAGCTTCTTCGGTTGCCTGATCCGCACTGTAGTTGACTTGTTTGAGAGAATAACAAGCGATCTGGGGGTTTCCAATAGCCGCTTCAATTCTAGCTTTGGCGTCGGGGGCGAGCCACTCATCACCGTCGATAAAGAGTATCCATGGGCTCTTCGCCTGTGAGGCTGTGAAATTTCGGGCGGCAGAGTAATCATCGGTCCAATCTCGATGAATCCACTCAAATCGGGGGACTTGCTTCTCAAAACTTCGAGCAATCGTCTCAGATTCATCGTTCGAGCCAGAATCACAGAGAATGAGTTCGCTGATCCAGGGCGCGATGCTCTCCAAAGCTGCCTTGAGGAATTCCTCCTCGTTTTTCAGGATGAAGCAGGCACTGATGGGAAGTCGGCTCATTTCCATATATTAGGGCATGTCTGAGGCATGGTCCAAATAAGCTTTCTTTGCTATGACACTCTTCCATGCGCCCCGCCTTTCTTATTCTTACCCTTTGGACTGCGTCGTCGATGGCAAGCGCCCAGACAGCTGAGCGAGGGGATCCACTCGCGAGCCGATTGAATCAAGGGCTCAAATTGATGGAGTCTGGGATCGAATTCAAAGATGAAATGGCCCAATTGCAAGGGTTTGATTTTGCGCTTCGACCGTTTTTTGATTCGAGTGTCATGATTGATCGCCCCCCTCGATTGAATAAGCTGACAAGTTCTCTCGAGCGATTTTTGAAGGAAAGGGGGAGTGAATTTTCGCTCCCCGTCCTCAAGGACATGCAAAGCAAATTGAATGAAGCGCTTGTCAACCTTGAGAAGACCGCTCCGGAATACGAGAAGACGGGATGGATTCATTCCGCCGCTGCGGGGATTACGTTCTCGTCATTAGTGCATGCGACAGATCGCTGGATCTTGCCTGGAAAACGATTTTTGTTTTTGCCTCTCCCGGGACGAAAAGTTTTGCGCAAATCCGTGGAGGCCGCGGGGCGATGGATAGAATCAAAAAGCACATTGTGCAAAGGACCCCTCACAAAGCTCGCTCTTTCGGGAGTAGGAAAGGGGATTCAGAAAAGCCCTCGACTCGCTATGCATTTCCTCCTGGCTCCGACATTTGGTGTTCCCATGCATTACTTTTATTTTAGTCATCATGAGAATTGGGATCCGACAGAAGAGGCACTGCGCGATCGCATCGAACCTTTGCTCGAAACGCTCATCGAACGCGCAGAACGATTAGAGCCTCGACGCTAAGGCGGCGGGCCGAGTTTTTTGTAACGGGCAGCCCTCTTTGGTCTCAACACCGTAAACTCCTATTCGCTAACTGCAGGGAAAGCTCTCTGTGGACTTGAAGTCGCCGCTCGAACAGGAGAGAATAGATGTTACGCACAGCCCGTCTTTGCAAATTCGTGCAATGGGGCAGGAGGATGCAGCATGGGATTTGTTGAAGACAATTTGGGGATTTTTATTTTTCTCGCCGGTGTTTTGATCATTTTGTTCAGCATCAAGATAGAAATCGAAGCCAAAACACGCCGGCTCAAGAAAACGCTGAAGAAATAAAAGCGCACACGCTTGCTCTCGCTTCATGCGAGAGTGCAACTCAGTCGCTGAGAGTGAGCTGCACTCGGCTACGAAGTGGCACCAAAGTAGGACACCTTGAGTTCTTCTTCGAGTCTCAGGAGCTGGTTGTATTTGGCGGTGCGATCCGTGCGGCACAGACTTCCAGTTTTGATTTGTCCTGCATTTGTGCCAACGGCCAAGTCTGCAATGAAAGTATCCTCAGTCTCACCACTGCGATGTGAAATCATGCACTGATATTTATTCTTCATCGCCGTCTTCATGGTTTTGAGAGTCTCCGTCACTGTTCCCACTTGGTTCAGCTTAATCAAAATCGCATTGGCGCATCTCTCGCGTATTCCGCGTTCGAGTCGCTCGTTTTGTGTGACAAAAAGATCATCCCCAACGAGTTGAGTATGCGGGAGGCGTTCGGTGAGCGCTCTCCAGCCGCGCCAGTCCTCTTCGTTCAATCCATCTTCAATCGAGATGATCGGAAAATCATGGACGAGAGTCGCGTAGGTCTCAATCATCTGCTCAGCACTCACACTGCCTTTGCCTGATTTTTTGAGGTTATATTTTCCTTCTTCATAAAAAGAAGAGGCCGCGACATCGAGGGCGAGCTTCATATCGGCCAGATATCCACACTGCGAAATCGCTTCCATCATGAGTTGCAAAGCTTCTTCATGGCTGCGGAGTCTTGGGGCAAAACCACCTTCATCTCCCACCGACGTAGACAGATTTTGTTTGTGCAGAATTTTCTTGAGTGTCTGAAAGACTTCAGTCCCCATTCTCAGTGCATCCGAAAAACTCTTCGCACCTACGGGAGCAATCATAAACTCCTGAAAATCAAGCGTATTGTCGGCATGCATTCCGCCGTTCACAATATTCATAAATGGAATGGGGCAGCTGAGTGTTTTGGTCTGATAAAGTCCCGCGATTGTTTCTGCGAGGGTCAACTTTTGGATCTTTGAACTCGCTCGAGTTGTGGCCATCGATACCGCCAAGGTCGCATTGGCGCCCAGACGAGATTTTTGCGTGGAAGGATCCAGCTCAAGCATTTTTTTGTCCACAGCTTCTTGATCTGTGGGATCCATTCCTTTGAGAGCCGGAGCGATTGTTTCGACAATATTTCGAATGGCCTTGAGTACCCCTTTGCCGTGGTAGCGTTTTGGGTCTTCGTCTCTGAGTTCTACCGCTTCAAACTGACCCGTTGATGCACCGGACGGCACAGCCGCCCGAGTGATGATTCCGTTGTTGAGAAGTAAATCACACTCAACAGTAGGGGTTCCTCGACTATCTAGGATTTCGCGAGCTCTCAGACCTTCGATTCGGGGTGTTGTCATAGATGTTTTTTATCGGTTATCGTGAGGAGACGGCAACTTCTAACTTGTCCGTCCTTAGCCACCTGACTAGGCTCAATTCAATCGATCATGAAGAAGAATGCGATTTATCCAGGCACCTTCGATCCTCTCTCTCACGGACATATTAATCTGGTCGAACGAGCGCTGAGTATTTTTGAGACGGTGACCGTCGCTGTGGCGGTGAATGTGCGAAAGCAGACCGTCTTTACACTGGAAGAGCGCGTAGAGATGATCCGTCGAGTTTTTAAAAGCAACTCAAAAGTAAAAGTAGAATCTTTTGAAGGATTGCTCACAGAGTATGTTTCCAAAAAATCCAACTCGATTGTCATCCGCGGGATACGAACCAATCAGGATTTTGAATATGAGTTGGGACTTGCTCAGGCCAATCGGCATTTGAGCCCGACCTTTGAGACGATATTCATGATGACAGATCCTCAGTATTCATTTTTGACCTCTTCGATGGTGCGTGAGATCGTCGGTCTCGGTGGATCAACGAGTGGAATGCTCCCAGACTTCATCGAAAAAGCATTGCAGAAGAAAATGAAGCCCAAGGGGAAATTCTAAAGTGGCAAGGGCATTGAGCAAACTTTTGGGTAGCTTTGAAGAGTCGGCCACACTGGCACTTTCTGCAAAGGCCAAAAAACTCTCTGCTGAAGGCCGGTCGATCATCAATTTTGGAGTGGGAGAGCCAGATTTTGTGACGGACTCCGCTCTGATGAGCGCCGCTCTTGAAGCAGCCCAAAAAGGAGAGACCAAATATACTTCTGTTTATGGAAAGCCGAGTTTGCGATCGGCCATCGCTCATCGGATTCAAAAGGACTATGGTGTTTCTTACCAATCGGATGAAGTGATCGTCTCTTCGGGTGGCAAACAAGCGATCTATCATTTTTTGCAGTCGGTGATTGAACCTCAAGACGAGGTTTTGATTCTCTCTCCCTATTGGGTTTCTTTTCCGGAGATGGTCAAGCTCGTGGGAGGAAGTCCCGTCATTATTCGCCCGCGCCCTGGGCACGAAAAAGTTTTGGCGGAGGATGTTCAAAAAGCGATTACACCAAAAACAAAGGTGATGATTTTAAATTCCCCAAGTAATCCGAGTGGCCAGATTTATTCTTCCACCGAGGTGGCGAGTTTTTTAAAAGTCCTCAAGCCTCATCCTCAAATCTGGCTGATGTCAGACGATACGTACTACACTCTCAATTATTCGGTGGAGCCTTGGACCTCTGCGGTCAAACTGGATCCTGATTTTAAGGAGCGAACCTGCATTATTGGATCAGCGTCAAAGACCTATGCCATGACGGGTTGGCGATTGGGTTGGGCACTGGGGCCCAAGAATTTGATCGATGGGATGTGTAAGGTTCAAAGCCAAGTAACAAGTAGCGCATGCTCCTTGTCTCAAGCGGCGGCCGAAGCGGCTCTGACGACCCATCATGACCGTATTTCGACGGATCTGAGGCAGAAGTTTGCTGCGAGAAGACAGGTGATTTTGGGGGCGCTACAAAAGATCAAAGGCTTAACTTGGATTCCGCCCGAAGGGGCCTTTTATGTCTTTGCCAACGTCTCTTCGTTTATGCCAAAGGGGCGGTCTGTGACGGCCTTTGCGGGTGATTTACTTGAGAAATTTGGTGTTTGCGCCATCCCTGGGGAGGCTTTTGGGGATGAACGCTTCATTCGGCTTTCTTACGCACTCGACGAATCCCAGATTTTGGAGGGGATCGCTCGCATAGAAACAGCCCTAAAAAGTTGACACCCTTGGGGAATTTGGCGAAAAAGCCTCAATGGCACGAGTTTGTGAACTCACTGGTAAATCTGTTTTAACGGGAAACACTGTTTCGAACGCGAACAACAAGCGCCGAACGCGGTTTTTTCCAAACCTTTCCACTAAGCGGCTTTTTGTTCCTGAGCTCAATTCATTTGTGAGTGTTCAGATTTCAAAACGAGCAATGCGCGCGATTGATAAATTGGGTGGCGTAGTCCCGGCTTGCCGGCGCTACAAAAAGACCCTTTCGCCTCGTTTGGCGCGGTTGTTGAAGCGAGCAGCTTAAATAAAGAATTTTGAAGAGAAGGACGGACGTAATTAAATGAGTGCGGAACAAGAAGGTGGATTTCGAAGAGACGGTGGCAAATCAGCGGATGGAGCTCGCCGTAAAAAGCGTGGCAAGAAAAAGATCATGTTCCGCAAACGTCGTCCGCCAGCGGATATGAAGTTTGATTACAAGGATCTCAATACGATGCTCCCTTTCATGACCGAAGAGGGCAAAATCGTTGCTGCAAGAGTTTCGGGCTTAAGTGCTCATCAACAACGTGGACTCACGTTGGCCATCAAGCGCGCCCGACATTTGGGATTTATTTCTCCCGTTCACAAATCGTGGATTGGATAATTTCCTCTAGCCCGCGTGGCGGAACTGGCAGACGCGTCAGACTCAAAATCTGATATTCGCAAGGGTGTGGGGGTTCAAGTCCCTCCGCGGGCACTAATGAGCGGCGACGAGCGCCAAAGCAACTTCCATTATTTTTTGAACCTCTTCAGGACTCGGCTTCGAATAGAGTTCGAATTTTTTGATGATATCTTCAATCTCTTTTCCAGCATCTTGGACATAAGGATTGGGCGAAGTGATCAGGTCTCTTGAAAGGGCGACAACTTCCTCAGAAAGAAGAATAAGGCGTTCCGCATCTGTGGGAGCGTTGAAAATCTCAGAGCGGCGCTGACTGTCTGAGATGACTTCTGTGAGTGATCGAAGGGGATTTTCTCTCGCATTGAGCTCGACCCAGCCCTTTTGGAGTTGCTCTTTGATGAGATCAAGTTGAGCAATCCACTGGGGCCGAAGATCGATGATATGATTGGTCAGTTCAAATCGAAGTTGAATGATTTTTGGATGTGCGAGAACTCTCATAACTTCAATTTTGCTTGGAGAAACATCCTTTAGGATAAGTTTCTCCTGTTCTGTTACCCAAGTCGGGGAGTTCAGTCTGGAAAGTGTCGCATCGACGATAGTTCCTAAAGCGATCTCTTTGAGTTGCTTAAGAGCGATCCTTCGAATCTCAGGATGGCGGTTTCCAAACTCAAGTAATGCCGCCTTTAATATGACAAGGGAGTCGTATCGGTCCGTAGCCACTTCGGGCGAGAGTTCAATGACTTGAGGCTTATCGAGAATTTGAGAAAGCTCTATGGCGAATTCTGCAAAAATTTCGGTGGTGGACGGTCCCTCGAGTGCTCGTCTTACTTTTGCCCAAGCATTTGCGGTCCAAAGGAGGGATCGCTGGCAAAATGACGGTCTTTGCTCGGCTGCTCCGAGCACGAGCAAAAATAGGGCTGTTTGAAGCATGGGACTTCCTAGCAGACTTGGGTAAAACCTCAAGAATCTGCGCTTTCTCTTGAGTTCGACGTCTTTTGAACGATAAAATTGATGCCAGAGGGGGTCTTTGCTTATGACTCAAAAGTGGATCGTATCGATAGGTTGTTTGATCGCTCTAGCGGCGTGTGGAGATGATAACCAAAAGTCAGGGGCACCTGGCGAAAATCAGTTGGTCCAAGACATTCGCCAGACCGATTACGCCCTCAAAAATGCGTCTTGGAAGGTCACCATTGTTTATGAGGACGGCAGTAGTGAGACTCTTGTGAAGCAAACGGCCTATCGCGATGGAAAATCAAAGGATCACGTGCAGCGAATTTTGGATAGTGGTCAGTTTTATATTTTTACCAATGATGTCAAGGCCGAGCGAATCACGATTACTCCAGAAGGCAATCTGAAGGATGATCAGTCCACGATTCAGCGATTGCCCGGGTGCAATTTGTCGGGCCGCAGTCAGATGTCGGGTCGAGCCACTCATGCTCAATTGCAACTCAATTGGAATCTCAATGCCCAATTGGACGGCGGGGGCTGTGAGACCGTGACATCACTCAAAGAGCAGTTTCAGCAGTTTATTGAATCCGAAGTGACACGACTTAATCTACGGTCCGGTCAGGATCTGCTCAAAGCAATGGAACAAAATCTTCAAAGTGCAAGACGCGTCACTCTTGAACTTTCCATTAATGGCGAGATGAATCTGCCCAAAGAAACGCAGTAAAAAATGAGTGACCCGTCACGCTCTTCAAAATCAGCTCTGACTCTTTTGGGTGGAGGAGTGACGGGGGCGTATTTTCATTTTGGAGCCTTGGCCGCTCTCGATGATCATCTCTCCAAGCGCTCGTACGATTTTAATGTGTTTACGGGAGTCTCCGCAGGGTCACTCGTGGCTGCGACAACTGCTGTGGGATTGAAGCCGCAGAGAGCGGTCGAAGCCATATTGGTTGATGATCGCGATGCGTTTCATATTGAGAGACGCGACGTCTATCGTTTTAGTTTGCTCGATATGGGGGCAGAGGGTCTCAAGTTTTTGTGGACACTCTTTTACCTCATTTATTTGAGAGTTAATTTTTCGGCAGATGCGCCTAGTTTTTTTTGGGGGCTCAAAGATTCACTTCCTTCAGGACTTTTTTCGATGAGATTTTATGAAGCCTGGATCAAAAAAATGTTTGATCGCAATCAATTACCTGTTTTTTTTAATCAGATTCCTCGAGAACTCTATATTCCTGCGTTTGATCTGGATGGATGTCAGCGCATTGTTTTTGGGCGCGATGGCTTTCGCCATATTCCTATTTATAAGGCGATCGCCGCCTCATCGGCGATACCTATATTTTTTCAGCCAGTTCAAATTGAGGATCGATTTTATGTGGATGGAGCCACGAGCGATAACACGCATCTCGACATTGCCGCCAATGCAGGGGCCAAACTCGTCATTCTGATCAATCCGATGACGCCCATTCGAAACGATATGAAGTCTGTCAAAATCAAAACGGTCTTTGAAGAGCAGGGGAGAATCCGAGATAAGGGATTCACTTACGTCTTTGATCAAGCACTTCGCAGTGATTTGCGAGCGCGGGTCCGTCAGGCCGTTAACCTCTTTGGCTACCGCTATCCTGATATAGATGTGCTCGTGATCGAGCCCGATGATGATGATCCCACGATGTTTCTCTATAATCCTATGGAGTTTGAGTCCCGAAAGCTCATTGTTCAGTACGCCTATGACCTCACACGGCGGAAGCTTAAGCAAAACGCTGAGTTATGGCGTAAGACTCTCGATCGCCATGGAATTACCCTATCTGGAGTTTAAGGCGCTTTAAACAACTATGAAAGACTTGCCCGATAGGGAGGAAGATTTGTCCCAGTTCGGGGGATTAGGTCAGTTTTACCGCGTTTCCACGCCAAATTAGGCCTGGCACACAGACTGCATATGTATAAGGCAGGAGTGAGAGGTATGAACTTAGGAGCTTTAAATCGGACTATGAAAACCCTTAGTATTCTTAGCATTTTCGTTGGAATTTCAGTTCAAGGCCTCAGCGCTAAAGACCGAAATGATCACCAGATCAAACTCACCAGTTTTTCGTTAAGTGATGTTTCTCAGACTATTAGTGAAACCGCTACGGTTACTCCTAAAGGATTTCGCAAAGCTCAAAAGCCTACTTCCTTAGGCGTCTTCAATCACGAAGTGGCAAACCTCATTCAAATGAATGACAATTCCGTTTTCGTGAAACTGCGATTCTAACAACTCTAAAAAATAATCTGAGTCGATAAGGTCAATTCGAGCGGAGACGCAAGCACGTGGATCTCACGGTTTGGTTTTGAGTCGAGATTGACGATGTTTCGACCGACGAGGTCAAACCAAAGCCCAAGCGAACTCGTGGCGTACCAACCCAGTCCGCCCCGATAGAGAATGAGTGTGGACCACTCTTTTTGACGATGTTCCATTCCTCCCCCCAGTGCGACTCGAAACGCTACAGGGTTATAGAGTTCCTGAAACACAAACGCCCCCTCATAGAGTCGACGGCTTTGAGGCTTGCCGGCATTGGCGTCCGAAATATAATGGAACGAGGCTGACGCTTCGGCTGTTAAAATGGCGTCGGTGTCATTGACCACTAAGTAGCTCAAACGCAGCCCACCATTAAAGGATTGATTGTCTCGCTTGTCGTTCATGGTGGTTCCCACAAAAGGTTCGAGAACAACGCCCGAATTGAGTTCAAAAGGAAACGGCGAACTCAAAAGACTTATGCCAGCAAGTAGACTAAATATCACAAGCTTATTGTAGAACTCGGAATTCTAAGGAGTAAACGGGAATAGAGCGCTGAAAGAACTTTCTTTGATAAAGGGTCGTGGGTGTATCTCCAAAGAGATCTCCCTTCATGGATTTCTGGATGGGAAAGAGATTTTGACGCAAATTCTCCATTTGCAAAAACTCCCAGTAATAAAAGCAATCGGACCTAAATCGAAAGCAACCTCCTGGTTTTAAAACGCGATGCACTTGATTCAAAAAATCCGGTGTGACCATTCTGTTTTTTTCGTGGCGAAGTTTGGGCCAGGGATCAGGAAACTGCAGCCAGACTTCGTCCCAGAGCCGTGCGGGAGACTCATCCAAAAACTCGAGGACATCATACTGAATCACATGCCCCGTGAGGCCTTCGAGTTTTTCGGCGGTTTTGTAAATTCTTTTGAATCGTCGCTCGACGCCCACTCCCTTAAACTCTGGATTCTGAGCGAGGTAATCTCTCAAAAAGTGCCCGTTGCCGCAGCCGAGATCTACGATCGCGTGGTGCCCTTGAACATTTGAAAAAACATCCGAGACTTCGGTGCTGACACCCGTGTGGTGCCTCACTTTGAGGACATAAGGATTGAGTGTTTCGTTAAAGGGCATCGCCGACATTTAGCAGTTTCGCCCCACTCAGGGAAGCCGGGGGCTTTTGAATAAGCATCAGCACCGTCGAGCCGAGCTCAAAGGCTAGTAGTTTTTCGGCCTTAGATACCCCATCGCCCAAGGGAGTCCATTGGTCGCAGGGCACGGGTCCTTTGAGAGAATACAAAGACGAGACTCCCATCGCTCCGACACAAATCATAGTGACCAAGCCAAAATCGGCATTTTCCCACTGAAAGGTCACTCGATCATTTTCTTGGTAGAGATTGGGGCAAAGCCATCGCCCGAGGGCATTGACCGGCCAGCGTTTTCCTCGATGGCGATAAGCTCTTAGATTTTTTCCAGAGCAAGAACTGTGGACCCAATGATAGTCATAGGGCGCTAAATAGAGATTCCAAAGAACAGACGTGGGATCGATATTTTTGAGTTCGGGCATTTGGTCCCATGCATAGGTGAGTCCCTTCACATGAGTTTGCCCCCTGTCTGCCATAGAGCGTGGGCCGTCAATGAGACGAGCTTGCACGGGGCTTACCAGAGCGGACGGGGCAACTTGGTAGGGGACTTCCCTTAAGAAAAAATCTCCCAATGTTTTGAACTTCGAAGTATCTCCCCATTTTATCCCATAGACATTCTTGAAGACCAAAATACTCCACTGATGCAGAGGGCCCCATGGGCCATAGGCCCAAAGGCGCATGAAGAGCGAATGAATCGGACCAATGAGTCGGACAAAAAGCTCACCAAGAATCCTCTTCATGACTATTTGATCTCATGGATCTTAATCAGATTGGTCGAGCCGGGCCGAGAAACCGGTGTGCCCGACAGAATCACAATATGATTCTTGGGCTTCCATAATCCAAATTTTTGGAGCGCGACCTTTGAGAGCTTGGGCATTTCGTCAGTGTGACGCATCGATTTTGTAATCTGAGGGATTACGCCCCAAAGCACACTCAGTCGTCGGCAGATTTTTTCAAACGGGGTGAGTGCAAAAATAAAGCAATTGGGTTTGAGTCTTGAAATCGCCTGTGCGGTTGCTCCCGAATGAGTAAAAGCAACAGCTGCAGTGGCTTCGAGGGAGTTGATTGCTTGAACGGCCGCGGCTGTAGTGGCCGATGTCACTGCGCGCGAAGTTTCATGCAAAAGTGTGTTTTGCAAGTGCGAGACTTGATCGTAGTACTCTTCTGTGCGGATGATAATTCTCGACATGGTTTTTACAGATTCAATCGGAAAGTCGCCGCTCGCGGTCTCGGCTGAGAGCATGACGGCGTCAGTTCCATCGAGTACAGCGTTGGCGACATCGGAGGCTTCTGCTCGAGTCGGTCGAGGCTTAGAGGTCATACTCTCAAGCATTTGAGTGGCGGTAATGACAAACTTTCCTGCGCGATTGGCGGCACGTATCAGCTGTTTCTGAAGCCCAGGAACTTGTTCCATCGGACATTCCACTCCCAGATCTCCACGTGCGACCATAATTCCATCAGAGACTTTGAGAATTTGGTCAATGTCTTGGACGGCATGAAAGCTCTCAATCTTTGAAATCACAGCCGGCGTTTTGCCTGCACGCTCGATGAGTCGGCGCGCATAGAGAACATCTTGAGCCGTTTGAATAAAGCTGAGCGCCACAAAATCAACATCCTGTTGGAGGCCGAACTTCAAATCCGTTCGATCTTTTTCGGTCAAACAACTCACGCGCACTCGCGTATCCGGAAGATTCATGCCTTTGGAATCTTTCAGGGGGCCCCCAAAAATCACACGGCAATGAATTTTCTTTCCGCTCACTTTTTCAACGACAAGAAAGATCAATCCATCATCGAGCATGATGCGATGACCTTCACGGATATCTTCATGAAGTCTTTTGTAGGTCGTCGAGACGCGTTCTTCGTTGCCAAGAACGTTTTCGGTAGTAATGCAAAACGAAGCGCCCTTTTTCAAAAAAATATGTCCGTCCTCAAATCGGCCCACACGAATTTTTGGTCCTTGGATATCTTGCAAAATCCCGAGATGTTTGCCCTCGAGTTTGGCCGCATCGCGAAGACTTTGAATTCGTCTCTGATGATCTTTGAGACTTCCATGAGAAAAGTTCAGACGAGCGACATCCATTCCTGAGCGAATCATTTTGCGCAAATTTTGCTTTTTCTCAGAGGCGGGCCCGATTGTGCATACGACCTTTACTCGCTTGAGCTGGATCTGATGGGGATCGATAGGCTTGGCGGCCAGATCTACGAGATGGAACCAATCAGCGACAGGAATTTGAACGGGAGATTCTGACATTTTGTATTTTTGCTCCTTAGCCTCTTTAGAATTCCAATTTGTAGGGAGAGTGTCGAGGTTCGTCTGTGAAGTCTTCATGCCCCAAGTCACGGGGAGAAGAGGGGGCAAATGGCTTTTAAATGCATTATAATGGGTTTATAGCCTTAATTGGAAGGCATGGGACTTGCTTTCTATGGGAGTATGAAACTGTGTGGTCTTTCTCAAGGAGTCGTTGTTGTTTCTTCACTTTTACTGGTGGCCTGTGGCCAGGAGAGCGGCGAAGGAGGCTCAAGTGTTTTTGGAAACTTTTCGCCTTTGATCCAAAAATCTTTGATGCTCATGCCCAACTCTCCCATCAAGCTTGGATTTGAACGGAGCGAATCAAATCCCAATGTGATTGTTCCTGCCAATCACAACCTCTTGCCCTACCAATACGATGTGTATGTTGAGCCGCAATTGTCTGCGGATCAAAGCGAAGCGCTCAGTCTGGTGACGGGAGTGGGAGTGGAAGCTGTGATCGATACGATTGTCGACGGTCAACCTCAAGCTGTTCAGATGCCCATTCGATTCGCGCTTCGTGCTCGAGAGTGGGATATCTCCACTCAGCAGTTCAAAGGCGAAACTCGAGTCTTTGCGGCACAAGGAGCGTCGCTCGATAACTCTCAAGAGTTCAGTATTATTGATACTCAAAATGCAAACCATGTTTATACAGGACTTGGACTTCGTTTGAGAGAAGGTCGATTCTCCAAACTCGAACTCGCGCGAAAGAGTCTAAAGGATTTTAAAGTGGGATCCCAAAATGGTTTGAGTGCTCTCAATCAAATCAACCTCCCTGCTGGGTGGGCCGCCATCGGGATCATTATTGCGATTGATAAAGTCAATCCCATGCTTCCTGAGCGGGAGCCCTTTGTGGAAGACATCGTGATCTTCTCTGCACAAGTTTACGAAAAATAATTAAGATGCTTTTTGAATCGCTGTAATCGTTTGAACCTGATCGACACTTGAGTCATCGAAGGTTTCTTTAAGAACGATCTTTCGAATCAGGCCTCGGAGAATTTTTCCAGATCGCGTTTTGGGGAGCGAATCCACAAAAAATATTTTTTCGGGCGCGAGCGCTTTGCCCATCGTTTTGACGGCCAGATTTGCGAGTTCTTTACGAACCTCTTCTGATTTTAAATCCGAAGATTTCATCACGACAAAACAGTGGACGCATTCGCCTTTGATGTCGTGGGGCAGGCCTACAGCCGCCGCTTCGGCAACGCGATGATCTTCCATGAGCGCTGATTCAAACTCATTGGGACCCACGCGCTTGCCGGCAATTTTAATAGTGTCGTCGCTTCGTCCTCGCAAATACCAAAACCCTGCGTCGTCAATCCAAGCCCAATCGCCGTGGTACCAAACATGTTCCCCAAATTTTGAAAAATAAGTGTCCAAGTACTTTTGAGGATTTCCCAAAAAGCCTTTGGTCATCGACGGCGACGGCGTGAGACAGACTAAATGTCCAAGGCCTTGAGTGAGCCGCTTTCCAGATTCGCTCCAGGCTTCGACTTTCATCCCGAGGGCGGGGCCTGAAAGGGTCATGGGCCGTAACTCAGAGAGAGGGTTGGGCATAAGATGACACCCCATGATTTCTGTTCCTCCAGAAATATTGAGTATGGGGCAACGAGACTTGCCCACATTTTCAAAAAACCATGTCCACGTTTCTTCGTCCCAAGGTTCGCCGGTAGATCCGAGGATTCTTAAATTGGAAAACTGAAATCGTGCCGGACCGGTTTCTTCGCCTTTGCGCAACACTCGAACAGCGGTGGGAGAAATTCCGAGATGCGTGACGTGGTGATTTTCGACGATTTCCCAAAGACGCGAGGAAGTCGGATAGTCTGGCACTCCCTCATAGAGCACGACGGTTGCCCCATATTGCAAAACTCCAAAGAGCTCCCAAGGTCCCATCATCCAGCCGATATCTGTATACCAAAAAAAGCGATCGTCTCGATGGACATCAAAACCATAGCGCAATTCTTTTCCCGTGGTGGCGAGCACGCCAAAGGGCGTGTGAACACAGGCTTTGGGTTTCCCTGTCGTCCCCGAAGTATACAAAAGGAGGCATTCACTCTCAGCGGGTCGGGCTAAACTTGGAATAATTGCTTGCTCGAGATGGCCTTTCAAAAAATCCTCACGTTCGAGCAAAAAAACGTTTTTGACCGTCGGGCAAAGGGGCAAGATTTCATCGAGGGTTTTTTTCACGGGGACTTCACGGCCTCTTCGAGTCGTCTTTGATTGCAAAAACACAAAATCCACCGAAGCATCCTGAAGGCGTGTCGCAATGGCTTCGGATCCGTAACCCGAAAAAATGGGAATCACGCTTAAGCCGGCGCGCAAAATTCCAAAAAAACTTGCGACCATTTCTAAACTCATCGGCATCAAAAGAGCCGCACGCATGCCAGGCTTAGCCCCGGACTGAATGAGCTGATGGGCGACCCATGAACTCTCGCGTGCCAAGTCTTGATAAGTCCAAGTGGTGGATGGTGCTAGTTCATCGCTTTCAAAGATAAGAGCCGGATGATTGGCAAACTCATTCAAGTGTCGATCAATACAGTTTTCGACAATCGAGAGCTCAGCGCCGTAAGCCCAGCGGGGCCAGGGAAGCCCCTCAGCTAGAAGTTTTTCGTAACCCTTACTAAATCGAAGATTCATATCTTTGAGTACAAGCGCCCAAAAATCCTCCACGTGATCTTGAGAAAATCGAAGGAGGTCTGCGTAAGTCGAAAATCCACACTGATCGATAAAGCGTTGAAGATGTGAGTTCTTCACCCAAGGGGCAGAAGGTTGGTATACGGTTTTAAGATTGGCGCCATTCATGTTCCTCTATAAAATAAAAGAACGATGCCCGAGTCGATCACTTATCTTTTGATCTTGTTTTTTTTGCTGACGATTGGGCTTTTGGTGGCACTTTCGGCCCTGGCTTTCTCGGATCCTCAGGGCTTTCTCTCTTTGGTGCCGGGGGGCGACTGGATTTTTGATCAGTTGGATCGCCGGCGCAGATATCTTGCGTTCTTTTCTTATACTTGGGGAATTGTCTTATTGACTTTGTGCCTCTTGGTCTCTTTTGTTTTTGGCGCCCTGACCTTTACCTTTGGTCTCGGGCTTTGGACTTCGCCAATTATTCAGCTTCTTGAGCGGCTTTGATTTTTTGAACAACAGCGCCGAGTTTGGATTTGAGAGTTTCGAGAGTGTAGGGCTTGAGAATAAAGTCAGTGACTTGGAGTGCGATTGAATCTCTGAGGTGAGTTTCATCACCATGGCCAGTCAAAACGACAAACGGAATATCTTTAAAGAAATCGTTTTGACGAACCTTTCGGAGAAGTTCGAGTCCAGACATTCTGGGCATTCTCAGATCCGAGATAATCAAATGAAAACGATCCTTTTTAGTCCTTCGCGAAATGAGGTGATTATAGGCCTCGTTCGCTGCGGGAAATGCTGAGACGTCGGCAGAAAAAAGTTCCTCCAACTGATCTTTCAAAATTTCAGCTAATTGAGGTTCGTCTTCAACAATTAGAATCTTTAAAGCCCCAGCCACACGTCATTTTATTATATCGTCAAATGCTTAAATGCCAAAAGATTCAATTTTTTCAAGGAGTTAAAAGGCGTATTTATCCCATAAAGACGGAGCGACGCTCTTTGAGCGCTTCTTTAATCATCTCCTGGATGACGACTCGCAACTTCTCGGTTTCTCGACTGACAGTGATTCCTTCGTTGAGATCGCGTGCTGAAATATGATCGTAGGAGAGGGGCGCTCCAAAATGGATGGACCATTTCGTGGGCAGCGGAATAGCCCCGAGTGGCCCAAGCCAGGGAAATGTCGGTGTCACAGGGATAAAGGGAAGCCCTAAAGGTCTGGCCAGGCGGGTGGACTTCCAAAGGAGTGGGTGAATTTCTTCTGCGCCTACAACGGCACAAGGGATGATGGGCGATCGCGTTTTATAAGCAAGACGAATGACGCCCCCTCGGCCAAATCGCTGAAGCTGATATCGATCTTTAAAGTTTTTTCCGATGCCTTTGATCCCCTCGGGAAAAACAACAATGAGTTCGTCAGAATTGAGAAGCCGCTCCGCATTTTCGGGGCAAGCGCGTACGCCACCGATTCGGTTCATCAATATTCCTAAAAACGGAAAATGAAATACAAAGTCATCAACTAAAAACCGAAGCTCTCGCTGCGCGGAGTGTTCATTAAAAATTCCCACTTTCATCATGGCGGCGTCGTAGGGCAAAACGCCAGAGTGATTTGAAACCAGCAGCGCTCGGCCCGCCGTGGGAATGTTTTCGACGCCCTTGACCTCCACTCGAAAGTACTGAGTAAACAAAAAGTCAAAGAAGGGCTTGATGGCGAGCTCAAATCGCCGATCGAGCCCAAAGTCATCAACTTCGCCGCTCGGGATCACCTTGAGGGCCTTACGCAAAATCGACCAAGCCGTCGGAGCCTTAGTCTGAAACTCAGATTTGATTTGCTCTAAGATTGTTCCTCGGCCCAGCACTTCCATGAGTTCTTCAGCAAAAGTGACGGCGAGTTCTTTGAGGCGATCGGGCTTAAACGACGCTGGATCCCTGTAGTAGTTTTCGAGCTCTTCGGCGAGTTCACGCAAAACTCTGTGATCCCAAAAGCTTCCTGTCTTGGCTTGTGGATTTAAAGGTCGGACGATGCCCATTTGAACTCCTGTATTCGCCGAGTTTTGGCCATTTCAATGAACGCTTCCTTTGAAGAAAACTGAGGGGTGAACTTCATGAGGCGCTGAGCTTTGGCGCCATCGGCCACCCAAAGAAATCGAAAGTAATCAAAGAGCTTTCCAGGAACAGCACTCAGTTGAAAATTCCAGAGGCCCTGAATCAACGGATACGCCACAAATGAAGCAATGGGAATATTGAGTCGTCCCGCTTCACGAAGTGCGTAACTGAGCGGGATGACTCCTTTGCCGACAATATTAAAGACACCTGCATGATCTTCTTGGATGGCGAGGTGTAGAGCTCTGAGCGCATCTTCTTCGTGAACAAACTGCATGAGAGGGTCGTAGCCAAGAAGTGTGGGCACAAGTGGGCGGCTCAAGAGTGCCGTAAAATAATTTTCAGTCTGAGGGCCCACGATGGTGCAAAAACGCAAAGTGGTCACCGTGATGGCGGGGCAGTCTTTAGCAAATTGAAGAACTTGCTTTTCGGCCTCTACTTTGTCTCGAACAAACTGAGTCTCTGAGTGTTGGATGAGGGGGGCATTCTCAGAAATATAATTCGGATTTTTAGGCGAAGCTCCATAAACCATTGTGGTTGAGCAGAGAACGAATTTTTTGATTGCCGCCGCTTTGACCGCATTCAAGATATTCACAGTGCCGATCACCTCGAGTTCATGAGCATCACTGCTCGCCGAATACGAGGGGTTGTTTTTGAGAGCGGAGTGAACGATGGTTTGAGGCTTCCATTCTGCAAACTGATCCGCCATCAGCGCGTCTGCACCGGGTTGTGTGAGGTCGATTTTAAAAAACTGCAGTTTTTTAAGCTTCCTCTTCTTGAGGGGATGGAGATCGATCACCCCATAGTGTTGGATCGCAGGATCGGCTTCGAGTCTCTCAATGAGTTGGCTTCCCAAAAGTGTGTGAGCGCCAATGACCACAATCGGACAAGACATTCTCAAAGCCTACACCAAGCTCATCGAAGTCAAAAGAATCAGCCGTTCCTAACTTTTGGGGTCGAGCGTTAAAAACTAGTACTGAAAATCGATGAGGATCCGGCGTTGATTCGTCAGTAGAATCTCCAAAGTATCTCCTACTTGGGAGATCAAATCCGTGGGAGGGAGTTCGCGAACCTCTTGAATGAGCGATTCGAGGGAATCGGCTCCTGGAGCACGAATCAAACTCCAGAGAAGCTCGTTGACGGCAGCGCGGCGATCCTTCTCCTTGATAGAATCAAAATAGGTATCCAAAGTGAGTTTGCTTTTGAACTGAGCTGGATTAACTCCGAGCGCTGGTGTCAAAAACGTGATCTGTAATGGGTTTTGCATAAGGGAAGGCAGTGCAGCTTCGGCTCGAACGAGTGATGCAAAACTCTCTCGCACGCCCAGATCTAAACGACCTCCTGTCAAATATACTTGTCGGGCTTTGAGTGGAATCAAAATGGCACCCGTCTCGGAATGGAGGTAGTGGGCCAATCGAAGGCTCTCAAGGGCTCGAGGAACAGCGATGGCATCATTATAAAGGACGAGTACGCCAATGCCGGGGCGCTGCTTGATTTTGATTTCAGTCCAAACATCAAGACGCGGTCGGCCAAGACTGGGGCTTGGCGGGCGCATGATCTGATGGGTGGCGACCAGAATTTGGCTACGCCTTTGCAATTGCTCGAGGGTCAACTGGCACGAGTAATCAACGCTCATGACGGGCTGAAGAGGGCAGAGAATTGCAAAAAGTACAATGAATCTCACAGCGTGGAAGTCCTAACTCCGCATCCAAAGAATGGCGAGGGCAAAAACTAAAACCCAATGGAAGGGTCCTTTCGTTGACTCCCTTGGGTTCTTGGGGCGAGATCAAGCACTGTGATAGAACGCCTGCCCCCGCATCTGATTCATCAAATTGCTGCAGGTGAAGTCATCGAACGTCCTGCCTCGGCTCTCAAAGAACTCATCGAAAACGCCTTGGACGCAAAAAGTCAGGCGATCACGATTCGATTTCGAAGTGGGGGAAAGGACCTCTTGGAAGTCGAAGATGATGGGCGGGGAATTTTGGAACAGGATCTGCCCCTGACTTTTGAATCTCATGCGACAAGCAAATTAAAGCGCATGGAAGATTTCGATGATCTTCAGACTTATGGATTTCGCGGTGAAGCTTTGGCGTCGATGGGGAGTGTTGCGGATGTGACTTTAGAAAGTTCCTTTGTAGAATCTTCGAGTGGCGCTCTCTTAAGAAATTCCTTTGGGCAGATTTTTCCGGTCGTCGCGATTAACAAGAGAGTCGGGACAAAGATGAGTGTCAAAAATCTCTTTGAACGCCTGCCAGCGCGTCGAGAGTTTTTAAAATCAGAGCGGGCCGAATCTCAAGCACTCTGGTCGATGATTCGAAAGTATGCTTTGGCGCGGCCTGAAATGAGATTTGTCGTCGGAGATTTGGATGGAGATCGAACGCGTTCCTATGCGCCGGGATCTCTTTTTGAAAGAGCTCTCGATGTTTTAGGAGTGACGGATGCAAACCTTTGGTTTGAAGTTTCTGAGGCCAGTTCTGCAGGATCCGTTCGCATGGTGGGAGTTTGGCCGCGATCCGTCTCTCTCGTAAAGTCCGGGATTTATGTGTTTTTGAATGGACGCCCCATTCGAGATCTCAAGGTCGAAGCCGCGGTCCGTCGTGCCTATGAAGGATTTACAGAATTTCCGCGGGAAGCGTCGGTTGTCATGCACTTAAATCTTTTGCCTTCGACATTTGATGTCAATGTTCATCCGATGAAAACCGAAGTTCGATTCAAGTCTCCTGACGCTGTCTTTTCATTGGTGCATCGAAGTTTGCGAAATTTGTTTTTGACGGCCCATCAATCGAGCTCAGAAGTTGCTTCTGCGACTCCAAGGCCTGCGGATTCCAGGTCGGCACTTTCTTTGCAGTCACCGAGGGATTCAACTGAGCCCGCTTTATCTCAATCCACGCAAACGTCCACTCCCACACAAGTCTCACTTTGGGGTGCGCCCAAAGCAGAGGTTCAGTATTTATTTTCAATTGATCACACCTATTTAGTTTGCGAGCGCGCTGGAGAATTGCTCCTTTTTGATCAGCATGCCCTTCACGAGCGAGTGCTTTATGAAAGCCTGCTTCGCCAGTGGAATGCGTCACAAAAAATCGCGTCTCAAAGGCTGCTTTTTCCTGTGACATTAAGCTGGCAAAACGCTGGAGACCTTCTGGAGTTTGAAGAGCAGATTCAGCAACTCGGTTTTGAGGTGAGATCGTTATCAGCGGGGAGAGTCTCTGTGGTTTCGGTTCCTTCGATCGTCAAAAGAAATCCCGAAAGTATTTTAAAGTCTCTCTTAGAAACTTGGGAAGGAGGGCGGGAAGTGGTGCTGCGAGATGTGCTAGCGACAATGGCTTGCCACTCTGCTGTGCGCGCTCATGATGTTTTGCGTTCGGAAGAGATTAAGCAACTCCTCGGAGATTTTGAGTCCGAAGATGCATTGGGCCACTGTCCTCATGGTCGACCCACTTTTGTAAAGTTGCGGATTCAAGATCTCGAAAAACTATTTCATCGAGTCCTATAAGAATGAGGTCGGTATGTGTCATTTCGGGTCCGACGGGATCGGGCAAAACACACTTGGCCCTCAGGTGTGCACCTTTGAATTCCAAAAAAATCGTCAACGCGGATGCTTTTCAGATTTACCAAGAGATTCCCATTTTGGGCGCACAGCCCGCGGCATCCCATCAGGGCTCGTTCGTGATGCTTTCCCAGCGTTCAATCGCAGAGCCGATTTCGGCAGGAGAGTTTTCGCGTCAGACCGAGCGTTATTTGAATTCGGACTATTTGTGGGTAGGAACGGGTCTTTATCTGGGAGCCGCTCTTTATGGGTTAGATCCGCTCGGAAAAAAAGGAACACCCTTTCAAGGATCTCCGAAAGTTTCTTATCGGATGGTTGTGCTCGATCCTCCTCGAGCGGAGCTCTATCAAGCACTCAATGAGCGAGTTGATGAGATGCTTAAGCAGGGAGCGATTGAAGAAGCTCAAAATGTTTACAGAATGATTGAGGCAGGAAGAGTGCCTTTGAGCAATCCAGTTTTGAAGGCGATTGGGCTCAAACATTTGCTGCAAACTATTCGGGGAGAGCTCACTGAGTCCGAGGCAATCCGAATTTGGAAGCGCGATACGCGTCGGTTGGCCAAACGTCAGTGGACGTGGCTCAGAAAGTTTTGCCCTCCGTCCTCAACGGTTCTCTGGACTCAGGATTTTGACCAAGCGATTCACTTTCTCTCCTTGCCCTCGTCTTAAGAGCCAGGCTATTCAAGATCGAATGAGTCTTTTGGCGGATGTGGCGCCTAAAAAAAAGCGCTACCTGGAGTTTGAACTTCCTCTGCAGGAATTGGATCTGCAAATTGCGCAGATGAAGAGCCTCAAGTTGCAAGGCTCCGTTGATGTCAGCGCCGAAATCAAAACTCTCGAAGAAAAATCTCAACTTCTTTTAAAAGAGATTTTTTCGAATTTGACACCGTATCAAGTGGTTCAGATGGCTCGACATCCTGATCGCCCTTCGGCTCTCGATTATATTGATCTCATTTGCGAAGATTTTGTGCCTCTCCATGGGGATCGTGCCTTTATGGAAGATCGATCAATCGTGGGAGGGCTTGCGCAATTGGACGGACAATCGGTGATGATTGTCGGTCACCAAAAGGGACGTAGCACACAAGAGAACATGCAGCGCAATTTTGGAATGCCAAAGCCCGAAGGCTATCGTAAGGCCTTGCGCTTCATGAAGCTTGCGGAAAGATTTCATTTGCCCATCATTACATTCATCGACACGCCGGGCGCTTACCCAGGATTGGAAGCTGAAGAACGAGGTCAAGCCATTGCGATCGCAGAAAATGTGATGGAGATGACGGCTTTAAACACACCGATATTGAGCGTAGTTTTGGGCGAAGGAGGCAGTGGAGGCGCGCTCGCCATAGCTGTTGCCGATCGATTGTTTATGCTTGAGTACACTATTTATTCGGTGATCTCACCGGAAGGATGTGCAGCGATCACTTGGAAGAACGCCAGTTTTGCTTCCAGGGCTGCCGAAGCGCTCAAACTCACAGCTCCAGAAGTTGTGCAGCATCGAGTCGCGGATGGTCTTATCGAAGAGCCTCTCGGAGGGGCGCATCGCGATCCGATGGGGGCTGCAGAAGCGCTCAAAGAAACTCTCATCAAGAATTTGCGGGATCTAAAATCAAAGCCGATTGAGAATTTAATTTCACAACGTTATGAGCGCTATCGGGACCTGGGTCCGATTGTTCGGGAGATTTGAAGCGGTGGCCTTCGTGGCGCAGGATAAATTGATCATCACTTTGGACGGACCTTCTGGCAGTGGAAAGTCGACGATTTCTCCTCGATTAGCTGCTCACTACTCCATTCCCTGCCTAGATACCGGTGCGATGTATAGGACGGTCGCGCTGAGAGCTCTCGCTCAAGGGATCAACCTCGAAGATGATGAAGCAGTCTCCTTGGTCGCTCGTCGATTGGATTTTAGATTTAAGATGCTTGGGGGCGTAAATGCCGGAGAGTATTCTGAATCCAAAGCTCCTTTTGTGCAGATGGGAAAGGAGATCCGAACTCCTGAAGTATCGATGGCGGCCAGTCGGATCGCCAAATTAAAGGGCGTTCGGCAGATTTTGGTGGCCGCTCAGCAAAAAATCGGGGCCGAGTTTGGTGCGGTGGTCGAAGGCCGAGATGCCGGAACTGTGATTTTTCCGGGCGCGCGATTCAAATTTTATATGACAGCCACCGATCAGGAGCGGGCGCGGAGGCGTTTTAAAGAGTTACAAGAAAAACTGGGGGATGCGGCCCCGGGATACGATGATGTTTTGTCCGAAATGATTAAACGCGATGCGCAGGATTCTCAGAGGGCGGAGAGCCCCATGAAGCCCGCAGAAGATGCGGAGATTGTGGACACCACGGGCCTCGAATTGGATCAAGTTCTTCAAGTGCTCATCGACAAAGTAAATCAGCGTCGAGGAGTGGCCTAGAGACCTCAAAAGACTCGCTTTTTTCCTTGCTCTTTGTTGGTTAGATGGCGATAAAGGCAGTCTCAGCGGCTTTAGGACCGACTGGGGTTTGGCACAGCTATTGCTGGCTAAATATGAATCGTCTGTAAAAGATGATTCGGAAGGAGATAAAACTGATTTCATCTATGGCATTAAAACAAGATTCTTCGGAATCCACTAAAGAAGGTCGTCATTCTGACGATGATAATTTTGAGGCTCTGCTCAAAGAGCATTTCGATCGAGAAAAAAAATATAAATCTGGAGAAGTAGTTCCGGGACGTGTGGTCAAAGTATTGGACGCAGCGGTCTTGGTCGACATCGGATTTAAATCTGAAGGTCTCGTCGATATTGAAGAGTTCTCGAGAGAGGGTGATGGCTTTCAAGTCCAGCCCGGAGACGAGCTCCTCGTCTATATTGAATCCCTTGAAGACGATAATGGCTATCTGCAGCTCAGCAAAGAAAAGGCTGATCGACTCAAAATTTGGGACGAAATTGCAGATGTTTACGAAAAAGGCGCCATCATTGAAGGGACTGTCGTTGACCGTGTCAAAGGCGGACTCGTTGTTGATATCGGTGTCAAAGCCTTCTTGCCCGGCTCTCAAATCGGTCTCGTGCCCATCAAGGATCTGGATTCATTTTTGGATCAGACCCTCAAGTGCAAAATTGTAAAATTTAATAAACGTCGCGGAAATATTGTATTGTCTCGACGTTCCGTTCTTGAACAAGAGCGTGACATCAAGAAAACCGACCTGCTCTCCACCTTGGAAGAAAACCAAGATGTGGAAGGAATTATCAAGAACGTCACTGATTACGGTGTCTTTATTGATTTGGGCGGTATTGATGGACTTCTCCATGTGACAGACATTTCTTGGGGACGTGTAGAGAATCCTCAGAAAATGTTCCGAGTCGGCGATCCGATCAAGGTTCGTATTCTCCGATATGATCGCGAGCGTCAGCGCGTAAGCCTTGGCCTCAAGCAATTGTCGGATGATCCTTGGACAATGGTTCCCTCGAAGTATCCTTCGGGATCTGTCGTCACGGGTAAAGTCGTGAGCTTGACCAACTATGGAGCCTTCGTTTCGTTGGAAGATGGCGTAGAAGGTCTTATCCATATTTCAGAAATGAGCTGGAATAAAAAGATCAAGCATCCCAACAAACTCCTGACGGCTGGTCAGGAAATTAAAGCGAAGGTGCTCGAAGTCGATGTGGAAAATAAAAAGATTTCCCTCGGTATCAAGCAGCTCGAAGCAAATCCATGGGAAGCTTTGATTTACAAATTCCCGATTGGATCCACTGTTAAGGGGACGATTTCTAACATCACGGACTTTGGTATCTTTGTGACTGTTCAAGACGGAGTGGATGGACTTGTTCATATCTCCGATTTGACTTGGTCTGGCAAAGTGAAGAATCCTGCCGAGCTTTATCAGCGCGGCCAGGAAGTCGAAGCTAAGGTTCTCCATATTGATGTCGAGAACGAAAAGTTCTCTCTCGGAATCAAGCAGCTTGGAGCAGATCCTTGGGATCGAGCCGATAAGCGAATTGCCGCGGGAACAAAACTCAAAGGTAAGGTAGTGAGAATCACTGACTTCGGTGCCTTTGTAGAAGTAGCGCCCGATTTGGAAGGTCTCGTCCACATTTCAGAAATTTCTGAAGAGAAAGTGGAAGACGTTGCGAGTGTCTTGGCTGTCGGTCAAGAAGTCGAAGTCGAGATTACCAATGTGGATTCTAAGGAGCGAAAAATTTCGTTGTCCATCAAAGCTCTCAAACGTCGAGAGCGTACAGATGAGATGAAGAAATATCTCGATCCGGGCGAGTCATTGTCATCCTCACTGGGTGAAGCTTTTAAGAAAAGTAACTAACTAAGTATTACTTCGTTTGCCCAAGTCTCTTTGATAGACTTGGGCAAATGAGGTCCTTTCTCAAATTTCTCGGATATACTTTCATAGCGCTAATTGTTTTTTCTCTCTTGGGTTCTCTTCACCGCTGGTTCACGGGTGAATCGACCGAACTCGAATCTTCAAATATTGGCGTCATCGAAATCACCGGTGTCATCAGTGATTCCATGCCGATCATGGAGCAAATCCAAAAAGTAGAAGAGTCGGAGAGCTTGAAGGCTCTCGTCGTAAGGATAGATTCGCCGGGAGGAGCAGTGGGCGCTTCTCAAGAAATTTACATGGCTCTCAAAGCGCTGCGCAGCAAGTTGCCAGTTGTCGTTTCGATGGGAAATGTCGCGGCGTCGGGAGGACTCTATGTTTCTTTGGCAGGTCAGACCGTCTTTGCTTTGCCTGGAACATTGACTGGATCGATGGGCGTGCTGCTTGAGCTGGTTCAGGTCAATCGCTTGCTCGAAAAAATTCTCGTGGATCCTGTGACATTAAAGTCCGGAGCTCTCAAAGATGCCGGCAATCCGTCGAAGCCCTTGGATCCCAAGGCGAAAGAATATTTGCAGGGCTTGATCGAAAAGAATTTTGCAGAGTTTAAGCGAGCCGTGGTTGAAGAGCGCAAACTTAAGCCTGAGGCGGCGAGTTTGCTTTCGGACGGACGAGTCGTGGATGGCCAAGAGGCCTTGAATCTTGGACTCGTCAATAAATTGGGAACTTTTCAGGATGCTGTGCAAGAAGCGATGACTCTTGCAAAAGTCTCTGGAAAGCCAAAGCTTGCGTTTATTTCAAGAGAGCCCGAATCCATTTTGGAGAGAGTCCTCCACCGGGCGGCTACGCCGGTGTCTGAATGGCTCAAACAAAGTCGAAGTGTTTTGCAATATCGCTGGGATCCTTTGCAGGGTGTGCATTGATGAAGCAACTGCACGCACCCTGGAGAATTCAGTTTGTAGAAGGGCAATCCGGCGCAAAGAGTAAGGGTTGTGTTTTATGCTCAATGCCTAAAGAGACTGATCAAGAGTCGGTTCAAGTTCTTGATATGGGGACTCACTCCTATGTCGTCATGAATAAGTTTCCTTACTCAAATGGACATCTGATGATTGTTCCATTTGGGCATGAGAGAGATCTCACAAAGCTCGAGCCCATGGCCATGAACGAAATTTTTGCCTTTGCTCAGAGGGCTGTTCGAATCTTGCAGCAAGTTCTAAAGCCCGAAGGGTTCAATCTGGGAATGAATTTGGGGAAAGCAGCGGGAGCCGGCATCGAAGAGCATCTGCATTTGCATATTGTTCCGCGTTGGAACGGAGATACCAATTTTATGCCGGTGCTTGGTGATGTAAAAGTGATCCCTGAACATCTGGAAGCGACCTATCAAAAAATACTTCGAGCATGGAAGGAAGATGTGCGATGAGACAAGCGCTCAAAAAGCTTTTTGGAATTTTGTTTTTTCTTGGCCTGCTGAGTATGGGGTGGTTTTTTGTTCAGGCCAATCAAGAGCGAGTGCAGCTGTATTTTTGGAGCTGGAGGACACATGAAATTAGTCTCGGGTTTCTGGTCATCATCTCTTTGGTTTTAGGAATCTTGGTCTCAGCTTTTTTGTTTGCGTCTTTGATTGTGGCGAGTCGACTTGAAGCTCAGCGATTCAAACGAGAAAATGAAGCCATGAGAAGAATTGCCGAAGGCTCAGTCAAGGCGAGCTAGGTCTATTCTAGTTCATCAATAGTGAAGAGTTGGCCCACGGTGGCGGTGTTTCCTGTTCCAGAGATTGTTCGGCGAAATGTGCTCAAATCTCCGTCTTGATCGAGATCTCCCATCGCTTCGCAGTCCATTGTATCAGGAGCGGTTTGTACGGCCTGATAGCCGAACAAAATGGGTCCACTAAAATCAAAATCAATCAGATTCCAGCGACTGTCGGAAAGAGCGTCAAATTCAATTGAGACACCTGCGGGCGGGATATTGGTGGGGCCAGCTTCGGTAAATGTCGTTGTTCGATTGTAGTAAGTGGTTTCGCCAGCCACCATTTTTGCGAGCCCCATCGTGGCTTCACTGGTCTTTGAGCGATACTGATAGACCGTAAATCCCGGAATGGCGGTTGCTGCCAGGATGCCAATAATGGTGACGGTCACCATGAGCTCGATCAAAGAAAATCCCTTAGTCTTCTTACCCAATATTTTATTTTCCATACGCCTGAAACCTTTCAGGAGAACAATAGGCCTTAAGGCCCTTGTCTCCATCATACCAGTAAAGTTTATGGATACCCTTCGCTTCGACTTCCTTCAAAAAATTGAGGCATTTACTCCTGAGAACGGGTTCAGGCACTGTGGGCAACCATCCGGACTGAACGACAATTTTTGCCGTATTTTCTTTGTACTTTATGTTGAGGACAGGACCAATGCTCTGAAATGCTTTGGGATCGAGAGTTTGAACTTTCTCGTCTCGATAAAAAATATAATCTCTAAAAAAGTAAATCACACCAAAGGCCACGAGGCAGATGAAGAGGAGGAGAGTTTTCTTTACAAAGGTTCCGCTCGTTTTGACGGCACGATCAATTCGTTGCTTTTTAAGCTGGGCCTCACCAAATCCTGCGAGGGCGTTGGCGGCTTCGTCGCAGTGATCATTGAGTTGTAGGGCTTTTTGGTAGGCTTCTTTGGCGAGATCCAATTTGCCTAAGGCTCGCTGTGCATGTCCCAAAAGCACAAATCCCATATCGGAACTCGCATGGTGAAACACAATCTCTTTCAATTTTTGAAGCAGCTTTGCCGCTTCGGCAGTCTTGCCTTCAGAGTGAAAAGCGCGAAAGGAGGCGTAATGAGCATAGACTTCGTAGTCACCACCGCGACTCCATGTTTGAGCGGCGTTAGCAAAGCGCTCAGCGGCTTGTGAAAACTTTTGAGATTCGAGCAAGCGAAGTCCTGCATGAAACGCATCTTGAGCCGCCAAATATTTTTTGGAATCAGCGACTGAGTCTTCTCTGTGTTGAGCCGTTGTGGCGAGGTATTCGGCTCGTGTCGATTCATTGGAAAGAGTCTGATAAGCTTTATCGACTCGTGCCATCATATCGTCGAGGATTCGCTTGGCCTGACCCGTGAGCTGGTCTCCATATCGATCAGGGTGAAGTTGATATCTAATTTCTCGATAGGCGGCATCAACCGCAATTTGTTCGGCGTCTGGAGCAATTTCAAGAATTTCAAAATAATTCTTGTTCAGCATCTGAACGTAGCGTGCCTGCAGCGATTGCATGGCTCGCTCCACAATTTCGGGAGTCTTGTCTCCTTCGGATTTAAGATCCAAGACCTCGTTGGTTTCTGGATCAGCTCCTACTTTGGAATGCCATTCCACAAGTTTGAGATTTTCAAGAACGTAAAAGAGGCGCAAAAAAACTTCTCGAGCGGCTTCGGGCACTTGTTCGAGGAGCTCATGGAGGCGTGTCTGGCCAGGAAAGCTCAAGAGAAGCTTCCGACTCTGCTCATCGAGATTAAAGAGGGGCAAGACTTGATAGAATCTTGCACTTCGATGTGCGTAAAAATCTTTCTTGGCTTCAAACAAGGAAAAGAGAAGCTCTTTGGAATACAAAAGAGAGAAGGCTCGAAAGATTAAAAGCATCGGATTGATTTCGATCGCCATCACATGGTGGGGCAGGCTATCGAGTGGTTCGAGCTCAAAGGTCGCTTCTTTGACCGCAAAGCAATTCAATAAAACTCTGTACGTATGTTTTCGCATGGCTTCGAAGAGTTGAGTTTCGGTCAAAGCGCCGAGCTTAATCAGCATCTGTCCAAGTTGGACTTTTTCTTGTGTCATTTGTTTGGAAGCGGCTTCGCGCTGCTCGCTCGACACAAAACCCAACTGAATCAGTGAATGGCCTAAAGATTCTTGAACGGCTGTTGACTCCACCGACACAGGAAACCCATTCATAAAATAAATTTTTCGCTCGGCTTGAGGAGTTCTCAGAATCATTCGCCCTGTGAACGCTCGATCATAGGCCTGAAAAAATATTCTTTCGAGTGGTCGATCGGTCAGATCCCCAGAATCAGACTGAGGAGCCGTGGATTCGACAGCGTGGCCTTGAAGGTGGGCAATGAGCGCATCCACATCAAAGGGCTTGGTAAGATAGGCCTCAAGTGCGTGAAGCGCAGTGATTTCTTCGATTTGTTGAGGGTCCTTGTAAATGCCGGACATGGCGAGCAGCCGGAGTTTTTCGAATCGTTCGTCTTCGCGGATGCGAGTAAAGAGCTCCGCTCCCATCATCTGGGGCAGCAACATATCTGTGAGAAGAAAATCAAAATGCTCACCGGCAACGGCAGCCTCTTCAAGGGCTTTGTACGCAGAAAACCCATCGAGGACGGAATGAATATCTAAGCCTGCAAGTTTAAGACGATCGCTCAAAAGCTTGTTCAGATATTTGTCGTCTTCAACAATGAGAACTCGGGGCATTCCCTAATATTTTATAGTTCTTAGCTCGACCCTACGAGAAATTAATCCTCACGACTTGAGGAGCGATAACGCGTAGCGCTAACCGTTAGAATTTGAATTTTGCTGCGCCGGCAAATCGAATATACGAAAGATCCACTGTCGCTTCGCGGTATGTGGTTCCTAAGCGACTTTGGTCGGCTCCCGAATCCGGCACTTTGCCTTGAAGACTCAGCATTTCGGTATCGACTTCAAAATCAATGAGCTTGGTAAAGTGCCATCCCAAAGTGAGAGCGTAGCGAATCGGAAACCCAGTGGATTTGAGTCCAGGAGCCCAATTGGCGTTGGCGCTCAAGCTGGGCATGAGAAACACCGCAAATTTGGGTTCGACATAGTAGTCCTGATAAAGATCGAACTTGAATTCGATCGGAATCATCACAGCACTAAATGTGGTGTCGGTAAAAATCAGTTGGCCAGTATATGTTGCGCCTTCGAGAGCATCCAAGTCAGGCGCGACATCATAATAAAAAAATCCGAGTCCCAGGCCGATTTCTGTATCAAAATTCTTGCGTGCCCATGAAGTGACTCGCATTCGCGTGAGTCCTTCGAACGAAAAAAGATGCGTATTGATCTGATAGCCTGCTCCCGCGACTTCGGCGATTTCAGGGATCTGAGAAAATGCTCCCGCAAAACTCACACTATAAAATCCGTAAGAATACTGCGCGCGCAGTAAGGATTTGAGTTTGAATTCCTTCACCTGAGTCGCGAGCACAAAAAACTCAGACTTCAGCCCCAAATTCCATCCGTTAAAACTATATTGAGGTGGAACCGAGACGGCGGTGCCACTGGCGGTGCGACCCGCCATGGAAAAATCTATGTTCTGAATCCCCGTTCCGAACGTGAGATGAGCTACATCCGTCGCCTCAGGTTGCCAAAACCAAACAATTCCTTTGGTGTTGAGTGGATTAGGGCCTTGAGCTCTCTCTGTTGGAGGAGGAGGGGGAGTTGGCGCCACTCGCTCGGAGGGCAGAGTCCCTTTGACCCAGCCTTTGAACTCAAGACCTTCCGCAGTTTTGAGATCTACTTCGTACCAGAGTCCTTCGGTGCGCAAATAAGTGATTCGGTCTGTTTCGAGAAGAAGTCTTAAAACCGGAGCCTCTTCGCTCGGTGAGGAGCGCAAGCTTCGGTTGAGACTTGTTCCTTCGGGGGGGCGATAACTTTGCCACTGCTGAGTGACAGGGGGCAGAGGGGATGCGGTCTGCGGGGTTTCGCCCGCTGGCGCGGGTTGAGATTGAGTCACGAAGAACAAAATCAGTTTAAAAAACATCTTTAAACATCTTTGACGTTTCAGAATGTCAGCTCAAGCAAAATGACAGTGGCCTTCACCAAATTCTTGCCACGCGCACCCCCCTTCCTTAGCTTGAGATTTCATGACGGTTTTGCGTCGACATCCCGAAGTCCATTTGTCTCATCCTCTTCCTCAAGAAACAGGGTGGATTGAAGTGATCGTGGGCAGTATGTTTTCGGGTAAGACCGAAGAACTCTTGCGAAGAATTCGTCGGGCAATGATCGCCAAGCAACCCACTATTTTGTTTAAGCCTAAGATTGATACGCGGTATGCCGTCACCGAAGTGGTGTCTCATGATCAGGGACGCCTGCCTTCGATCCCCGTCGAAAATCCCGAAGAAATGATTGAACTCGCGCGCGATGCGCTCGTTGTGGGGGTGGACGAAGCCCAGTTTTTTGCCCCTCATTTGGTGGATGTTTGCAATGATTTAGCGAATTCGGGAAAGCGGGTAATCGTGGCGGGTTTGGACTCGGACTATCGTGGCATCCCTTTTGATCCCATGCCTGCCTTGATGGCATCGGCGGAGTATGTCACTAAGCATTTGGCCATTTGCTCCCGATGTGGAAATCCGGCCCATCGCAATCAAAGGCTGGTCGCCCAGGATGGGCAGGTTCTTTTGGGGGCTCAAGACGCCTATGAGGCCCGCTGTCGGCGCTGTTTTCAGGCCCCTCAATAGGCTTTTCAAATGCCCCTATTTTCTGGTAAAAATGCGGCTTAAAGTTAACAAAAGGAGACCCTGTTATTAGCGACTTTCGTAAAGACTTCAGACGTGAAAGAGAAGACTCAGTTCGAGTAAACCACCAAATCCGAGTTCCAAAAATTCGAGTTGTACTTGAGGATGGCGAAATGATGGGCGTGATGAGCCCACAAGAAGCTCTCCGAGAGGCCGAGCGACGCGGATTGGATCTGGTTGAAATTTCTCCCAAAGCCCAGCCGCCTGTTTGCAAAATCATGGATTTTGGCAAATTCAAGTATGAGCAAAAGAAGAAGAATCAGGGGCAAAAAAAGGCCACGGGTTCTGTACTCAAGGAGCTCACGCTTTCTCCTGCGACAGATATCCATGATCTGAATTTTAAAATGAAGAATGCTCAAAAGTTTTTGGAAGAAGGACATCGAGTCAAAGTGAGTATTCGCTTTCGGGGTCGCGAAATGGCTCACCCCGAAATCGGTCAAATGCAGATGGCCAAGGTCATCGAAAGCCTCAAGGAATTTGGGGCCCCTGAGTCCGTGCCCCGTATGGAAGGCCGGATGTTGTCTGGATTGTTTACACCTACGTCCCAGCTCTCTAAGGCTCAGCGGATATCCCTTGTCCAGGCTGCAGAGGCGGCCAGTCAAGAGGCGATTCAGCGCCAAACGGCCAATCGGGCGGCTGCCGGACCTGGAGGGGGTAGAAGACCCCCGGGGCCTCGGGACAAACGCTAAAAAGACCTGTTAAATTATTGATTCTCCTAGCGGGGGAAAGTAGAAATCTCGCTTATGGCGTTCCGGGGAAAATTGAAGACCAATAGATCTGCTGCGAAGCGATTTCGCGTCACGGGCAGCGGAAAAGTAAAGCGTAAGCGAAACAATTTGAAGCATATTTTGACGACGCACTCACGAAATGTGAAACGTCGATATCGTAAGAAAGGCCTCGTTCGTGAAACCGAAATGGGTCATCTGCGTACAATTATGCCTTATTCTTTTTAAGGAATTAAATCATGAGAGTTAAAGGCGGACCAAAGTCCAAAAATCGACGCAAAAGAGTTCTAAAATTGGCCGAAGGCTTTCGGGGCCGTAAGCGAAATAATCTTCGCTTGGCAATGGAAGCTGTTGATCATGCGCTGCAGTACAACTATCGCGATCGTAAGGTCACCAAGCGTCGAATTCGCTCTTTGTGGATTGTGCGTTTGACGGCAGCGGTTCGATCTCAAGGATTTTCGTACAGTCGATTTATTTCTTGTCTCAAGAATAAGCAGATTGAACTCAATCGAAAAATGCTGGCTGACTTAGCAGCGACTGAGCCTAAAGCTTTTGATCAAGTGATCAAGGCTGCAGGTCTGGCGAGCTAACTGAGCTAGATTTTTCTCCCTTTCTGTTCGGCTTTCGTTCAAAGTTTTCAGGTGACTCAAAGTCTCAAAGATCTGCGTGTTCTTTTGGAAAGTCTTCGCTCGGAGAGTTTGAATCTCCTTGAAAGGGCAAAAGCGACAGACGAAGTCGAGGCCTTGCGTGTTCGCTTTTTGGGCAAAAAGGGGAGTATTTCAGAAGTTCTTTCGAGTCTCAAAGCCCTCTCGAACGAAGACCGCAAAGTCATTGGTCAAGAGGCCAATGTGCTCAGAGATCTTCTTGAATCAAAAATCAAAGGCGCGCTCGAGAGTTTTGAGCGACAAGAAATCGACGAAAAATTATCCAAAGATACTCTTGATGCGACATTGCCTGGATTCTCTTGGGCAAAAGCCGCGAATCATCCTGTCTTAAAGACGCAGCAAGAAGCCATTGAGATACTGGAGAAAGCCGGCCTCTTGCCGTGCTACGGTCCCGAAGTCGAATTTGAAGACTACTGCTTTGATAAGCTCAATTTTAAGCCCGGACATGCTGCTCGGGATATGCAGGCTACTTTTTTTGCAGAGTCCACGGATAAACCTCTGGTTTTGAGAACGCACACCTCTCCGGTTCAGGTGCGAGTCTTGCTCAAAGCTGCTGCTCAAGGCTTTGCTTTGCCGATTCGGATTCAAGCGCCGGGCAGAGTTTATCGCGTTGACGACGATGCGACGCATTCGCCGATGTTTCATCAAATCGAAGGATTGGCCGTCGATACGTTTTCGACGATGGGAGATCTGAGAGCAGTTTTGGATTATTTTTTTAGAAAATTTTTTAATGAAAAGACTCAAGTGAGATTTCGTCCCTCGTATTTTCCGTTTACCGAGCCGAGTGCCGAAGTCGATGTGAGTTGCGTGTTTTGTCAGCAAAAGGGCTGCCGAGTTTGTAAGAACAGCGGCTGGATCGAAGTCGCGGGATGTGGAATGGTCCACCCCGAAGTTTTTGAACTCTGTGGATGGGATTCGAAGAAAGTTCAAGGCTGGGCTTTTGGAATGGGAATCGAACGCCTCGCGATGCTCAAACTCGGAGTCCCAGATTTGCGACTCTTTTTTGATAATCGATTGTCGTTTTTGAGAGGGTCGGTCGGATGAGACTGAGTTACAAAGCACTCAAGTCATGGATTGATTTTACGGGAACCGCTCAAGATCTCTCAAACGTCCTTTCAGAATTAGGCTTTCCGAATGATGGAATCTTGCATCGTGGTGAGGGGATTTCATCTGTATTGGTCGGAAAGATTTTGCAAAAAGACAAACATCCTCAGGCTGATCGATTGTCATTACTCAAAGTGAGTGTGGGCGCGGAGACCCTGCCAATTGTTTGCGGCGCTCAGAATATGAAGACCGGTGATTTTGTCGCACTGGCCCCTGTCGGGGCAAAAATTCCGGGCAAGGATGGATCAGGACTTTTGATGAAGGAAGCCAAGATTCGCGGTGAGACTTCGATGGGAATGTGTTGTTCGCCGGCGGAGCTGAGGCTTTCGGAAGAATCAGATGGAATTTGGATTTTGGATCCAGCCAAAGTGAATGAGTCGTCGCTTGGAAAACCAGTTTCTCAGTTTTTTGACGAAGAAGATTGGATTTTGCAGCTCGATATTACTCCTAATCGAGGAGACGCGCTTTCGGTCAGAGGTTTGGCGCGAGAAGTCGCAGCAAAAATGGGCCTTAAAATGAAAGTGCCCACGTCACTCAAATGGAAAAACCCCTCGAGTGGAGTGAATCCCACTATTGAAAATTTTGAGGAAGCGTACGGATTTGCGGCTTGTCTGGTGACCGGAGTGAGTTCGGGCCCCACGCCGGCGAGTTACCAAAAGTTTTTAGAAGCCGCTGGGGCACGCAGTATTTTGAACTTGGTCGATATTTCAAATATTGTGCTCTTTGAACTCGGTCATCCGATTCATTTTTTTGATGCCGATAAGGTGGACGCCAAAACCATCGGCGTGCGCCGCGCGCGTGCGGGTGAAAAGCTAGAAATCTTGAGTGGGCAAGTTTTGGAGCTTCATCCGGAGGATCTAGTCATTGCGGATGCTTCAGGGCCTTTGAGTCTGGCAGGGATTATGGGAGGTAAGGCCTCGAGTTGTTCGGCGGACACCAAAAATGTTTTGATCGAGGTGGCTTCGTTTAATCCCGCAAGGATTAGAAATTCGGCGAGACGTCATCAATTGAGCAGCGAGTCAAGCCATCGGTTTGAAAGAGGAGTCTTGCCTCATCGCCTCGACGAAGTGATGGAGCGAGCCTTGGCCTTGACCAAGGAGCTCAGCGGCTTTGAATCGGCGGCGGGCACTAAAGTGGTGACCAAAACTTTGGAAGTTCCATCCGTAATTTGGTCTCGAGATCGAGTGGAAGCCAAATTGGGCAAATTGCCCCAAACCGATGATCAAATTTTTGAGCTGCTGAGGCGGTTGGAATACGGAATTGAGCCCAAGGGCAGTACCGCTCGATTGATCTTTCCTTGGTATCGCTCGGATTGCAGCTGCCTTGAGGATGCGATGGAAGACCTCGCGCGCCTGGTTGGTTATGAAAATTTGGAGAAGCAAGCTCTCAGAACTGTTGAGTCTGTGGATGTTTTGCCTGATCTCAGAAAAGATCTGAAGATTTCTCAAGCCCTCGGCGAACGCCTGAACCGGCGAGGATTTTCTCAAGTTCTTCATATGAGCTTTGTGGATGGGGCCAAAGAAGACTTGTGCGCTTCGCAATTGGGATCGCCCGTTTTGTTGAAAAATCCCATTCATGCCGAGAAGAGTCGAATGCGCCGACTCTTGCTGCCTCAACTTTTTGATCGAGCGCGCTTTAATGCGTTTAATGGCGAAGACGAGATTCGACTTTTTGAAGTTGGGCCGGTGTTTTCGAAAGAGAATCCCGAGCGCGGCGCTTATCAAAATTCTGCTGTCCAAGAGGTTCTCACCTTGGCTTGTGTATGGTTGCCTCGCGCCTCTGACAAAAAGCATCTCTGGAATCACGGTGCGGATTTGTTTTTTGAGTTTAAGGGTTTGTTGGAAGAGGCTTTTGGAGATATCAAAATTAAATCTTCAGGCCTGAATTTTGATAAACTTTATCATCCTCGTCGTCGATTTGATGTGGGCGGTGGAATCGCTGGAGAAGTACATCCTCTTGTACAAAAGGCATTTGATTTGCCGAGCCGAGTTTTTGCGGGAGAGTGGACGATTCATCGAGCGGATTTTAAGAAGTTGGCTTATTCGGTGCCTGCGCAGATTCCTGCAGTAGAGCTCGATGCTTCTTTTGTTTTGAGCTCCGAGATTAGTTTTGAAAAAGTGAGTGAAGTCTTAAAAAAGAAGTCCGGCAAGATCGTTGAGAGCATTCGAATCTACGATGTTTTTGAAGGATCGAGTCTTCCAAAGGGTAAAAAGTCTTTTACTTTTGCTTTGCGTTATCGATCTGCTGAAAAAACTCTTACTCTCGAAGAAGCGAAGAAGGAGCATGATTCGCTCGTTAAGGCGGTTATTTCTGCATTTCCTGAAGGCCATGTAGCCCTGCGTTAACATTTTGAAAAAACTTATGTTTCTTTGCTGTCGCTCCCTTGCGGATAGGGGCCTCTCGCCGTTAAAATAAAGGAAGTCATTCTGGGGGAGGACGTATGCCTGTCAATGAAGGAAGTAAAATGACTCTGACTAAAGCCGATATTGTCGAGCAGGTTTTTGAAAAAGTAGGGCTGACAAAGAAGGAAGCCACGGATGTGGTGGAATTTGTTTTTGAAGGCCTCAAGAATCAGCTGCAGGCAGGGGACAAGGTCAAGATTTCGGGTTTCGGAAATTTTGTGGTGAGAAAGAAGAAAGCGCGAGTCGGCCGCAATCCACAAACCGGTCAAGAGATGACCATTACCGCACGGACAGTTTTGACCTTCAAGCCTTCTCAAGTTTTGAGAGCAATGCTCAATAAGGATCTTCCGCAAAGATCGGGAGATGATTCGAGCTCAGCGAAGTCTGTTGGCTGAAGAATTTTCGCGACTCAGCACTAAAAGTAAATCACGGCGAAGTTTGTCGGATCCGGCCATTTTGTTGGCAGGCGGTTGCATGATTCGTTTTTGCAGCTGAAGAGCTCTTGAATGAACTTGCAAAAGACACTCACTCAGTTCTGTCTGGTAAAAACCCTTAAGGGCGAGTCTCTCTAAAGGCTCTGATGTCGTTTCGGGTGATGTATTCAAGGCCTCTGACAAAATCTGTAGACCCATCTGCTGTACAATCTCATCAGAATTCTGAAGTTGGCGAATGCCTCGCTGAAGAGTGGTTGAGCTGAGGCGCGAAGAAATGATGGAGCTCAAAGACCTGAGGACTTGTTGATTGAGATTTCTTTCGCCCGTGTGGCGTAAAGCCAGATCACGGATTTCGATATTCATTTCAATAATCGTTGCGAGTCGCTCAAAGGCAAGGGAGTTTGGTTCCTGCGAGGCTGTCTCCCAAAGGCGATCAATGGAGGTCGGACTCGCGAGAGTGAGAACAAGGGCCAAAAGAGCGGGTAGCGTCATTGAGAACCTTCTAGCGCATTTAAATCCCCTAAGAAAGGGGGCCTAAAACTTGATTTTAAAGGGACTTATGGCGATCTGGTTGACCTGCTGGGTGGTCGCGAGTTCGGCAGTCATGACGATGATATTCCACCAGGCATGGATGAAGATATTTTCGGATATCGTCCACCCTCGATACTGAGTGAGCCATCCCAAATAGGATCCGAGCAAAAACTGTGGCCACGGAACGGGGTTGTCTCCCGAGATATGAAGCGAAGCAAATACAAGCCCTTGCGAAACATTGGCGAGCCAAAATCGATGCCCCATATTTTCGTAAAATGCGGGCAAGACAAAACCTCGAAACGCAGGTTCTTCGCCAACTCCGGGGCCGTACCCGACAGCTCCAATGCTCGCATAATCACCGCCTTCGAGCCCCGTCCAACCCTGGTTGTCGGACTTCCAGATGTACGAGGCAAGCCCTCCCACAACAGCGAGGGGAAAGAGGGTGGTGAGACGCATCAGATAGTCAAAACGAAAGGGCGAGAGAGCGAGTTCTAGAGGGGTCTCAGTTTTGGATTCGCGCAAAAACTGATAGTTGCCGGCAGCGTAGTGGGTGGTCACAGCAGTGCGAAAACTCTGATACGAACTCATTCCGCCGGCACCGACATAGAGGCCGGTGCCGATGAGGGAACGCCGGGTGCTCCAGTCTTTGTGATTAAAGTCACCGTAGTCCTCGACTTTGCCGGTGGAGGCGAGAGCAAAGCCTCCGATCCCTAAAGTAGAATAAGTTGCAGCATAAGCGTACTGCCCGTCCATCCACTGATCAAAGCCTGGCAGTAAAAAGGAGACGATGGGACGCCCAAAGACAAAGCGGGGTTTTGCGGGCATCTCAGAGGGCCTAAAAGCGGGATGAATCTCCTCGAGTTTGAATGTCGCGGGTGCTCCCTCGGCAGCGATCAACCCCCCAAAAATCACGAGTGAAATGAGCATATTCAGCGAAAAATAGAATGATTGAGAGCCAAAGTCCCCAAAAATTCTAAGGGCCTTAGCATTTGACGGTTTGGGTTGTTCCGTGGTCTCGTCTTCTCTATGTCGGGGCGTGGCTCAGCCCCGTTCGAGCCGAGAGGCGAGAAGATAGACTGGTGAGCGCGCAAGCGCTCTAGCAGGCTGAGTCGTTGAAAACTTATCTTTATGTCGGGGCGTGGCTCAGCCTGGTAGAGCGCTCGTTTGGGGTGCGAGAGGTCGCTGGTTCAAATCCAGTCGCCCCGA
>JACCDG011848416.1_pt1 | contig 104814 bp, 109 predicted proteins | sample 7442471 | NCBI WGS metagenome assembly JACCDG01 (sample SAMN15323444, study PRJNA562643) | freshwater metagenome | isolation source: river surface water | place: USA:Blue River Watershed | collected 2017-08-17
GCTAAACCAAGTGATATTTGTAAATAATCGGTGTAAAGATCAAAGATGTTGTTCATGGCTATCTCCGATAAATGAACATCACTATTTTACACAATTTGCACATCTCCGTGCGTAACATCAGTTATAACAAATTTTTAACTCACTCCTAACAAATATCCATAACAAACTAACCATAAAAGGTTTAACATGAATCAACAAATTCTAGAACAACTTAAAACTCTCACGACTGAAAATATAAATCCAAACTCTACCAATATTGACATTTTACCAACCATAGAAAAGCTACGTATTATCAATAATGAAGATCAACATGTAGCCCTAATCATTGCCCAAGAATTACCTGCAATTGCAGCTGCAGTTGATGCAATTACATTTGCCATGAAACATGGTGGGCGTTTAGTTTACACAGGAGCTGGCACAAGTGGCAGGCTAGGAATTTTGGATGCTGTAGAATGCCCACCAACTTATGGTGTTGATTATAATACCGTAGTTGGATTAATCGCAGGTGGTGCAGAAGCATTTATTAAAGCCCAAGAAGGTGTAGAAGATAAAGAAGATTTGGGTATTGCAGATTTACAATCAATAAACCTTACTAGCCAAGACATCGTTTGCGGAATAGCTGCATCTGGGCGCACACCATATGTAATTGGTGGATTAGACTATGCTCGTTCATTGGGATGTAAGACTATCGCCATTGCATGTAATAAAAATAGCATTATTGGTCAACATGCTGATTTGAAAATTGAAGTTGCTTTAGGGGCAGAAGTTGTAACTGGTTCAACGCGAATGAAAGCTGGTACAGCACAAAAGTTGATATTAAATATGCTAAGTACTGCTAGCATGATTAGCCTTGGTAAAGTTTATAAAAACCTGATGGTGGACGTAAAAACTTCAAATGCAAAACTAGAAGCTCGTGCTAAGAAAATTATCATGGATGCAACCGAAGTTGATTATGCAACTGCAGAAAAATATTTACAATTGGCCAATAACCATGTTAAAACTGCAATTGTCATGATTCTTAATCAAGTTGACTTAGCTGAGGCACAAACTAAGCTAAATAATGCAAATGGGATTATTCGAAATATTGCCTAAATAAAGAGGTGGCAACCAAATAAAGCTGCCACATCTATACCTCATCTAATCATTCTTATATACTCACTCAGACTTATAGTAAAAAATCTAAACTCCCTACTAATTCAAAATTAAATTAAACAAAGTATTCTGAACGTAATATTGACATCAAGTATTGCGAAGCATAATTACCATTGCGCAAGTAAGATTCGCGCAATAATCCTTCCTGAACAAAACCAACTTTTTGATATAATTGGTAGGCTTTTAAATTATCATTAAAAACATCCAGCCATAATCGATGAGCATTCAACTCCTCAAAGGCTATTTTTTTGATTGATTCTAGTGCCAAGCGCCCAATACCTCGATTTTTGGCAGTCACAACCAAGCGGCGTAAATTAATAGAATTACTCGTATTTTGAACATCATCCAAAATAACATACCCAAGTAAATCTGCTGAAGAAATATCTTCAATCACATAATGCGCCAAATTGACATTTATCAATGCCTCTAAATGCTCATCATGTGACCATTGATACACAAAATTACAATTATCCGCATGACGCTCGGCTGCCAAAACAAAATCTAAATCTAATTCTGTAGTTTTACGTAAAATTATACTCATGCCAGTTTACTCACAGTATCAAGAATATGCACTGCAAATTTACGACTTGGCAGGACTATTTCATCTTGCGCTTGAATTATAGCTAATTCACGCCGCTCAAACTGGCGTGTCTTACAAAATACCGCATAAATTGCCGCAGCCGTATGTGCTAAGCTGGCTGCAGTATCATTTGTTTCTAAATATTTAGCCAGAAAAATTGCTGCAGTCATATCACCAGAACCATTCGGTGCAACTGGCATATCTAAACGCGGTGTAGCAACTAACAATGCCTCATCAGCGCATGAAAGCAACATTTCGATCTGATCTTGATTAGCTTCTTTGCGAGTCAAACTGGTAACCAAAATAATCTCTGCACCACGTTGATGTAATTGCTGACAAGCACGAGTTGCATCCGCAAGATTATTAATTTCAACCCCTGTTAAGTTGCTTAATTCAAACTGATTCGGCGTCAAAATATTGGCATGCTTAACTGCCTGCTCAGAAAAAAACTCTGGCACACCAGGACGCACAAAAATCCCACGATCAATATCACCAATCACTGGGTCACAACAATAAACCACTTGTGGATTTTTTTCTTTAATAACACGTAACCACTTCAGTAAAACTTCACCTAATGTTTTATCACCAATATAACCAGTCAAAACCCCATCTAGGTTATCTAGTGCACCACGTTGATTTAAGCCATCAAAAATTTTATCAATATGCTCAATCGACATAATATCACCAGTCCATGAACCATAGCCAGTGTGATTAGAAAATTGCACCGTATTAATTGAAATTACTTCATGCCCAAGTCGCTGCAATGGAAAAACTGCCGCCTTATTTCCAACATAACCATATGCCACATGAGACTGCAATGAAAGAATATTTGCCATTCTAACCCTCAAGATATAATCTTAAACAATAATTTAATTCTTATTAAAACGCATTACACAATCATTTAGAAACTGAATAAATGTTGTAACCGCAGATTTTTCATGATTTTTTAAACGAATTAAATAGAAATTTAATTCACCAAACTCATATTCTGGTAAGATCTGGCGAATGGTTCCATTTTCCATCTCTTCTTTAAATAAACCATTCCAACCACCAACGATCGCATGTCCGCTTAAAGCAATTTGTTTATTATGTAAACCATTATTCGTGAAGAATCTACCATGATTAGGATAAAGCAGCACCATACCTGATTTATTAATCGTATAAACTTCACGATCCGTAGTTAAATCAAAATTAATATTCCCAACACAAAGATGGTTTTTATTTAATCCGTCAAGCTCAGTTGGCTCACCATAACGATCAATATAATCTTGACTACAATAAAGACCTGTTTGAATACTATAAAATTTGCGAATCAAAACCGTTTGTTGTTTAGGACGATAATTCACAATCGCGAGATCAAAATTATCACGAATCAAATCCACTTCATTATTTAAATAACAAACTTCAAGCTCTAGACCAGGATTCGCATGCATAAACTCAGCCAAGTATGGCGTAATCATAGAGTATGCAAGAACAGCCGGCAAAGCAACCCTGATTCGCCCAGTAATGTTTTCTTGCTCATTACGCAAATTTTCAACAATATTATGCAAGCTAACTTGCTGATCTTTAACGCTTTGATATAATCTCTTTCCAGCCTTACTTACCTCAAAGCTTCGCGTATTGCGAATAATTAAAGTAATTCTCAACTCTTTCTCTAACATTTGTAAGCGTCTACTTACCGTTGCTTGCGAGGTTTTTAGGTTTTTTGCAGCCTGCATAAAACTTCCTGCATCAACAATCGCTACAAATATTGAAATATCATTGAACATTGGTGGTTATATCCTTATAGATAAAATTACCAAACTCTTATTTTAATGGTGCAAATAACTGTAAATATAGTTCATCCATGCGGGATTTTACTTCTGGATCTGAAATAATTACCCGCCCCCATTCACGATTGGTTTCACCATGAATTTTATTTGTAGCATCAATTCCCATTTTACTACCAAGCCCAGAAATAGGTGATGCAAAGTCAAGATAATCAATTGGAGTACGATCAATCATAGTCGTATCTCGTAGCGGATCAACCCTTGTAGTCAAAGCCCAAATCACATCTTTCCAATCACGTATATTAACATCATCATCCACCACAATAATAAACTTAGTATACATAAATTGGCGCAAGAAGCTCCAAATACCAAGCATAATTCGCTTCGCTTGTCCAGCGTACTGTTTTTTAATGGATACCACCGCCAAACGATAACTACAGCCTTCTGGTGGTAAATAAAAATCACTAATTTCAGAAAACTGCTTTTGAATTAATGGTACAAATACCTCATTAAATGCTTCACCCAAAATAGCTGGCTCATCAATTGGTTTACCCGTATAAGTGCTATGATAAATTGGATTTTCTCTAGTGGTAATTTTTTCAATAGTCATAACTGGGAAAGTATCTTGCTCATTATAGTACCCTGTATGATCACCGTAAGGACCTTCCAAGGCAACATCATTGGGATAAATAAACCCCTCTAAGACAATCTCAGCATAAGCAGGAACTTGTAAATCAGAAAGTAGACATGAAGTTAACTCAGTACGACTACCTCGTAATAATCCAGCAAATTGATATTCAGATAAACTATCTGGCACGGGAGTCACAGCACCCAAAATAGTAGCTGGGTCGCAACCTAAAACGACTGCAATTGGGTATGGTTGATCAGGGTTTTGCCTACAATGTTCTAGATAATCTAAAGCTCCACCACGATGTGACAGCCAACGCATAATAACACGGTTTTTGGCAATAACCTGCTGACGGTAAATTCCTAAATTCTGCCGTTTTTTGTGTGGACCACGTGTAACAACTAAACCCCAAGTAATTAATGGTGCGATATCTTCAGCATGGCAATGCCAAATTGGAAACTTAGTTAAATCGACGTCTTCTTTTTCAATAATAACTTGATGAACTGGCGCATTTTTGATAACTTTAGGCAACATATTATACAACTGCTTCAGCATTGGCAATTTATCCCATGCATCTCGTAAACCTTTAGGTGGTTGTGGTTCTTTAAGTTCCGCCAAAAACTCACCAACCTTACGTAATTCAGCAAGGCTTTCCTTGCCCATACCCAAAGCAACTCGCCTAGTCGTGCCAAATAAATTGCCTAATACAGGCGTACTATAACCAGTTGGATTTTCAAATAAGAGTGCAGGTCCTGCATTACGCAAGACTGTATCACAAAGTGCGGTCATTTCTAAATGCGGTGATACCTCTTGATTTACTCTAATTAACTCTCCCATTTCTTCAAGATTATTAATAAACTCTCGTAAATCACGATATTTCATAATTGTGTGACACCTGCGCAAAATGACGCTAAATTAAATATTGCCATTAGTATAATATAGCTCTTCTATCAAACGCAAATAGTTTAGTGCAGTGCCACAATATGTCAAGTAAATCTTGTGGGTATTAATTATTTTTTGTTGTTTTTTAACTCCAAATTAATCAAATAATTATTAAATCATGCCACGTAACCAAACTAAAAAATAAAAACCCAGCTAATAATTTATTAACTGGGTAGCATCAGATGATTAAAAACTCTATCTCTAAATATCTAGCGACTTTGACTATCTCATCATTAGATAAGCTATAGTAAATTATATCAATTACAATGACTCAATTATGATTAAACATAATTCAAAATAACAAGATGAAGCAATTAATCAGCGTAAGTTTTCACATCAGTGATTACAGGATGATCATTTTGTTCAAACTTAGCCGTAGACTCAAATTGGGATAATAACTGCTCAAGAACGTTTTTCGCCAAATCTTTTGATAACTCATGCAATAATAAAGCACGATTAAAACCCAAAGATCTTGATTTTACTCCTGCAGTAATTAGTTTCATCTGAGATGCACTTCCATAAGCACTAAATGCAGCAACATGAGCCTTATCTTTGACTCGGATCAATTTATAACTGGTCATAACTGCGATGTGATGGGTAATACTACTAGTATCAGTGTTCTTGATTTGAAATTCATTTTCATTCTCATCAATAGTTACCACTTCTCCAATTAAAACATAGCTCACACCGTCTTGTAAAACAACCGGAACAGACTCAGTATTGCTAGCAACAATAGCAGACTCTTTTGACTCACTCAATAAATTCCTACTTTCCATAGGCGGATTGCTCGCGGCAAGGATTTCTAAAGTTTTAAGATCAAATCCCTTTGGGGTTTCAATTATTTTAAATTTACCACTACTTATAATTGCACCACTAATATCGCTATTATTAATATTATGCTGATAAATTTCTGCAGGATAAATAAGGTTAGGAATAGCCAAAGTTGGCAATGCACTAACAAACTTTGTCATAACAAACATTATTGCTAGAATTTTAAATTTATTCATCTATAATCCCACTATATTAAATGAGGTAACAATTTATCTGTTACCTCTATTATTTCAAACATCAACAAATTAGTTAGTTTGACCTTTAGATATATTTTTACTATTTCTGAAAATTGCCGCACCTTGCTGTACATCAAAAACCTGTACAAAGAACGTATAAGCAACTACAGTTTGTTTACCATTAGTTTGGGTATCACTAGTTAACTTACCATCAATGCGACATTGAGCACCTTTCATTTTACCAACCTTAGCTGTAGTTGACTGATCATACATACCAGATTGATTTTGACGAGCTAATTCATCGGTTTGATTTTGCATTTCATCCGTAGACACAACATATGTTGATTTTACCGCAGAAGAATTGGTTAATTTATCAGCCATTGCATTAGTCATAACCGAAGTATCAACATATTGATCTGTTGCATTTTTAACTGGCGAAATCGTAAAAGTCTTACACTGATCCATTTTACCACTTTGAATTAACTGTGTTGACATATCTTGAGCAACAGCACGTAAATCGTTTTGGCTAAAATTAGTATTTAATGTTGTCACCGCATTTGGATCAACATAAGAAACAGTTGGACCAGCACAACCAACTAAAAACAAGCTACCAAGTAATGAAAATTTAATTAATTTTGACTTCATAAATAATTCCTTTAAATTTTATTGAAAGACACTTACATTTTTAGCATCAGCAGAAAACTCAACTTTAAAATCAGTTGCTTCTAACTGAGTTGCCATACACTTAATTGGTTGATCTTCATTTTGATAGATCGTAATTGGCTGCCAAACCTCAGCATCGCCAACGGCCATTTTATTTGCGTCAGAAAATTGGCAGCGATAAAAACCAGTTTGTGCCGAGCTACCACTATTATGAAATTTAGCTTGAGCAACCAGTAAGCCATTTACTCGAGCAGAGCGCATATCAGTAATTGAAATATCACCCATTGATCCTACTTGTACCGTATGATCACTGATTTTATTTGAGCTACAACTCATTAACGTTAATGTAGCAAATCCTGTTAGTAGTAATTTTTTCATGAATACCCTTTAGCTAAATATTAAATATTTGATGCAATTGAAATAATAAAGCTAATTTATATCCAAGCACCATCAGAATTTTCAGGCATAATTATATGCCTTTTAACAAATTGTGTCACATGATTTGTTAATTTACTCATTTATACCATTACAAATCAACGTAAACAAACAATTATTCCATCAATTTAACCAACCTTACAAAAATCATTTCTAAAACATAAAATTTCATAATAAACATAAACAACGTCTGACAAATTTAACGTGCACCACAACAAATAGTTTTAATCTTGCTGATTAATTAATTTTTGTGTATCATAATGCCATAATAATTATTTTCTAAAGGCTCAGTATGCGTGATTTATCCGGCTGGAATAAATTTATCCAAAATTGTCTTGCGTTAAAAGACCCTGCTGAACTCCAGCAGTTTTTTGAATTAACGTTAACTGCTGCAGAGCGTCAGAAGATTGGCTCGCGTTACCTAATCTTATCCGAATTAATCGCAGGTGATAAACCACAAAGAACAATTGCAGCCGATTTAGGCGTTAGCTTATTTAATATTACACGTGGCGTTAACCAACTCAAACAAACACCATTAAACATACAGCAGTTAATTCTCAATACAAATGATAAGAGTAGTTTATAATCTGCAAGTTACTACTTAATTATCATAAAATCCACATTAGTTTATTTTTAAGGACATCACAATGTTAAAACGGCTTATTCGTGCAATTATTCCATCACGAGGTGATTTATTCTTCAATTTATTCGTTGAAGGTGCTGAAGTAGTTCACCAAGCAGCCAATGTTTTTGCCAATATTATCAGTGCCAAAGATAAAGCAACTGAAATGCAATTATCTGGAGAATTGCGTCAGCAAAAACAAAAAGCACTTGATGTAAATAAAAGGGTAATGATCGAACTAAATAATCAATTCATTACCCCAATTGATCGTGGTGATATTCAGGAGTTGTCGGTACTACTCTTAAAATTAACCAAACGTATTGTAAAAACCAACACTAAATTACAAATTTATGGCATTGATATCAAAGCAGATGATTGTTTAATCGGTAGCGCAACCACACTACAAAACATCACTAAAGTTCTCGTAGATATCATGCAAGCGCTTAAAGATGGCAATTATCAACGAATCAGTAAGAATGAACAAAAAACCGATGAATTTGATGAAAATGGAGTCGAGGATTTACGTCGCGCAATGAAAGAAATGTACTCAGGAAATTATGATACGATGACAATTTTAAAACTAAAAGAAATTTATAAAAGCATCGAATCTGCAATCGACACTAGTGCTTCAATCGCAGATTTAGTCATGCAAATTTCTGTTAAGGATATGTAGTCATGGAAACTTCATTGTTTCTTATTGCATTAATCATAATTGCGTTAGTCTTTGAATTTATTAATGGTTTTCATGACACAGCCAATGTAGTTGCAACGCCAATTGCAACACGTTCATTGTCTCCTTATCAAGCGATTATCATCGCAGCTATTTTCAATTTTATCGGCGCCTATTTTAGTACAGGAGTTGCCAAGACTATCACCAGTGGATTATTTGATGCACAATTTGTGACGCATAGCTTAATTGCAGCAGCCCTCATATCTGCGATAGGTTGGAATCTAATTACTTGGTGGCTAGGAATTCCCTCCAGTTCATCACATGCGTTGATTGGCTCATTAATTGGTGGTGTAATTGTTGGTAATGGTGGTTTTACTGCAATAAAATGGTCTGGACTAGCACAAAAAGTAATTCTACCGATGATGCTATCACCAATCGTTGCATTCTTCGTTGCTTTTATAATTATGGTAATCATGTCATTACTGCTTAGCAAAAATAAAAACCCACGCAAAACGAATAATTTTATCCGTGAACTCCAAGTATTATCATCTGGACTACTCGCCTTTAGTCATGGTTCAAATGACTCACAAAAAACGATGGCAGTAATTACTTTAGCTTTATTTAGCTTTGGCATGGTTCATTCAACTGAAACAATCCCAAGCTGGGTAATTATTATTTGCGCTATAGCAATGGCAGGTGGAACCCTTGCTGGTGGAATGCGAATTATAAAAACCTTAAGTAGTCGCTTGGCTAAATTAAAGCCTGCAAATGGCTTCTCAGCAGAATTAAGCTCTGGTGCATTAATTTTGGCTGCATCTCATTTTGGTCTACCTGTTAGTACAACTCAAGCTGCATCTGGTTCAATTATGGGCGCGGGATATAATGGGCGCGGTATCAATTGGGTAGTAGTACGTTCAATGGTTACAGCTTGGTGCCTAACACTACCAATTAGCGCACTAATTTCAGCTGGAGTTTATAAATTAATTTTATTATTGTCACTTGGATAATAAATCTAACTCATGAAAATAGCAGATTAAGCAATATCTGCTATTTATGATAAAATCTACACTGGACAAAGTTACTATAATCAAATAACTTAAAAATCTGTTAGATTAAAACTATAAATAAGATACATGATACTACTTCAATATTAAAATATTCACCGAGGGGAAATAATGAAAAAACTTATTATCGCGGGACTAACATTATTTACACTTGCAGCATGTTCAGTTTCACGCGCAACTCCTGCACCAGTGGTTAATGCTACCTCACCAAACTCAACAACTTCAAGCAATACATCAAATACAAATAGCCCACCTACAAGCACAGCAAGCGCAACAAACTCTCCGACAGGAACCACTATAAATAAAGTCGATAGCGACGAAGATGGTCCTGTAGTTAACACAACTCCAGCGCAAACTACAACAAAAGCACCAGTTACGAAGAAGAAAGCATCTTCTGCAACAATTTCCGCAACTCCTGCACCTGCAGTAGCGACTACTGCCACAGCGGCATCGCTAGGCAGTATTCAATGGTTAACTCCAACCCAAGGTAAAATTGTGTCACCATACTCAACTGCTACAAAAGGAGTTGATATTGAAGGACGTGAAGGTCAAGCTATCGTCGCTGCTGCAGCTGGTAAAGTTGCTTATAGCGGAAGTGGTTTAAAAGGCTACGGTAATTTAATTATAATAAAACATGCAGATAATTACTTAACTGCATATTCACATAATAAGATTAACCTAGTTAAAGAAGGTGACATAATTAAACGCGGGCAAAAGATTGCTGAATTAGGCAAAACTGATAGTGACCGCCCAATTTTACACTTTGAAATTCGTAAAAACGGTAAACCAATTAACCCAAGCAGTATTTTTACCAAAGCATCCGAATAATACAAATTTAATCAATGCTTATTTTGAAAAAGTTTTTACCCATGCAACATAAAATATTTTTAAGTCTAATTTTAGGCCTCTCAACGACAATTGCACTAGCAACCAATAGCGCAGATAGTCCACCAACAGTTTATCAACCAACATATGTCTATGGCGAAACTCCTGCGGGAGTTTACATGGGAGATCCCGATGAAATTGGTGGTGAAGGAATGGATGATGCGGATGATATGGGTGAATTTATGCCTAATGGTGAACCAATGCATGAATTCCAAACGCAATCAGGAGAACAAGAACAATCATTCCAGTACCTACAAGGTCAAGAACAACTAATGGAAGAAAACTCCAAGGAAGCTTTGAAAAAATATAACGATGAGCAAGTCATTGGCGATAAAATGCAGCAACAATATACCAATCAAATTAATCAGCAAACCGACCAAACTAATAATCAACAGGCACCAATCATATTACCAAATATGTAGTGCTCTATCACAAACAAAATAATTAAAGCATATGAAGGAACTTAAATCTATGCATGGGACACCAGATTTCAAGCCAGAAATATATCAAAAACAGGTAGACAAAATTACACGTTTAGTTGAAGAAATTAACCAAATTAATCAAAGCATTTATGGCCTACACCATGACTTTAGACAAGATGGATATTTAGCTTACGGAGAACATTTGAAGTCTTTAATGAATGTTACGAATCCATTTGATTATGTAAAACTTAATCAAAAATTTATGCGAGAATCTTCAGGACGTTTTCAACGTTTAATGAACAAACGCTATAGCTTACTAAAGGAGCTAAGTCAAAAATTATCCGATAAAGACAGTATTATGTTTTTATTTCCTGAGCAAATTCAAGAAGAGATTAATCAATTTCGCAAAAATGGCAAAAGCGAAGTGATCAACCCTGAAGTTTGGGCCAAATTTACAAATATGTTGCTTGGGCGCTAAACTCATCATATTGCCTCGCAGCTAATTTTAATATTTATTCATAAACATAAAATTAGCTCGAGTATTATGTTTTAAACCACTGAACTAAAATTCAGTAACCTCCAAATCATATCTAAAACTTACATAAACTTATATCATTTAAGCTAACTCCAATTTACGCAAACTTAAGAGCATAAATTTACGCAACATTATTTTCTATACACATTCAATAACTCAATACAATATATTGATGTTATTAAATATATACCCCAAACTTATTGGCACAATCTATTGCGCTGCAACAAAAGATATACTGGGTAGAATTTCCGAATAACTTATAATAACTCCAGCCCAAAAATCATATGGTATAGGCAAGTTATTTGCCGTCTAAATAATTGTATAAGTAACTAAAATACAGTGCCTATAGAGTTATTTAGATCACTAACTTTTACGAGGACGTATAATGAGTAATCGACTAGAACAATTAAAAAATAATTTAAGTAATGATACCTATAATAAATTCGCACTGGCACTATCAGAAGAATACTTAAACACTCACTCAGTGGATGAAATTATTGTAGATTGCAACCTAATGGCAGGTTTAAGTGCTACCAATGAATATGCAATCGTAATCTCCGATGGCGAGCAAACATCAGATAATATTTGGCAAATCAAATTATTACGCTACAATGATACAGTAAGCCTATCACGTGGATTACCAATTATCGAGAATTTTGGCTTTAAACTACTTGATGAAAAACCCCATAAAATTAAAATAGCTCAAGATGAGAAAATTTACGTCTGTGATTTTGGAGTTGAAGTTCCAGAGGGCTTAATTGGAAAAATTAACGACCCAGAATTAATCGAAAAACTAAAAGTCGCAATTGTTGCCGCGTTTACTCGCCAAATTGAAAGCGATAGTTTAAATAAATTAGTTTTACACAGTGGACTAAGCGCGCGCCAAGTTTCCTTAATTCGTGCAATTGTTAAATATATGGCACAAACTAATTTGCCATTTTCACCGAGCTATATTAGTGATTGTTTAAAAAAATACGCTGCAATGAGTGCACAATTATTTGGTTTATTCGAAGCTAAATTCTGTCCTCGTCATCATTCAGAATCCCAAGCAAAAGAAATTCAAGAATTAGTTACCGCAGAACTAAACCAAGTTGAAAATTTAGCCGAAGATCAAATTTTAAAAGCAGCGTTTTCAGTAGTTAATGCAATGTTGCGTACTAATTATTATCAAACTTTGACAGACGGTACTCATAAACCGTATATTTCTTTTAAATTAGAATCAGCAAGAGTTTTAAACTTACCAAAACCATATCCATTATATGAAATCTTCGTATACTCACTCCGTTTTGAAGCAGTGCATCTACGTGGTGGTAAAGTAGCGCGTGGTGGCTTACGCTGGTCAGATCGTAAAGAAGATTTCCGTACCGAAGTTTTAGGCTTAGTTAAAGCGCAGATGGTGAAAAATTCCGTAATTGTACCAACTGGTTCAAAAGGTGGTTTTGTATGTAAAAAACTTCCTGATATCAAAGATCATGAAGCTTATATGGCAGAAGGTATTTCTTGCTACAAACAATTCTTATCTGGGTTATTGGATATTACCGATAATTTAGTAAACGGTCAAGTAGTTCATCCAGAACAAGTTGTACGTTTAGATGGTGACGATCCTTACTTGGTAGTTGCTGCAGATAAAGGTACTGCAACTTTCTCTGACTTTGCAAACGAAACATCATTAAAATACGGTTTCTGGCTGGGCGATGCTTTCGCATCAGGTGGATCAGTTGGTTACGATCATAAAAAAATGGGAATTACTGCAAAAGGTGCTTGGGAAGCAGTTAAACGTCATTTCCGTCATCTTGGCATCGATACACAAACTCAAGATTTTAGCGTAATTGGTATTGGTGACTTAATGGGTGATGTATTTGGTAACGGAATGTTATTATCTAAACACATCAAATTAATCGCTGCTTTCAATCACATGCATATTTTCTTGGATCCAAATCCAAATGTTGCCGTTAGCTATGCTGAACGCTTAAGAATGTTCAACTTACCACGTTCAAGCTGGGCTGATTATGATACTAGCACTATTTCTGATGGTGGTGGAGTTTACTTACGCTCAAGTAAAACTATTCCATTAACGCCAGAGGTTAAAGCGTGGTTAGGTGTTGATGCGAATGAGATGGCTCCAACTGAGTTAATTAACTTAATTCTAAAAGCTAAAGCTGATTTATTATATAACGGTGGTATTGGTACCTATATTAAAGCCGAGAGCCAATCGAATGAAGAAGTTAAGGACAAAGCTAATGATAATTTACGGGTAAATGGTAAAGATTTACAAGTACGTGTAGTTGGTGAAGGTGGTAACTTAGGTGCTACTCAATTAGGTCGGATCGAATTTGCTATGGCTGGCGGTAATATTTGCACCGATGCGATTGATAATTCTGCTGGTGTGGATTGTTCAGACCACGAAGTTAACATCAAGATTTTATTTGCTGCTATCATGCAAAAAACTGGTATGACAGAAGCTAAGCGCAATGAAATTTTAGAATCAATGACGGATAATGTTGGTGAACTAGTTTTACGTGATAATTATTTACAAACTCTAGTACTTCGCACCGCTGGTTATCGTGCACGTTATACATTACCAAATCACCAAATTTTCATGAAAAAATTGGAAAAGTCTGGTGAATTAGATCGTAAGATTGAGTTTTTACCAAGTGATGAGGAAATTAACGAACGCATGCAAGATAATCGTGGCTTAACTTCGCCAGAAATGTCAGTGCTATTATCTTATTCAAAAATGTCATTAGATCGTGAAATTCTTAAATCATCATTAGTCACTGATCCTGATTTCAATGAATTGCTAATCGCATATTTCCCAACGCATTTACAAAAAAATTATCAAGAATATATTTTGACCCACTATTTACGTAAAGAAATTATCGCTAATCAATTAGCGAATTTAGTCGTAAATCGTGCTGGTATGACCTTTATTTCACGCTTTAGTGATGAATTTAGCGCACCATTACCAAGTATTATCAAATCTTGGTGGATTGCTTATAATTTACTTGATGCACCGCGTTTGTATGCACAAGTTGAAGCTTTGGATAATAAGATTGATGCTGAAACTCAATTAAGACTATATGTTGGAATTGAAAAAGCGGTTGAACGTCTATGTCGTTGGATTTTACGTTATGTTAAAGATTTAACTAGCGCTAGCGCAATTATCAGCAAATACAAAGGTCATGTGACTGCGTTAGAAAAACACATGGGTACTTTAATTAAGAGCAAAGAATATCCTGATGTACGTGAAGAAGAAAATCTATACCTCAACAATAACGTTCCTGCTGAATTAGCAACCGTTATTTCACGCCAAGGTTACTTGCCACAAGTAATGGATATTGTTTGGCTAGCCCTAGAACACAAGCTAGACTATGATTTAGTTGCGAAAAACTACTTTATTGCAGGACGTTTATTGCAAGTTGACTGGATGCGTAAAAATGTATTATTACTTTCTCGTGGTAATAAATGGCAAGCTTTGGCGCGTTCAGCGTTATTAGCGGATATATTCAAGCTTTATCGCGCAACAATGCTATCTGCAATTAACACCACTAATGGTGATACTTTAGCGTGGATGGATGCCAACCAAGATAAAATTGGTAAAGTTAAAGCTATCTTAGAAGAGCTGCAAAGCTATAAAGTACTCGATTTAGCAATGCTATCCGCAGCAATTCGCGAATTTGGTCATATTTTAGTTGATTAATCGCTTAATGCTAATCTAATGAAAGTTCGGGTTTTTACCTGAACTTTCATTTTAGCTATTACAAATTAAGGAAGCATGATGTCTAATATTACAATGAGTGACAGATTAATTCTTCGTCATCTAGATTTAAATGATGCAGAATTTATCTTTCAATTATTAAACCAAGAATCTTGGTTAAAATTTATTGGCGATAAAAATATTCACAACTTGGAAGCTGCCAAAGAATACTTAATCAATGGACCATTAAAAATGTATCAGGAATACGGCTTTGGGCTATTTGCCGTACAAAGGAAAAATGATAATACATTAATCGGTATGTGTGGCTTAATTCAGCGCGATAATTTACCTGATGTTGATATTGGTTTTGCATTACTTGACCAATTCTCAGGTTTTGGTTATGCCTATGAAGCAGCTCAGTCTATCAAAAATTATGCCATTAATCAATTAAAGTTAAAGCGCTTAATTGCAATTGTCAACCCCAATAATCAACGCTCAACTCAACTTCTAGAAAAAGTTGGATTAGTTTTTGAAAAACAAATTGCACTTAACACAGATAAACCAAAGTTAAACTTAATGGCTTTAAATGCATAAGGAGTGTAAATGCATTCAATCATCACCCGCCTAGCAACCAGTCACGACTTAGATAATTTAGCTGAATTATTTAACGCTTACCGCGTGTTTTATCAAAAAGAACACGATCTGGTGCTAAGTAGAAATTTTATCTCTGAACGCTTAAAGAAACAAGATTCAACCATTTTCTTAGCTATCGCGAATAACCACATAGTAGGCTTTACACAACTGTATCCAATATTTAGCTCTCTATCCGCACAAAAAGCCTGGATTTTAAATGATTTATATATTATTCCAGAAGCACGAAAAAGTGGAGCTGCAACTAATTTAATCAAACATAGCATTGAATTTTGTCGTACTCAAGAAGCTGGCTGGATCTCATTACAAACAGCAAAAACTAATGCACAGGCACAAAGACTTTATGAAAAAATAGGCTTTAAGCAAGACAACGAATATCTAAGCTATGTCTTACCACTTTAATTTCACAGAAAACTGACTATGCAAAATAATCTTCTAAACTTAAGCTACCCAATTATCCAAGCACCAATGGCAGGCAATATTCTGACACCTGAGTTAGTGGCAACAGTTTCTAATTCTGGCATGCTTGGCACAATTGCAGCTGGTTATTTGAGTATGACAGCACTAGAAGAGTTTATTATTGAGGTGAAATCGTTAACTACGCAGCCATTTGCAGTCAATATATTTATAGAACCAGAAAGGCTCACACCGCAAACACTGGAAAAGCCACAAATAATTCTGAATTTAGAAGACCAAGTTGGCCTTCCTTTAGAAAATTATTTTATCGTTCCAGCAACAATACATCAAGATGAATACGTAACTTTATTACTCAAGCATAACGTAACTATTGTTAGTTCTACTTTTGGATTATTTACCAAAGAAAATATGTTGCGTTTAAAACAAAATAATGTAATCGTAATTGCAAATGCTACAAATCTAGCTGAAATTAATGCAGCACATCAACATGGTGTCGATGCAATTATCTTACAAGGCCATGAAGCTGGCGGTCATCAAGCTAGTTTCTTAAATAATGATTGTAATAATTTATCAAGTTTAGAAATCTTGAAACAAACTGTCGATCTGAAATTAGACATTCCTCTAATCGCAACCGGTGGGATCAATCTGAATAATTTTACTCAAGTTCTAGCGTCAGGTGCCAATTATGTGCAATTAGGCACAATCTTTATGCTGAGTAATCTAAGTAAGCTTACACCAAATCAACAGGAATATTTAACTCAGCAAAGCTTCAACTCGACAACCATAAGCCCAATGCCAACAGGAAAATGGGTACGAGGTGTAAATAATCAATTAATGCGACAACTTGATTGCTACGATTATCCGTTCCCAATCCAACACTACGCAAGCACTAAACTACGTAGCTTTGCACGCGAACACGAACTCTTTGACTTTGCAGGATTTTGGCTAGGTCAACATACCAGTTATACACAAAACTTAACTCATGACTTATTACAAAAATTAATAACACAATACTTAAATACAAATGGATAAATTACAAGGTACTATACGGAACCATAAATTCAGCAAACAATGATGTTGGCACAATCTTATGATATCCCATTTGATGAGCCGCATCTTTTAATGCCTCAAAAGATTAAATACCTTAAATGTTAGAATAAAGATTACGATGAAACTAGTATAATTTGCCTGATATCTTAGTCTTAATAAATTTGCAATCTGCTGATAACTATTTATCAACAAACTATTTATTAATATCAAAATGCTTAATTAAGCAAAAAAACTGACAACCAAACTGCTTTAATTAATGTAAAATTCAACTGCTTTAGCAAATTTACTGCTAAACATAATTTTTAATGTATCTTTTATAAAGGTTTTATTATGCGTAAATTATTAGCTATTCTTATATCTCTACCTGTTTTATCTTTTGCTTCATCTCTTGACATGGCAACCTTAAAATGTCAAACAACTCCAGATAAAAAAGCATTGAATATTAGCCCAACTACGACTTTAAAGCAAGTTCAAGACAATTGTCTAATTGCGGATGAAAAAACACATGATGGCATGTACGAAGTTAAATTCAAAGATGACGCTAGCGGTAAAAATGTAAAATGTGATTTTGCTACTAACACACCAACAGCAACGGTTAACGGCTGCCGTTAATTTAAGCGATTTTAATTAATAAGTACTGAATCTGTCTCATCAGTACTTATTAAAAAGACGATTATGTCCAATTCCGCAATAACTAGCCTCAGCTCACTAAAATCTAACGCAATTGTTCCAAATATAATTCTGACAATTCAATACACCAAATAACTAACTCAAATAAATTAATTTACTTATATACTCGCCACCTTAACAAAATATAAGCTCATAATAAATTATAACTATGCCAATATTTCTTGTGCAGTATAATTAGCAATTGCTCAATTAACCGTTATGAAATTACACGGCTAATTACAAAATGTCTCTTAATCTCTTAACAAGGAAAACCAGATGTCACAAACAATAACACTGTATACCAACCCAATGTCACGCGGAAGAATTGTACGTTGGATGCTTGAAGAATTGGGGATAGCATACGAAACTAAAATCATTGATTATGCTAAAGACATGAAAGCATCAGAATATCTTGCAATTAATCCAATGGGAAAAGTCCCTGCGCTTCAACATGGCGACACTATCATCACTGAAACCCCTGCAATTTGCGCTTATTTAGCTGAAACTTTCAAAGAAAAAGGCTTAGCTCCAGTTAACGATGCAGAACGTGGTGCATATTATCGTTGGTTATTTTTTGCTGCTGGTCCACTTGAGCAAGTACTCAGTTTGCGAATGCTAAAAATTGATGTAAACGCAGAGCAAGAAAAATCTCTCGGCTGCGGTAACCCACAAAAAACCTTAGATCTATTAGCTAAAATAGTTAGTTCAAACCAATATATTTGTGGTGAACGTTTTACTGCTGCCGATGTTTTTATTGGATCGCATATTAGCTTTGGAATCAGACTTGGAATCTTTGAAGAGCGTCCTGAATTCACAGCATACTTGGAGCGCGTACTTCAACGCCCAGCTAAATTACGTGCCGATGAAATTGATAATTCACTAATTAAGAGCTAAAATAAAACACGCCGTTCAAAAGATTTTGGACGGCACACAAAGATTAATTTATCAAATTAACAGCACTACATTAGAGCACTTTACACACATATCTAACACCACATAACAATATCTTACACCAGTGAAAATCGTATTTAATCAAAATAAATCATCTAATTAGCAAATTAATTTGACAAATAACTTAAAATAAACTTGACTTATTATGGTGCAATGCACCATAATAGAGTCTTGAAAGATATTTACCCGCTTTAAACGGCTAAATCACACAAATAACTTATATGGAGAAAATATAATGTTTAAAAATACAAAATTTACAACAATGAATGATTTATTCAAAAATACTAACTTTACAGCAATGAATGCTCAATATACTAAAATGATCGATACTTGTTCAACTTTAACTAACGTAGCTCTTGATAGCTACAAACAAATTTCTTTCATTCAATGTGAATCAGTTCGCAAATTTGCTGAACACTCAGCTGCAACATTAAAAAACCTTTTATCAATGACTACAGCAAAAGAAGTTAAACAAGAAGTTAAATCTTTCACAGCTTCATCAGTAGAATCTGGTATTAATAATACTCAAGAGATTATTGATGTTGTAAAAAGCTCTAAAGTAGCATTTAATGATACTGCAGCAGCAACAATTAAAGATGCTCAAGAATCATTGATTAAATCAGTTGATCAAATGTCAGTAGTTAGCCCTGAATTCTCTAAAGCTGCTAGCGAATCATTACAAAATATCATCACTACTTCTAACCAAGCAGCTGATAATATTTCTAAAGTTTCTGCTCAAGTAAATGAATTTGCAACTAAAAACTTTGAATCTGCAACTCAAGCAACTCTTAAAACAGTAAAAAAAGCTGCAGCTGAAGTAGTTCAAGAAGCTCCTGTAGTAACTAAATAAGTTACATTGAGCTTACAATGACCACTAGATTTATTTCTAGTGGTCTTTTAATTTTCAACTAGTTAAATTTCTCTTGACAAATAAACTTGCAACCTAGTACATCTTCAATTAAATATTGATTTTCCCAATCGTAGTTCCACACATCAGCGCATGAACTAACAATTACATAACCACAAGTTTTTGCTTCCACAGCTATTACAGCAAACATATCCAATAACCACACAAATATTTTCATTTTAAAACCATTACGAGAAATTTATTATTCCATTACATCCACCTGGTATTTTAAGATATCACCAGAGTGTTAATCAATTTAATTCTTTAGCTAACCACATAAACGAGTTATTAATTAGATCAGGGCGTTTACGAATTAAATGATCCATACTTTCTATACGCCAATAAGTAATATCTACGTTATTTTGCTTGGCTTTTCTATAAAATTCATCACTAGAATCAATTAATGTATCTTGGACACCGGATACAATCAAAAGCTTACCATTCATTTTTGAATAATCTGGAACTGGATAATTAATGGCATCAGCCATATACAGATTTGTCATATTAAAAAAATATTGATTTGGGGTCGGATTATTAAGAATATATTCCATACGTTTATCAAAAACTTGCTTATTTCTAATCGCTTTACAATCATCTGAAGAACAAGCTGCAGGTATTTCTTTACTGACTTCCTGCATATTCTTCCATAATTCTCTGCTCCAGCTATAATCACCAGCACCAGACCAAATAACCGTAGCCAGAATATCATTAGCTTTATTTTCATTTAACTCAATCTCGATATTACCTCCTTCAGATACACCGAGGAGAGCCAATTTACCATTCCAACCAATAGGTGGATATTTTTTTATATAATTGATAACTTGCTGATAATTAAGCAGTATTTGACTACGAGTATAATGAGCCATAAATTCGCTCTCATTCGTTTGATTAATATTAATCCCCCAACCATCAACACTTATCGCACCAAGTCTATTTTGTACTAACTGCTGAGAAAAATATTTGTGAAAATTAGCAATACTACTTAAATGTTCCTTATCGGTAGATCCACCAACAATAATCACTATTGGATAACTTTTTACATCTGTTGGTCTACTAAAGTAATAATCAATATTTGGACCCTCTTTATCAGTTCTAACAATCTCGTGGCTTTCCAAGATTAAATTAGTATCACTTGTAGTTTTGATTGTTGACAGATTAGAACAGGCTATCAAAGCACTGCATAAAACAACTGACATAACTAGATTTAATTTTCTATTTCTCATTTACAAGTGCTCCTGTTTTACAAACTTCAAAATATCACCAGGCTGACAATCCAAAGCCCGACAAATTTCATTTAAGGTCTCAAAGCGAATTGCCTTAGCTTTACCAGTTTTAAGAATTGACAAATTTTGAATAGTAATCCCAACCTCAGCAGCTAAATCTTGTAATTTCATTTTACGCCGTGCCAACATCACATCCAATTCAATTATAATTGCCATAATTAGCTCTCATTAAATAGTTAAATTACGTTCTTCATTAATTTCGTGCCCTATTCGCATTACATAAGCAATCACAATCAACACAGCACCACCAATAATTGCAGTTAAGTTACCACCACCAAAGCTAAATGCAATAAAACGATGACCTGCTGTATAATTGATTGAAACTGCAACTGAAAACAATGCTTGACTAATCGGCTGAAACAACAAAGCACTTAATAAGCAAATATAAACAAGTCTACTATAAATTTTTGCATTTTGCGTAGTAAAAATATCACCTATCGCATAATTTTTAAACAATTGAATTAAACCAAGCAAACTCAAAATAAACGGTAGTAAATTAAAGAATGATCCAGTAATCCCAATTAGTTTATTATTTATCCTAAAAACATTAACTTGATCAGCTTTAATAAATTCGCCAATTGATTGACTCCAAATATTATCCGAAAAAATCCAACTTAATAAAGTTATAACAGGAATCAAAATTAGCAAAATACGTAGTAACAATAAAGCACGTAAACTAACTTTATTTAATTTTTCATACATATAGTTGACGCAATTTTAAACCTCCTATTTTTAATACAATAATATATTGATATAAAATTATATTTATGCTATTTAATAGGTAATTTGTCTTAGCGTTAACTATAGCATAATCCTATAAAAATATTAATCAATAATTAAGCACTGAATAATAGCATCATAAATTAATTTATGTCAAACATTATTTATTGTTTATCAATAAATAATTAATTACATACAATGAATAAACTCACAACTCCAAAGCCAAGAAATGGACCAACCCCATCAAAATTAATACTATAAAAATCACATAAATTCTGATTTCCAGCAGAGACCCCATAAATCTTTAATTTGAATTAAGCCAGCATGTTAAAATTGAAGGTTAAACCAATTTATTCAGATAGAGGAAAATATGCAAGTAAATCAAATTCGTCAGAAATTCTTAGACTTCTTTAAAAGCAAAGGCCACGAAATAGTTAAATCAAGTTCATTGATTCCTCATGATGACCCAACATTATTATTCACCAACGCAGGAATGAATCAATTTAAAGATACTTTCTTGGGTTTAGAAAAACGTGACTATAATCGCGCAACGACTTCACAAAAATGTGTTCGTGCTGGTGGTAAACACAACGATTTAGAGAATGTTGGCTATACTGCACGTCATCATACATTCTTTGAAATGTTAGGTAATTTTAGCTTTGGTGACTATTTTAAAACTGATGCAATTAAATACGCATGGGAATTTTTAACTTCTGCGGAATGGTTAAACTTACCTAAAGAAAAACTTTATGTTACAGTTTATCATACTGACGATGAAGCTTTTGAGATCTGGAATAAAGAAATTGGTTTAACTCCAGAACGAATTATTCGAATTGGTGATAAGGCCTCTGGTGGTTCAGATAACTTCTGGCAAATGGGCGACACTGGTCCATGCGGTCCTTGCTCGGAAATTTTCTACGATCATGGTGATGATATTTGGGGTGGTTTACCTGGTACACCAGAAGAAGATGGCGATCGCTTTATTGAAATTTGGAATAATGTCTTCATGCAATTCAATCGTGATGAAACTGGTAAATTAAATCCATTGCCTAAACCATCAGTAGATACTGGTATGGGCATTGAGCGGATTTCTGCAGTTTTACAAAATGTCCATAGCAATTATGAAATCGATTTATTTGCGAAATTAATTGATAAGTCCGCACAAATTACACAAACTAATGATAAGAAAAATGCATCATTAAATGTATTAGCCGATCACATTCGCTCGGTATCATTTCTTATTGCCGATGGAGCTTTACCATCAAATGAAGGACGTGGTTATGTGGTACGTCGAATTATTCGTCGCGCAATTCGTCATGGCTATAAACTTGGTCGCCGTGAACCATTTTTTAATCAGTTAGTTACAACTTTAGTTAGTGAAATGGGTGAAGCTTATCCAGAATTAGTCCTTAACCAAAAATTAATTGAAAAAATAATTTTACAAGAAGAAGAACGTTTCTTCCAAACTATTGATAATGGTATGACTTTACTAAATGAAGCAATTGAAAAAAATCCAGCAACCGCTACGAATAAATTACTAGCAGGTGATATTGCCTTTAAACTTTATGATACATATGGTTTTCCACTAGATCTTACTCAAGATGTATGCCGTGAACACGAAGTTAATGTTGATATTGATGGCTATGAAATTTGTATGAACCGTCAACGTGAAATGGCTAAAGCAGCTGGTAAATTCAAAATGACAGGATCTTTGGACTACACAGGTTGCGATACCGAATTCGTTGGTTATGATGAAAGTTCTTGCAATTCTAAAGTTGTAGCATTATACCGTGATGGCCTTGCTGTATCAAGCCTAATCGCTGGCGATGAAGGAATCATTGTTTTAGACAAGAGCGTATTTTATGCGGAATCTGGCGGACAAATTGGTGATGCTGGCACAATCACAATTGATGGTGGTATTAATTGCCTCTTTGAAGTTGAAGATACACAAAAAATCCGTGCAGCTGTCCATGGCCATAGCGGTAAATTAGTTCGCGGAACATTAAATATTGGTGATGAAGTTGTTGCAACTATCGATCTACACAAACGTATTGCAACGGCGCGTAATCACTCAGTAACTCATTTACTACACAAAGCATTACATGAAGTAATTGGTGGGCATGCCACGCAAAAAGGTTCACTGGTTACTGCAGAATTAACCCGCTTTGATTTTGCTAATGATAAAGGTTTAACCCAAGAGCAAGTTAATGAAATCGAACGGATTGTTAACCACGTAATTATGCAAAATTACGAAGTTGCAATTGAAGAAATGAATTACGATGCAGCAATTCAAAGTGGCGCAATGGCATTATTTGGCGAAAAATATACAACCGATGTCCGCGTCGTTAAAATGGGTGAGTTTTCTACTGAGTTATGTGGTGGAACTCACGTAATTCAAACTGGTGATATTGGCTTTTTCACAATTACCAGTGAAGGCGGAGTTGCCAATGGTGTACGCCGAATCGAAGCGATTACTGGCGAAGCGGCATTAATGCGCATGCAACAAAATATGGCAGTTCTAGATCTCGCTCGCGATAAACTTAAGGCGCAAAGCAATGATTTGCTTAGCGTTAAAATTGATGCGGTATTAGCAGACAATAAAGCGCAAAATAAAGAAATTGCAGAATTAAAAGCTAAATTAGCAACTTACCAAGCTGAAGCCTTACTCGATCAAGCAACCAATTTGACCAATGGTGCAAAATTGCTGGTATTACGTATGGATGGTATTGAAAGCAAAGCTTTAACTGAGTTAATCGAGAAAATAAAAGACAAATTAGGTAGCGGAGTTGTTGTGCTTGGTGCAATAAATGCTGATCGAGTTAATTTAGCGGTTGGAGTAACCAAAGACCTAGTTGGTCAATATAAAGCTGGTGAAATCGTCGGGAAATTGGCAGCCGTTGTCGGTGGTAAAGGTGGTGGACGCCCAGATTTGGCTCAAGCTGGAGGTAGTGACATTCACAATCTTGATAATGCTTTAAATCAAGCCAAAGCTATTATCTAATAACGAAGTCACAACTTAAAGCTTTCACTTGACTTATAACTAACAAGAAAGACCGTATTAAACGGTCTTTCTTCCTTAACAACAAAATTAATCAATTTGCTGACACATTTCCAATGGAAGTTGCCACGGTATTGCATGCCCACTTTTTTCAATTACTTTAGTTTTTGCATTAGGATACTGACTTATTACTGACTCTGCAACCCGCTGATTTATCATTTTATCGTGATCTGGAATAAAAAATACTGCAGGAGTCTTAGCCATCTTAAATTTATTTAAAGTATCTGGACTATTTTTCCATTGCTCAATAGCACCTCTCTGTTCTTTCATAAATGCGGTAGATGGGAACAATTCAGACATACTATCTACAATAAACTTAGCTCGTAACGGCATTAGATCTTTTGATTCATACGCATAAAGATTATTACTAAATACATAATTTAATACGTCACTTTCAGACCTAAACTCACCATGTGCTGGAGTTGGAAAAGTCAATTGTTGATTTTTAGCGACAGGTACCACTGGAGCAATTAAATATAATTGCCGATATTCTTTAGGTGCAAGGAAACTAGCTTCGAGAGCAACACCACCACCCATCGACCAACCGATTAAGGCAGGCTGCTTTAACTTCAATTGCTGACTAAATTTATTAACATCCAACGCCATCGATTGCATACTTAAATTAGCACTCTCATGCGAATACATTCCAGCGTAATCCAGAAGGTAAACACGATGTTGCTTGGCTAAACATTGCACAAAATCACTATTCCAAAAATTACTAGTCGTTGCATAACCAGTCAACAAAATTAACGGCGTTCCATCATTTCCTACTTGATAATAATGCATAAAACGACCATTTACCCTAATTTGCTGACTATCCATATCCAACGCCGAAACTAAGGTTGCTCCAGACAATAATAATATGCTTAAAATACGTTTCATCTAATATTACTCCTTTTAATTACTCATTTACGTAATTATACCAACTTAAACCAAAATAACGCTACTCACGTACCAATCAATCTACACAAAATCTGGAATAAAAAATAATTAATTCATTAATATCAGGATTAAACATAAACCGTCAAAACACACAATTCACTACAAAACTAAGCTTGATCTAAACAAAACGTATGTTGCGGTGCGTCTTGGTCACACTCCAATAAAGCAGTATAATTATGTAATTATTATGTATCAAATAAAGGAACCCAAATGAACAATAACTACTACAACCACATCGATCAACAAATTAATGAAATCATTGAAAATAAACTTTATAAAAGCGAAAGAGTAATTGTTAATCCACAAAATCCGCATGTTGTTTTAAAAGATGGTAAAGAATTAATTAACTTCTGTGCAAATAACTATCTTGGTTTAGCAGATGATCAAGACATCATTGAGTCAGCTAAAAAAGCTTTGGATAAATATGGTTATGGTATGGCATCAGTGCGTTTCATCTGCGGAACGAATCAAATTCACAAAGATTTAGAATTAGCAATTAGTCAATTTTTAGGTTATGAAGATACGATTTTATTTAGCTCATGTTATGACGCTAATGGTGGAGTTTTTGAAACGTTGCTGGGCGAACAAGATGCAATCATTTCTGATGAATTAAACCATGCCTCAATTATTGATGGTATCCGGTTGTGTAAAGCCAAACGCTTCCGTTACAAAAACAATAATATGGCTGATTTAGAAGCTCAATTGCAAGCCGCAGATGCAGCTGGTGCTCGCTATAAAATGATTGCTACCGACGGTGTATTCTCAATGGATGGTATTATTGCTAACCTAAAAGGGATTTGCGATCTTGCTGACAAATATAATGCTTTAGTTATGGTTGATGATTCACATGCAACAGGCTTCACTGGTAAACACGGACGTGGTACACCAGAATATTGTGGTGTTGAAGGTCGTATTGATGTAATGACCAGTACGCTAGGTAAGGCTTTAGGTGGTGCTTCTGGTGGTTATATTTCAGCCAAAAAAAATATCGTCGACTTACTACGCAACCGTGCACGCACTTATTTATTCTCTAATGCTCTAGCGCCAGTAATTACCGCGGCAACTATCACAGTCTTAGAAAAAGTAAAAGCAGCCGATAGCTTACGTGAAAAATTAGAACGCAATAAGCAACAATTTCGTGATGGTATGACCAAAGCTGGTTTTGATTTAGTTCCTGGTGAACATCCAATTATCCCTGTGATGCTGTACGATGAAAAATTGGCCGTTGATGTAGCGCAAAAATTGCTAGAGCATGATATCTACGTAATTCCATTCTCATTCCCAGTTGTGCCCAAAGGTAAAGCGCGCATCCGTACACAAATCTCAGCCAAACATACTCCAGAGCAAATTGACATTGCTATTGCAGCATTCACTGCAGTTGGCAAAGAATTAAACATTATTAAATAAGAAAGAATTAACCATGACTAGCAAAATGAAAGCTCTAATCAAAGAACGTCCGGAACCAGGAATTTGGATGGGCGAAGTTGATAAACCAACCATCAAAGATGATGAAGTTTTAATTAAGATTGCCAAAACCGCAATTTGCGGTACTGATTTGCACATTTATAAATGGGATGCTTGGGCACAAGCTACAGTACCAACGCCAATGCATGTTGGACATGAGTTTGTCGGACATGTGGTAGAAATAGGTAAAAATGTTCGTCAAAAAAATCTCAAAATTGGTGATCGTGTGTCTGGTGAAGGACATCTAGTTTGCGGAACCTGTCGTAATTGTCGTGCAGGTCATTTCCATCTTTGTCCAAATACCGTTGGAGTAGGCGTAAATCGCCCTGGCTGCTTTGCCGAATACCTAGCAATTCCAGCATTCAACGTGTTTAAATTACCCGAGTACGTTTCTGATGATATTGCCAGTATGCTGGATCCATTTGGTAATGCAGCACACACCGCTTTATCATTTGATTTAATTGGTGAAGATGTTTTAATCACTGGAGCTGGTCCAATTGGTTGCATGGCAGTTGCAATTTGTAAAAAAGTTGGTGCAAAAAATGTAGTTATTACCGATGTCAATGATTATCGTTTAGATTTAGCTAAACAAATGGGTGCAGATGCAGCTGTAAACGTTAGTGATTGTAAAAACGCGGAACAAATTGATGCCAAATTACGCCTTGCAATGGATGAATTGGGTATGGATGAGGGCTTTGATGTCGGTCTAGAAATGTCAGGAATCGAAGATGCAATTCACTCCATGATTGATTTAATGATTAACGGTGGCAAGATCGCTATGTTAGGTATTTCTGCAAAACCAGTATCTCTAGATTGGAACAAAGTTGTATTTAAGAGTCTTTACCTTAAAGGAGTTTATGGTCGCGAGATGTTTGAAACTTGGTATAAGATGGTATCATTAGTTAAATCTGGGCTAGATGTTAATCCAGTAATCACTCATGTAATGCCTGTACAAGACTACCTAAAAGGCTTTGAATTAATGAAAGCCGGAACTTGTGGTAAAGTAATTTTAGATTGGACGACTTTATAAAATAAAATTGATTTGGCAGAGTGTTTTTGTAAGTAAGCTCTGCCAACAATTTAAAGGAAAAATACCGAATGGATTTACTCGATCAAGCAAAACAAAAGCTGGCAACATCTTTAAAAATAATTAATGCTGCCCAAGACTATACTCAGTCAATCAAACAGATCTTGCAAGCTTTAGATGATGGGCTACAGTTTTCTAAACAACACTATAGCGCACTAAACTCTCTGGCTATGACCAAAGACAAAAACCTAAATGGTGCAGATATTTATTTCTTTTTTATGCGTTTCACACATCAATTTTTTAATGTTATGAATATAATTCAAACTATTCCCAATGCTAGCTATTTTGAAAAGTTTCAGCATATAATTCATATTCGCCAACAACGCTTTGATGAAGTTAGAGCAGATGCTATTGCACAGGCTAATAAAATCCTAGGTTAATCTCAAATGAATACATTAACCTATAAAGACTTATACAACCTACACAAAATAATCAAATATCCTAAGCATCTAAACCTAAACAAATAAATTTATTTGTTTATAAAGTAACTTTGCATAAACTTAGACAAATTTATATCATTAAGTTCTTTGCTAATCGCTAGTTTTTGAATAATGTTCTGCTGATTAGCTTCATCTCGGTTTTGACTTAACTTAAATTTCCCATTTAATTCAAGGATATCAATCTCAAAACCACCAATTCCTTTTAATTGCGCTTTCATTTTAGGATTGGACCAATCAGTAGTGGAAACATCATATTGTGATTGTAAGTCATCAAGAATATTCATCAATTTAGCTTCATCATTAACTAATTTTATTTCCCCATATACCTGCACAACTGCGTAATTCCACGTTGGAACATGATGTTCTGATTCTAAATAATAACTGGGTGAAATATATCCATTCTCACCATTAAAAATAACGATCACCGATCGCGGTGCATCGCTTAAAATTTTAAATAGTGGGTTCGCCAGCGCAACATGACCAATTAATTTTTGTTTACTATGATCTAACACCAAAGGTAAATGAGCAACCTCGATACCATTAGAGTGTGTAACGACAACATTTGCAAAAGGAAATTTGTTAATTAACTCGTGCAAAACGTGAATTCTAGTTTCCTTAAACATTTTTGGCTGATACATTTTATACCCTCAAGTAATTTATAACAAACATCAAAATACGACAGACAATCCTTGAATCAAATCATGACTCAACAAGTAGTCTATTTTTAGCTAAGAGAATTTAAGTATCTCACTCAAAGATCTATTTCAACAAAAATTTATTAATTTCCTGATACGTTATCTCACACTCTTCTGGACACAAATTTTCTAGCATCAGATAAGCGTGTACCACGCCTTCAACTTTTAGTAATTCAGCATTTACACCAACATTTAACACATTTTGATAGTATGCTAACCCTTCGGCAATTAACGGATCATGTGATGCAACTACAACCAGAGTTTGTGGCATATTAGTATAAAACTCACCATAAACTGGTGACGCAGCTTTAAGATCTTCATTATTTTGAAAATAATTCTTGATATACCACGCAACCTTAGATTTCTCCAATAAGTAACCACTACCAAAGGTTTCCATACTCGGTGAATTTAAAGTATAATCTAATGATGGATAAATTAAAACTTGTTTCTTTATTTGCTCAATTGCTACAAATTCTTTATCTCTAATTATTGAGGCGCAAACTGCCCCTCCTGCACTATCACCAATAAGCGTTAAATCTCTACTGGTATAAACAATTTTACGATCTTCCAAAACTTTAAATACGCCACGTATCGCTGCTTTAGCATCCTCAATTCCTGTTGGATGCGCAAATTCAGGAGCCAAGCGATATTCAATCGAAACAACGATGTGCTTGATTGACGCACATAATTTACGCACAATTCCATCGTAAACAGTAATACCACCAGCCATATGACCACCACCATGAATAAAGATAGCAACAGGAAGAGCAGTACCTGGTTCTGGATGATAAATCCGCACGGGGACTGGATAATGACCATTCATAACCGTATCATCCAAAGTAAATAACATTTTATTGTAATCAGTCATATATAAATAAGTCAAATTAGCCAACGCTTCACGAGTGTTCGTTTGATTCATTTTATAACCGATTAACTCCAAATAAGGCTTAACTTGCTCAATTTTATCCAATAACTCACGGATTTTAGGTTTTACTAACATGGTGTTCTCCAATTAACGCTTCTCGCGTAAAAATAATGAACCAACAAAAAAAGATCCCTCGATAATACAAATAAAAATAAATGCTTGGTGATAATTCCCAGCATTTAAATCTACAATTTTAGCAAAAATAGTTGGTACTATCGTTGCAACTAGGTAACTAATTGACCAAAATAAACTAAAAGTTACCGAAATTTTCTGAGCGGTCATGCCAACTCTTTCTTGTGCCAAAGTAACTAAAGCTGGCATCGGTAAAAACATAAAAAATCCTAGTATCGCAGCACTAATAGTTGCTAAGTTTTGATTGGTGCCAGCAAAGCTTAAGCCAAATGCGGCCATGATTTGAATAAATCCTGAAACTCGCAAAATTGGTACACGCTGCTTAAATTTATTTGAGTAAACCATACCCGCGATCGCACCAACAATTCCAAATAGAATTACTTGTTTAGTCTGAACAATTCCAGCTTTAGGATAAAAAGTAAACAATACAATATAAAAAGCCAGAAGACCAGCATAAGTTAGAGCAAAAACCCAAGTAAATTTATCTTTTAACCCATCTAAAACACTATACTTTTCTACAACATTTAAATTACCTGATTGTGGTAGATCAAGATTAATCTTACCAAAAATTAACCAAACCACCAACATGATCATACTCGCCAATGATATAGCGGTTAAAACATATCTCCAGTTACCTAAAATTTCCACAAACCAGCTCGATCCAAAAAGTATAATTGCAGTACCAACATTAAATGCAATTGCATTTAAACCGTTAACCACCGCACGTTCATTGGGTTCAAAGTACTTATATACGATTGGATTAAAATATACAATAATTAACGCGCCACCTAACCCCATCAAAAACCTTGAAATCAGTAAAATTGAAAAATTCGGTGAATATGGCGTAACAATACTCATACACATTAAAATCATCGCCACCGTAAAAGCTCGACGAATACCAAATTTAACAATTGTCCACGCCGCGATAAAAGTACCAATAATTTTAGCAAACGTCAATGCAGTGCTTAAAAAACTAGCTTGAGTCAAACTATGCATCCCAGCCATTTGCATAATATCTTTCATGAAAGCAGCGGATCCAACCCACGACATCGCAAATAGAGTATAACTCATAAAAAGAATAAATTCAATCAAGTACTTTTTCTTCATACACATATCCATATAAATGTAATAATTTAAGGTGAATTATAACTAATATCAGTAAATTTATCTACATGCACTGCAGTGTTTTTAATTTATAAGTAGATATTTTAGATGCATAATTTCTCATATCTTTACTAAACCAACTAAAAACTCTAATTTATTTGACAATTTTCTTTTTATACCTACAATAATAACTCATATCGCCATGACCTGCTAGCTTGCAAATTTTCTATAATTATCATACAATAACGGGTAATATTCGTCAACTATTATGAAAAAGGATTTCAAATGTTAAATATTAATGAAAATGCCGTTTGTGCTATTTTAGATAAAATTATTGCTCATGAATTGGCTGGTGTAAACCGTTATACTCATTATGCATTAACTGTATATGGTTTAGAGCGCTTATCACTAGTTAACTATTTCAAAACACACGCAACTGAATCATTAGATCATGCTTTAAAGGCTGGTGAATTAATGACTGGTTTAAATGGTCACCCATCATTGAAAACTTCTGAAGTAAGTGAAACTCATCAACATGATTTAGCAAGCATTATTGCTGAATCAATTGAACATGAAACAAAAGCTGCAAACATGTATCATGAGTTATTGAATGAAGTTAAAGATAAATCAGTTTACTTAGAAGATTATGCGCGTACTATGATCGGTTCAGAAGAACAACACGTATTAGAAATGCGTAAAATTGCAAAACGTTAATCACTAAAAAAGATAACGTAAAATCCCAGAGCTAAAACTACTCTGGGATTTTTTATTATAACAAGCAATTATGCTTTTATAATTTTAGGTTCTTCTTCACTATAATTCTCTGGAGTATAAATTCTAAAACTATCCTCATCTAGAACTTTTTCCCACTCTCCTGACTGAGCTTCAATCAGTTTTTGTGTGATTTTATAACCCTGATCATAATGAATTTTAGCCGTCTCAGCACTAAAGTTATAATCCTTGCTATTTAACTCAGTGCCTTTTAATGAATGGTAAATCACATGGACTAAATCCAAGCGATGAGCATGACCTAACTTCAAAATCTCTTGTACTTCAGGATCATTTCTTACTTCTGGAGGTAATTTTGTACCCAAAAACCTAATTGCATGCGATAAATTTTGTGAAGTTGCATAAATTGCATTTGAACGTTTAGAATGAGAAGAATACTGAATATCCTTAATTCGTTCACACATACCATCTAAGCTATGTGGCAATGGTCCAGAAGCCGAAAATAAATCAAACATGAAACATAATACATTCTCAATTTCATTTTCTGTTGATGCAAACTCTTCGATCACTTTTGCTAATGGTGTATTTGCATAAACACCACCATCAACATAATACCGACCGTCAATCTCGATTGGTGGAAAACTTGGCGGCAATGCACCAGTTGCCATAATATGCTCAACTCGAATTGTTTGAATACTACTATCAAAAAAAACGAATTCACCAGATGCTAGATCAGTTGCACCAACACATAGTCGCACATGACCAGCATTCAAATATTCAAAGTCAATTACAGAATTAAGCGTTTCTCGTAACGGACTAGTATCATAAAAGCTTAATTGATCAGGCGTTGCTTTGCTTAAAAACAATGGGCTAATCAATTTAGGCTTATAAAACCCTGGTTGCCCTAGATGTAACGCATACTGTGCACCAAAAAAATTATGTAACTTTGACATTCCATCAAATGGTAAATGCGGTACTGGAATACTTACAGTAACTGTATCCCAAAATTTCTTAAGCATTTCAATTCGCTTCTCTGGTGGATTACCCGCGACAATAGCTGCATTTATTCCACCGATGGAAATACCTACCACCACATCTGGTCGATATCCATAATCATAAAGCGCTTCCGCACCACCAACCTGAAATGTTCCTAAAGCACCACCACCCTGAAATACATATACAATCTTACGATTACTTTGAACAATTTTTGCCGTAGAAGATTTAACAGTTTTTTTCCCTATCATATTAATCTTTCAAATAGTCATGAACAATTTCGCCAAAACCTAACGTTAAGTCGGCAACTATATGTGTCCCACCAACGACTTTACGTACAGGCAACTGAGCAACAGGAGCTAATGCGTGTTCAAACAATTGCAAAGCTGCAGGTCCAGTCCAAGCTCCATGAACCTCTACATCTTTTAAAAAATAACGAACTAATTGACAAACACTTTTATCAACACCATTAGCGTGAGGAATTATTTTTAACAAATAATTCGGCGTATTTTCAAAATTAACTTTAGTTTCAGCTTTATCTAATGAATGATATTTAAATCCCATAGTTCCAATCGCAACTGGAATACTATTATAACGTAAAGTACCAAGAACAGTATCAACATCAATTTCTAATTTTGGATTTGCATATTTTTTTGGAAAACCCCAAATTTCACGTCCAGCAGCAATTGGAGCTAAATTATCTAAAAACATCATATGAGAATAAGTACCAACCTTACCTTCGAACTCAACCTCAATAACTTGACCAGCTTCAGTAAAGCTACCAAAACCATGTGCATCAGGCATTTTCATAAATTCAAATTTTACAACATTACTTACTACTTTCAACGGCTCTGGAACCATAGCCTGCAATGCATCATAGTCTGTTTCATAAGAAATAATTAAGTACTCACGTTTTTTAAATTTATAATCAATCTGTAACGCACTTGGAGATGTTAATGGCATAGCAAAAGCATTTTGTTTAATATCGGCAATTTTCATATTTTATATTCCTTATATAAATTCACAAGATATTCTATTTTAGCATAAATTTACTTTAACACCATGATTTTCGGTAAAATTATAACTTAAACATTGAACCTATAAAGAAAAAGAATGAAACATATACCACGTAAACGCTTCGGGCAAAACTTTCTCCAAGACCAGTCTATCATTTATAAGATTATTGAATGCATAAATCCAACCTCAGAACAGAATATTATCGAAATTGGACCTGGTCTTGCGGCACTAACTAGACCTCTTATTGAAAAATTATCACATATTAGTGTAATTGAGCTAGATCGCGACATTGTTAATTTTCTACAAGAAAATTTTACTCCAGAGCAACTAACAATTCATCAAGGTGATGCTCTAAAATTTGATTTCTCAATGAATGATCAACCAATTCGAGTTGTGGGAAATTTGCCTTATAATATTTCAACTCCAATCATGTTTTATCTAAGTAAATTCCCAAACATTCAAAACATGGTCTTTATGTTACAAAAAGAGGTCGTTGAACGAATTTGTGCTAAACCAAATAATCGTGATTATGGTAAATTAAGCATTATGCTGCAATACAAATATAAGTGTCGTTATTTGCTCGATGTACCACCAGAAAGCTTTTACCCAGCACCTAAAGTGGATTCAGCAATCGTTTCATTAACACCACGTAGTGATTATGATTGGCATAACGTCAATGAAGAAAAACTTAGTATCGTTGTCACTAAAGCATTTAGTCAACGCCGTAAAACTGTTAGTAATAGCTTAAAAGAATTATTTAGCTCAGAACAACTCATATCAGCTGGAATTGACCCACAATTAAGGCCAGAAAATATTGAGCTGGAAAAATATATACTACTTAGTCAATTAATTTAACATTCTATATATTAATGGAATCCAAATTAATGCTAAAATAACACATCATTAATCTAATTAAGGAGAAATCCATGCCAAAGTCCAAATTAACTTCAATCGATGATTTCAAAAAGCTTCTTAAAGATGACATGACCATAATGGTTGGTGGTTTCATGACAGATGGAACACCAGAGCAGCTAATTGATGCCGTTTTAGAATCTGGAGTGAAAAACTTAACTCTAATCAATAATGACGGCGGGTATCCTGAACGAGGAATCGGCAAGCTAATTGGTAATGGTCGTGTTAAGACCTTAATCGCATCACACGTAGGGCTAAACCCAACTGTGGCTAAATTACTCAATTCTGGTGAATTAGAACTGATTTTAGTACCACAAGGTACATTAGCTGAACAAATTCGCGCAAAAGGCGCTGGATTAGGTGGTGTACTAACTCCAACTGGACTTGGAACTTTAGTTCAAGAAGGCAAGCAAGTAATTGATGTGGATGGCAAAAAATATTTGCTTGAAAAGCCAATTCATGCCGATTTGGCGATCGTTGAAGCAACTTTTGCTGATACTTTTGGCAATGGCGTTAATGTTGGTACAACTCGAAACTTCAATCCATTAATGGCACTGGCAGCAGATGTTGTGGTTATGGGAGCGTATGAAGTACGCGAACCTGGTAACATTGATCCATCAATCGTTACAATTCATGGAGTTTTAGTTGATTATCTAGTAAAAATTATGGAGGCTTAAAATGGATGCGAAACAAATTATTGCTAAACGAGTAGCGCTTGAATTAAAAGATGGGCAATTAGTTAATTTGGGTATTGGGTTACCAACTCTTGTTGCGGATTACTTACCAGATGGCGTCGAAGTAGTTTTACAATCAGAAAATGGCATGATAGGAATGGGTAATCTTGTTAGCGGTGAACATAATCGTAACTTTACGAACGCAGGCGGTCATTCGGTTAGTATTTTACCGTATGCAGCGTGTTTTGACTCAGCATTCTCATTTAGTTTAATTCGTGGTGGACACGTTGATTGCACCGTATTAGGTACCTTGGAAGTTGACCAACATGGAAATATTGCTAATTACATGATACCAGGTAAAATGGTCCCAGGTATGGGTGGCGCAATGGACTTGGTAACTGGTTCCAAAAAAGTAATCGTAGTTACGACTCACACCGACAAAAATGGTAACTCTAAAATCATCAAAGATTGCAAATTACCATTGACAGGAGTTAAATGTTGTAACTTAATCGTAACTGAGTTAGCCGTAATGGAAGTAACGCCAAATGGTCTTAAATTACTTGAAATTGCCGACAACACTACTCTTGAAGAGGTAATCGCTAAAACTGAGGCTAATCTAATTTTATCAGAAACAATTGGTAGTTTTACCTCTAATTAAAATAAGTTCAAAAAGTTATGCTCCTTATACTAGCTTAGACAAGGAGCTTTTTATGACCATACAAAACCAAAATCATAATAAACCATCAAGCACAAATATTAATTCAAAATCCCAGCAAAAAATAAATATTTTTATAATCTAATAAGTAAAACTATACTCAATCTTTTAATTAGATTGTCCTAAATATTTTTCCACAATATCTATCACTTGATGAGGTTTTAATTTAGTAGTGTTAATTGTTACGTCACTCACCATTTCATATAACTCTTTTCGTGTGCTATACAACTCTTCAATTTTCTTCTTTAAATCTTGGTTAGCCAACAATGGTCGCTTATTTGGTGAACGAGATAGACGCTCAACAATAATATCCAAATCAGCAATTAATTGAATAACCAAATTATTACTTCGTGTAATTACTTGGCGATTTTCTGCACGAATAACGCATCCACCACCCAATGACAACACGTAATCATCATAATTATTAATTACTTGATTTAAAGCATCAAACTCACGTTCACGAAAACCTTTTTCGCCTTCCAATTCAAAGATTGTAGGAATATCAACACCACAAGAACTTTCAATAAACTTATCCAAATCGATAAATTTACGATTCAGACTATCTGCAAGAAATTTTCCTATGGTAGTTTTACCAACACCAGTAATACCAACTATAACTATATTTTTAATTGTCATTTTCTAAACTATTCGCAATAATTCGAGGGGTAATAAAAATTAAGAGCTCTTTTTTATTATTTTTCGTGACTTGATTCTTAAATAACCAGCCAAGATAAGGAATATCACCTAAACCAGGGATTTGTTGTAGAACTTGCTGCTGATCATCAACATAGATTCCACCAACCAAAATAGTTGACCCATCTTTAACCCTAATTTGTGTAGTAACACTATTTGTATCAATTGCAGGAGTTCCCTGAACTGATAAACTACTTGGTGTATTTTTTTGAATATTCACATTCAAAGAAATATAACCGTCATCAGTAATTTGTGGTGTAACTTGCAAAGATAAAGTTGCATTAATAAACGCCACATTGGTATTTCCAGCACTCGACGCTTGTTGATACGGAATTTGAACCCCTTGCTGAATATTTGCAGCCTGATAATTTGACGTCATTACTTTAGGGCTGGAAATAGTCCGACCTTCACTTTGTAACTCTAGAGCATCAACTTCAAGACCAATTAAAGTATTACTATTTGGTGCAAATATTGCTGACATTGAACCAGTAGTTGGAATTCCCATATTCGAATTAACGAAGCTTGAAGGATCCGCACTAATCGCATTAATCCCTGTTTGGTTAATCGTAACACCATTTTCTAACGTATTCGAGTATGTCAAATTACCACCAACTCCAGCTAACAATAATCGCGTTCCTAAATCACGCTCAAAATTACTATTAGCTTCTACAATCCTAGCTTCAATTAAAACTTGAGTAACTGGAATATCCAACTTAGCAATTAAATCACGCATATCTCTTAAACGTGACGGTGTATCGTTTATAATTAAAGTATTTGTCCTTGTATCAACCAAAATACTCCCTCTTGGAGAAAGCAAGCTTCCAGAACCAGCTACCGTTAAACTTGATTGAGTGGGAGCAGGGGCAGTTGTAGCAGTATTTCCACCGGCCGCAGCTTGCATCATCGAACCGGGTAAGCCTGTAGTAGTAGGTGTTGTAGCCGCAGAACCACCTTGCTGCTGTAACATTGCTTGCACTGTAGTTGCCTGAGCGTATTTTAAACGTATGGTCGCGGTATCAATAGGCTCAATAGCTTCCTCAGCTCGATCATTATCTTGCTGAATTTTACTTAATGCAGATAATTCTGATGCAGGAGCAATTCGAATCACATTACCATCACGTTTCATTCCCAAACCCTTAGAGTTTAAAATTATTTGCAATGCCTGATCCCAAGGAACATTATCTAATTTAAGCGACATAGTTCCACTAACACCATCACTAACCAAAATATTATAACCACTAAAATCCGCTAATAACTGAAGCAATGCTCGCACATCAATATTTTGAAAATTAAATGAAATGCGATCAGATTTACCTTGCGTGTTCAAGCTAGGTATCTTACTCGAATTGGTATTTGCTTGAGCTACATTACGTACATTAATAATTAGTTTACCTTGTAATTGGTATAGTGCATAATCCCAAGACCCACGATTTAAGATACTAAGCTTTAATTGGCTATTACCACCACTTGTATCAATATATTTTATCGGCGTATCAAAGTCAGTCGTATCAATCCGCTTAATTAATTTCTGAGGATAATCAACTGCATTCATAGAAAGCAATAACTTATCCCCAGAACGCTCATCCTTAACTTTAATTTGGCTATCACCAGAGTAGGGAATTTCGATAACGCCACCACCGTTGTCATCACGAGTAAATTGTATATCACTAATTTGAATTACACCACTATTAACCTTAGTCGTATGATTCATTCCAACAATACCAACATTTTCTTTAGTGATCAACGAACTAGAAATTTGATCAAAAAAAGAAAACTTTACGACATTGTTATTTTGTAAAATCTGATATTTATAATTCGCAGCACCAATTAGCATAATTCGAATACGTGTACCAACGCTAGTAATGCTAACCTCACGAATATAACCACTACTAAATGTAAATTGATTTTGATTAGTTGCATTGGTAATATCAAAAAAATCTACAATTAGGTCGTTACCAACCGCAAAAACTTTTGGCGTAGCTGCTTGATTATCAAAAGAAAAGCTAATTGCTTGCTCTTTAGATTCAATACTACTATCAATTTTATTTAGTGACAACGCATGAACTATAGGTAAGTTCAATAAAAATATAATTAAGCAAAATATTTTCTTCATTTTATTTACAACTTCGGTAATTTATTGCTTTTAGATTCATTTAACTGTAAGAATATTTTCTTATCATATGTACGATCCCCCTGAGTTTGGCGCTCAATAATTTCAAGTGATGATTCATTAATCAAAGTCACCTGCCCATTTTGAATTTTATCTCCAACTTTTACCCGCAAAGTTTCAAATGGTGTTTTAATAAACGCATAATTAGTCTTTTGATAATTTAAAAATCCCACCATCTGTAACTGATTTAAATTATATCGATTTAAATAATTCTCATCACCAGATTCGTTCATTCTGGACGCACTAAATAAATTATTACTACTTAAAGAACGATAAGACGTATTCGCTAATTTATATTCAGGCAACTTTGGATTAATTTGCGGAATTGGCTGCTGGTTCAATTCATTGACTAATTTCTCAAGATCTGAAATATCCGCGAATGCAATCGGTACAATTATCAATAAACACAAGAATGATTTTATTTTCATTAAATCAACCACTATAAAAAATAGTTATTAACAATGTTATGCCAATCTTGTTTTCATCTATTCTATTCAAATGTACATCATCAACTTTTAATACGCGCGGAAACTGTGCTAATAAAAAAATAAAATTAGTAAAATCATTATAATTTCCAGTTGCGGTTAAATTAAATGATTTAGTCTTCATTTTAACACTAGTTAATAGCATTCCTTTAGGTCCAGCGCTATCTTGGACACTCGGTACAAAACTGCTAATTGTAACATTAGAATCTTCAGCCAACTGATTAATTTGAATTAATAAATCCGGCGTTGCATCAGACGATGGAAACTGTAAATCAACCACTTTTTCTAGCTGCACTAATTCCTTAATTTTATTTTGGTATAAAGGAATACTTTTTACTAAAATATACTTATCTTTTAAATCTTCTTTTAATGTTAACTCTTCTTGAATTAATTGATTTAATTTACCTGTTTGCTCTACAGTATAGTTATTATAAATAAGATAACTAAATAACAGCGTTACCAGCAAAATAATTGGTAAAATAGTCGCGACATTCCATAAATAAAATGGCTTTAGTTTTAATTTAATTGCTGTTGCCATCAGACTCAATTTCTGCAACTAAAAAAGACTTAACATTCGCATTAATCATAAAGTTATATGTATTCCCATCACCAGTTGAATTAGATCTCAGTATTGGTGCTTGAAAGATACTTTGGCTTTCACGCAATTTATCTAACAAATCTGCAATATATAATGGGCTTGCTGCAATTCCACTAAAATCAACTTGAGATTGTTGATAATTTACATTAACAAAATACACTCGTTTAGGTATAATTTTATCCAAATGCTGAAAAAAAGCAACCATATCATCACGTTGCTCATCTACATTCTTTATCAAGTTTATTTTATTGTTCAACAATTGACGACGACGATTAAAATCATTGATAGGCTTTAATGAATTATCTAAAATATTAATATTGGTGATTAAAAATGAATTCCGCGTTTGTTGATACATTATCTTAACTTGCAAATAACCATAAATGATCACATTCAAGAATAATGCCATAAATATGGCAATGACAATCATTACATAAATTCTTAATTTTTTATAATAAACTTCTTGTGCGCGGTAATTATATAAATTAACTCTAAGCAATTTGCTGCCCCCATGTTGCCAATGCTAATGCTGGAATTAAACGAATCAAATCACGTTGAGGAATTTTATTATTCAAACTTACCACAAATTCATCAGCATACCGTACTTTAACATGTTGAGAGCTACTAATCTTATGTAAAACTCCTGAAATCAAAGCATTACCACCCATCAAATATATCTCATAATCATTTGCTAAAGAAATTTTCTTTTCAACTAATAGATTTGATTTAACCAATTGCAGTAATTTATTGACATCTGAAACAATCAGATTCACTAACTCAACGGGATTAATCTCCTTACTTTCAATTAATTCAATTAACAAACTATTAAAATCAGTTGTATCTTTAACTAGATTTTTATCATAAACAGTTAGTAAATCTTCTATACAATAAGAGTAATTCACATTAATTTCATTAAAGTAAATATGTTCTTGTTCAAATGCATAAGCTCTAACGCGAGTTGAACCTATATCAATTAAAACCATCTGTTTATTCAATGGATTATTTTTTAAGATCTTATCAAACAAATTTTGAATTGCAAATGGTTCAATGTCAACTGCGGCAATCTTTATACCAGATAGCTGCATAACAGCCTGATACTCTTCTATTTTTTCTTTTTTAGCGACTATTACCAATAAATTCTGATCAGTTAACTGATCCGAAGTGATTGTATAATCAAAATCTATATCATCAGTATCTAATTCTTGAATTAATTGCTTCAAAACATAATTATCTAATTCATACTTAGTTTTAAACTTAGGCGTAATAATATCTTTAATTATTACAGCATTATAAGGAATTGCAATTGCAACCTGATTATATTCAGAATTAAGCAAATCCCACTGGCTAAGAACAGCGGCAGAAACTTGTTCAATATTATTAATAACTCCATCAACAACAAGATTTCTTGCTATTGCATTAATACTATAATTAGCAATTTTCAATGAGTTATGGCAAAGCTCTACCATTTTTACTGACGTAGAACCTATATCAACACCAACACAAGGTGGTGTTTCATATCCAGAAAAGATTTTTTTTAATATTTGAAATATTTTTGTAAGATGTTTCATTTAACTTTAGCTATTGAAAATAGCCAAGCTAAGTGCTTGGCTATTTGAGTGAAGTAATTTAATATTACTTAGCAGCAGATGCTTCTGGAGCAGATGCTTCAACAGCAGGTGCAGATGCAGCAGGTGCAGATGCTTCAACAGCAGCAGGAGCAGAAGCCTCAACAGCAGCAGGAGCAGAAGCTTCTGCAGCAGAAGCATTTGCTGAAGAAGAACCAGCATCGTGTGAACATGCAGCCAAAGCTAAACCAGCAACTAAAGCAACTAATAATTTTTTCATATTTATACCTTTCAAATTTAAATTTTTATGTATTGTAAATAATACCTTACCAGATATTGTAGCATAGGCAATTAAAATTTCGCAAAATTAATTCACCTATAGCCACAATAAATTTTACCCACGTCGCGAATGTTTATGTAAATAATCAACCGCTTTTAACTGAGCAATAATCATCTCAAGCGCAGCGTATGCTTTAGCATCACCTTGCTCCATATTAGCAGCTGAGCGTTTAAACTGCTCTTCTGCAATACGTTTTTCCTCAAGCAATTTTGCCTGATCCAAATTATCGGTGCGTTCTACTACATCAGCCAACACAGTTGCCTTATTGCCTTGAACTTCCAAAAAACCACCAGAAATTACATAAACTAAATGCATTTCTTTTTGTGGTAATTTGACACGAACCAAACCAGGATTAAGCTTAATAAGTAATGGAATATGGCGTGGATGAATACCAATTTCCCCTTCAGAGCCAGGAGCTATTAAAAACTCTGCCTCACCAGAAAAAATCTGTTCTTCCGAACTAACCAAATCGACTTGCATCGTAGTCATATTGCCCCCATTATTTCAATTTTTTAGCTTGTTCTACTGCTTCTTCAATTGAACCAACCATGTAAAATGCTTGCTCTGGTAAATGATCGTATTGACCATCTAAAATAGCTTTAAATGCACTAATTGTGTCTTTTAAAGGAACATATTTACCAGAAGAACCAGTAAATACCTCAGCTACGAAGAATGGTTGAGACAAGAAACGTTGAATTTTACGTGCACGAGTAACAATTAATTTATCTTCATCAGATAACTCATCCATACCCAAAATTGCAATAATATCGCGTAATTCTTTATATTTTTGCAAAGTCATCTGCACGCCACGCGCAACATTATAATGTTCTTCACCAACCACCAATGGATCTAATTGACGTGATGATGAATCAAGTGGATCTACCGCAGGGTAAATACCTAATGAAGCAATATCACGACTCAACACAACTGTTGCATCCAAATGGGCAAAGGTTGTAGCTGGAGATGGATCCGTCAAGTCATCCGCTGGTACGTATACCGCTTGAATTGAAGTAATTGAGCCAGTTTTAGTTGAAGCAACACGTTCTTGGAATTTACCCATTTCTTCTGCTAACGTTGGTTGATATCCAACCGCAGATGGCATACGACCAAGTAATGCTGATACCTCAGTTCCTGCTAAAGTGTAACGATAAATATTATCTACGAATAGTAATACATCTTTACCTTCATTACGGAATTCTTCGGCAATAGTTAAACCAGTCAAAGCAACACGCAACCGGTTTCCTGGAGGCTCATTCATTTGTCCATAGACTAGTGATACTTTATCCAATACGTTAGATTCTTTCATCTCATGGTAAAAGTCATTACCTTCACGAGTACGTTCACCAACTCCAGTAAATACTGAATAACCACTATGTTCAATTGCAATATTACGAATTAATTCCATCATATTTACAGTTTTACCAACCCCTGCACCACCGAATAAACCTACTTTACCACCTTTTGCAAATGGACATAATAGATCAATAACTTTGATTCCAGTTTCTAATAATTCTGTAGTTTGAGAAATTTCATCAAATTTAGGTGCTGGTTGATGAATTGCACGGCGTGCTTCAGTTGGCACAGGACCAGCTTCATCAATTGGATTACCTAAGACATCCATAATACGACCAAGTGTAGCCGTACCAACAGGAACAGAAATAGGTGCACCAGTATTCACAACTTCTAAACCACGTTGTAAACCATCTGAACTACCCATTGCAATTGTACGCACAACACCGTCACCTAATTGTTGCTGTACTTCTAATACCAAACTACCACCAGTAGCTAATTTTAATGCATCATAAATTCTTGGAACGTCATTACGTGAAAACTCCACATCGACAACGGCACCAATAATTTGGACGATTTTTCCTTGTACCATATTTTGTATTCCTACAAAAAGTTACTAAACTGCTGCAGCACCAGAACAAATTTCTGATAATTCTTTTGTAATTGCAGCTTGACGAGATTTATTGTATGCTAAACTTAGCTTATGAATTGCTTCACCAGCATTATCTGTTGCAGCCCGCATTGCAATCATTCGCGCAGCTTGCTCAGCTGCCATATTGTCTGCGACACATTGATAAATCACAGATTCAACATACCGACGAACTAATTGATCCAATACTTCTTCAGCAGATGGTTCATATAAATAATCCCATGGCATTTTGCTTTCTAATTCTAGGTCTCGATCACTCAACGGCAAAATTTGTTCAAAAATAGGTTGCTGTTTCATAGTATTTACAAATTGTGAATAAACTACATAGACAGCATCTAATTTTTTCTCATAAAATGCTTGATAAACTCCAGTTAATGGACCAATTAATTTTTCCATTTTAGGGATATCACCAAGTCCTACCGCAGAACTAACGATACTGGTTTTTAAGCGTTTTGCCGCCACCAAACCTTTTTGACCTAATGTACAAACTTCAACTTCAATGCCGCGACTAGTATAATCACGTAATTTTTCATTAAAAAGTTTTACTGCGTTAGTATTTAAACCACCACATAAACCTTTATCAGCTGTTATAAGTATGATACCAACTCGCTTGATCTCTTTAGGATCACGTAAAAATGGCGACGTTGATCTAGCACTAGGATTAATTTGTGCTAGATGCGCCATTACTTCACGTACTTTTTCCGCATAAGGTCGAGCTTGCCGCATCCGTTCCTGAGTTTTACGCATTTTTGAGGTCGAAACCATTTGCATAGCACGCGTAATTTTTTGAGTATTCTGGACACTCTTAATTTTGGTTCGGATTTCTTTACCAGCAGCCATTTTATCTCCTTGTGAAAAAGCAGCTAATCATTAAACCGCAAAAGTAGTTTTAAACTCATTAAGCGCTTTAACTAAAACTTGCTCATCATCTTTTGATAAATCACCTGAAGATTCAACACGAGTTAGCATTTCTGCACAGTTTGCTTTAGCATATGACAAAAATCCTGATTCAAAAGCCAAGGCTTTATCAACAGAAACATCATCATATATACCATGATTAATTGCAAACAATGTCAACGCCATTTCAGAAACTTTCAATGGTGAATATTGTTTTTGTTTCATCAACTCAGTTACAACCTGACCATGACGCAGTTGTTTACGTGTTGCATCATCCAAATCAGAAGCAAACTGTGCAAACGCTGCAAGCTCACGATACTGGGCTAATGCCAAACGAATACTACCACCTTGTTTTTTAATTACTTTAGTCTGAGCTGCACCACCAACCCGAGATACCGAAATACCAGGATTCATAGCTGGGCGAATCCCAGAGTTAAACAAATCAGTTTCTAAGAAAATTTGACCGTCGGTAATAGAAATTACGTTAGTTGGAACGAATGCAGATACATCCCCAGCTTGAGTTTCAATAATCGGTAGAGCAGTCAATGAACCAGTTTTACCTTTTACTGTACCATTTGTAATTTTTTCTACGTAGTGTGCATTAACTCGAGATGCGCGCTCTAATAAGCGTGAATGTAAGTAAAATACATCACCAGGATACGCTTCACGTCCTGGAGGACGACGTAATAATAATGAAATTTGGCGATATGCAACAGCTTGTTTTGATAGATCATCATAAACAATTAATGCATCTTCACCGATATCACGGAAATATTCACCCATTGAACAACCAACATATGGAGCTAAATACTGTAGTGCAGCAGATTCTGATGCTGTCGCAGCAACCACAATTGTATGACCCAATGCGCCATGTTCTTCAAGTTTACTAACTACATTGGCAATAGATGAAGCTTTTTGACCAATAGCAACGTATACACAAATAATGCCATTACCTTTTTGGTTAATGATAGCATCAAGTGCAACTGCAGTTTTACCAGTTTGGCGATCTCCAATGATTAATTCACGTTGACCACGACCAATTGGAACCATTGCATCAATAGCTTTTAAACCAGTTTGTAATGGTTGGCTAACTGATTGACGTTCAATCACCCCAGGGGCAACTTTTTCAACAGGAGCTGTTAATTTCGCATTAATTGGACCTTTACCGTCAATTGGACGACCTAAAGCATCAACAACACGTCCAACTAGCTCAGGACCAACAGGAACTTCAAGAATACGACCAGTACATGATACTTCGTCGCCCTCAATAATATGCTCATAATCACCAAGAACAATTGCGCCAACTGAATCGCGCTCCAAGTTCATTGCCATACCATAAACATTTCCAGGGAATAATAACATTTCCCCTTGCATAACTTCTGATAAACCGTAAATACGAACAATACCGTCAGTTACAGAAACAACAGTTCCTTTACTGCGATAATCACTGCTATTTTGCGTGCCGTCGATTTTCGATTTAATTATATCACTAATTTCAGAAGGATTTAATTGCATGAATCGCTCCTCTTTTTATTTAGTAAGTTGAGTGGCTAAGTCATTTAGCCGACCCTTAACGGATCCATCAATAACTTTGTCATTGATAGTAATTTTAACTCCAGCTAATAAATCTGGATTAACCACTACGCTAGCAGTAATTAATTTGCCAAACTTTTTAGATAATAGCTGTTCAAAATCTTGTTTTTCTGATTGACTCATCGCATAGGCTGATTCAATTATTGCATCACCACGCTGTTGATCTTCTAAAACCAATTCGCGGAAAATTTGATAAATTTCATCTAATACTAATATACGATTATTTTCAACTAAAACTTGTACAAAATTCATAACTTCTTGCGAAGCATTACTTTTTAATACAGTTTTAATTATACTCATAATCTCCAAATCATCAATTTTTGGATTATTTAAAATAACTGCAAAATCTTGATTTATAATTATTTGCTGAAGTTCAGATAAAGTTTCCAACCAAAATTTTTCACTTTTCTGTTGCTTAGCTATATTAAATAAAGCCTGTGCATAAGGATGAGCAATAACACTCAATTCAGCCATGATTCTTATAACTCCGCTTTAAGTTGAGCTAAAATTTTCTCATGCTGCGATTGATTAATTTCTGCACGTAGAATTTGTTCAGCCCCACGTACAACAAGTCCAGAAACTTGTAAGCGTAACTCTTCTTTCATACGGATGAAATCTTGTTCAATTTGAGCTTTAGCATCAGTAATAATTTTGTCACTTTCATGACGAGCTCGTTCTTTTGAATCCTCAATGATTTGATTTGATCTTTTTTCTGCATTAGCAATAATTTCGCCAGCGCGAGCTTGAATTTTTTTCAATTCGGCAGCAATATTAGCTTCGGCATCCAACAAATGTTGTTTACCTTTTTCTGCAGCAGATAATCCATCAGCAATTTGACTAGCACGCTTATCTAACATGTCGTTAATTGGCGGCCAAACAAATTTCATTGTAAAGATAACTAATAATATAAAAGTTATCATTTCTCCAAGGATTGTCGCATTAATATTCACGAGGAATCTCCTTAAATATTAATTATAATTAGTGAGCTGTTTTCAATAATTCTAACGCTGTTGCTAGAATAGGGTTACTAGTCATCAACCAGAACGCAACACCAACACCAATCATCGCAATCGCATCTAGTAGACCAGCTACAATGAACATTTTGATCATTAAACTAGTTGCTAATTCTGGTTGACGTGCAGATGATTCAAGGAATTTACCACCTAAAATACCAAAACCAATTGCAGTACCACAAGCACCAAGACCGATTAATAACGCAGCCGCAACAGCAGTTAAACCAGAAATATTAGAAATAATAGCTTCCATTAAAGGCTCCTAAAAAGATAAAAAATAAAAAAACCGTAACCGTTAGTGATGTTCAACCGCCAAGCTTAAATAAACCACAGTTAACATCATAAATAAAAACGCTTGTAACGTAATAATCAAAATATGAAAAATCGCCCATGGTGTTCCCAAAATCCATTGGAAATAACAAGGAAGAAGTGCAATCAATATAAAGATCATTTCACCAGCATACATATTACCAAATAACCGCAAAGCTAATGAAACTGGTTTAGAGAAAAGTTCAATTAACTGGAAAAGTAAATTAAATGGTAACAACCACTTGCCAAAAGGTTTAGTTAACAGCTCTTTTGACCATCCAACAACGCCTTTAGCTTTGATGCTATAACCAATAATCAATAAAAACACTGACGCAGATAATGCAAATGTCATATTGATATCTGCAGAAGGCACTAAGCGCCAATGAACTTCTGGATGACCAGTAGCTGTAGTAAAGAAATTAATTATATCAACAGGCAAAATATCCATAAAGTTGAACAAGAATACCCAACAAAATATAGTTAATGCCAAAGGTGCAATTAATTTACTCTTTTCATGGTATGCATCGCTAACTTGTCCTTTAACCATCTCAAAAACTAATTCAATAAATAATTGAAACTTTCCAGGGTTAGCAACTTTAGCGCGGCGTGCCACTAAAGCAAATGCAAACAAAAAGAACAAACCCAGCACCCAAGAGGTTACCAAGGTATCAATATTAACCGACCAAAAACCTCCAGGGTTTCCTGATAAGGTTACCGTATTAAAGGTTAAATGATGATCAATATATTCAGTAGGTGAGGCCATATTTCCCCCAATTTTATTTTGTTTTCATTGAACTAATTAAACTAGTCCAACACCCACTAATAGTGACAACATAAACACAAAATAAAGCAAAATTATCTATATTTTTAAAAATTAAAAACACAGCTAAAAAACCTATCGCATTAGTTATAAACTTAAATAGCATAGCTTTTTTATGTTTGCGAAACATTGTGTTTGCATCATCAATTTTATCGCTAATTACAACACTAGCATAAACTAAAGTTGGAAACAGCGCAATGAGTAATCCAAACAATCCCGAATACAAAGAAACTAAATTACTTTTAAAGCAAAACATTAAAACAATTGCTATAACACCTTGAATTAATTGAAATTTAATTACTTTAATAACCGCTGTTTTTAAACTACTATTTTTAGCACAAGGCACAATTATATCACATTCACTTTAGAATCTATTCATTATATTGATATATTAACGTCTAATTTTTACGCCAAATAGTCCCATTTTTATTATCTTCCAAATGAATTCCGTTGGATAATAATTCATCGCGTATTAAATCCGATAATTTGAAATCTTTATTTTCACGTGCTTGATTACGCTGAAAAATTAGCTTCTCTATTTCATCATGAGCTAATGAAGTACCTGCTTGCAAAAATTCTTGCGGATCACTGGTTAATAAACCAATTAAATTAGCCAAATTAAGCAATAATCTTGCCAGTTCAGTATTAGAATCTCGATTTATTTCATTAACTATTTCAAATAAGATACTTATTGCTAATGATGTATTAAAATCATCATCCATGGCATCTTTAAATTTTTTAGCAAACTCATTTGACCAATCAATTAATTGACTATCTGAATTATTAACAAAATTATAACTACGTAATGACTGATAAATTTTAACTAAACTATTTTTAGTATCAACTAAATTATCATGACTAAAATTTAATGGACTACGATAATGACTTCTAAGCATGAAAAAACGAATTACTTCAGGATTATATTCATTTAATACGTCACGTAAAGTAAAAAAATTGCCCAATGACTTAGACATTTTTTCATCATTGATGTTCAAAAACCCATTATGCATCCAATAATTAGCAAATTGACAATTATTGTGTGCTTCACTTTGAGCTATTTCATTTTCATGATGCGGAAACTGCAAATCTTGTCCACCACCATGAATATCAAAATTTTTACCCAAAATATCTTCAGACATTGCCGAACATTCAATATGCCAACCAGGTCGACCTTTACCAAAAGGCGAGTCCCAATAAGGCTCAGAATCTTTTGATGACTTCCAAAGCACAAAATCTAAAGGATCTTCTTTATTACTATCTATATCAACTCTCTCACCTGCACGTAAATCATTCAAAGATTTTCCAGATAATTTACCATACCCATCAAATTTACGTACCCGATAATAAACATCACCATTTTCAGCTGTATATGCGAATTCTTTAGATATTAACCCTTGAATTAAGTCAACCATTTGTGGAATATACTCAGTGGCCTTTGGTTGCACATCAGGTCTCATGACACCTAAGCGATCAAAGTCTTCATGCATATAATCAATGAAGCGCTCAGTCAATTGATAAATTGTTTCACCATTTTCATTCGCACGAGTGATAATTTTGTCATCGATATCAGTTATATTTTCAACAAAAGTTACTTTGTAATTACTTGCTAAAAACCACCGACGGATCATATCAAAGACAATAGCTTTGCGCGCATGACCTAAATGACAATAATCATATACCGTTTGACCACAAACATACATTTTAATTTCATTTGGTTTAATTGGAACAAAATTATCTTTTTGCTTAGTTAATGTATTAAATATTTTCATTTTTAATTCTTAATTGAATAGCTTATTTTATTTTTATAGCTAAGCTTTTAAATTTACGATACAAGTGTGCACGATCAACACCTGAAACTTCGGCTATCTTAGTTATATTACCTTTTTGCTTATTCATATGATATAAAAAATATCTACGTTCTAAAGTTTCTTTAATTCCTTTAAGTTGATTATTTAAATCAAGTGTAATAATTTCTGAAATATCTTCCAAAATTCCATCACTATTTGCATGCTCTTTAAGAATATGTTTATCAACTAGAGGTAATAATTTACTTAGAGATAATGGTTTTTCTAGAAAATCACGTGCACCAATTCGAATTGCTTCTAATGCACTAGTAATTGAAGCATGACCTGACATCATAATTACAGGAGTAGTAATTCCATTTGATAAGAAACGTTTAAACAACGAAACTCCATCCATATCTGGCAACCAAACGTCCATTAAAATCAAATCAAAGCGTTGTTCTTTAACTATTTTATCTGCTTCTAACGCATTTTCAGCTAATTTAACAATATAGCCTTCATCTTCTAAACATTCACGTAATAATTCGCGAATACCTAATTCATCATCAACAATTAAAATCATTTTATCCATTTTTGTTAGCCTATAAAACACTATGTTCATTTACAAGTGGTAATTTTACTACTACATTGGCTCCATTGTCATTAAATACTTCAATTTTACCATTATGCTCATCTATAATTTTTTTAACAATTGCCATTCCTAGACCACTTCCTTTAACTCCTTTAGTCGTTCGATATGGCTCAAATAAATTTTCCATTATTATTTGTTCAAATCCAGTTCCATTATCTTTAATCAAAATTTTTACTAATTGGTCTTCTTGACTAATTACAATATTCAATTGTTTTGATTCATTATTTTCAATACTTTCTATTGAATTTTTAATTAGATTATGGAATACTTGTCGTAATAAACTTGAATCTCCCATAATAAATGCTTCATTATTTGGTAAATTAATTTCAATTTTAAGATATTCGTAATTAGCATTTTCATATAAAGTCAAGAATTGGCTAAAGAAATAAACTATTTCTATTTTAGATAAATTTGGTTTATTTATATTTGCAAAATCTCTAAATTTATTAACTAATGTTTTTAAATCTTCAACCTGAATAATTATTTGATTAATCAAACGCTTTAAGAATATCTGATCATCGGCACCAATTTTTGGTGTAAGTTTCATTTCTATTCTTTCAGCCGAAAGAACTATTGGTGTTAATGGATTTTTAATTTCATGCGCTAAACGTTTTGCAATATCTGCCCAAGCTTGATTTTGTTTAGCTTTAATTAAATTAGTTACATCACTAATTATCGTAATATATTGCACATCATTATTAGTTTCAAACTTAACATTTTTGATAAATAAATTTTTAATATTATGATTTGAACGAACAATTATATTTTCTTCCCAATTTGAATTGGTATAAACTTGATTAAAATTTAATTCAATTAAACTGCAAAAATCTTCTAAATGTGGATATATTTTACTCCATTTATTAATTGGTACATCAAAAACTTCTTCAATGTTAATTTCTAATATTTGTTGAGTTATAGTATTCATATTTTTAATTGAAAATTTATCATCATATACAACTACACTTAAACTAATATTTTTGATTAAATTTTCTAAATAATTTTTATACGCTGTAATTTGCTCTTTTTGGTATTTTTCAAGCTTACGAACTTTATCTAAATTATGACTCATTTCATTAAATGAAGTTATTAATTGAGATAATTCATCATTACCTTGAAATGCATTATTATTTTTATAAGATCCATTTTTAATCGATTCAATGTTTTCAATCAAATTAGAAATTCGCTTAATCAAAAATTTAGATAAAAACATTGAAAGTAATACTGCTATTGAAATCGAGAGTAGAACACTAATAATTAAAGTACTAGTATAAACATCTTTTAAATTATCTTTGTTACTTAATAACCCTAAATATAAATCTTTATTTTGAATAATTTTACTATTGTCTATGCGAATAAAATCTGGAGCAAATTGTGTAAGTGCAATAATTTTATCTTTGTCATAAAATTGATAATAATAAAATAAGTAGTTACCATTTGCATCTTTATTTATTTCATAATAATATCCAGAATTTTTAATTTTAACAATAATGTAATTTTGTAAAATATTTGGAAAATACTTTTGGTCATTTTTTTTATCTTGTAAAATTAAATTTCCTTTAATTCCATAAATACTTAAAGCATTAACATCTAAAATATTTCTAATTTTAGCAAGATCAGCTTTATCATCACTTTTATCAATTAATTTTAAATACTCAGCTGCAATTACAGATTTCTTACGTAATTCTTTAGAAAAATATTTAATACTTTCTTCTGCAATGCTAAAGCTATTATCAAATAATTCCTCAATTTGTGGATTGAACAAACGATTAACCGTGTTATCAATAAAATAATTGGCAATTTTGATATTGATTAATGATGGAATAACAATTACCGAAGATAATAATAAAAATAATTTTTTGGTTAATACTGAACCAAATACATATGTACTGCGAAAAAAAACTTTATAAATAAAGAAACTAATCGTTATTAATAATAAAATTTCAATAATATGATTTAATTGAATAATTTGCTTATAATCATTTAAATAGAGCATAACATCATATTTTGAATAAATAGTTACATAAAAATAACTAAATATAATTAAAGTTAAAATTACAATAAAAAATCCTATATTAACTTTTTTCATATTTTTTAATCACCTTTTTGAATTAAAGCATAAAATAAACTATCATTATAATCAGTTGGAATAATTTGTAACTGCTCAATTAATTTAAATTGTTCTAAATTGTCTTTAAGCCATTCAATATTATCTTGGTTTTCCTCTTTAAAAATAGAACAAGTAATATACAATAAAAAACCATCACTAGCTAAAGTATCCCATAAATTTAAAATAATTTTACGTTGAGTTTCAACAAAATTTATTATATCTTTTTCTAAACGATTAATTTTAATATCTGGGTTACGCTTAATTGTTCCACTTGCTGAACAAGGTACATCAGCTATTATTAAATCAAATAATTTTTTATCCCACCAAAGTTTATTACTTGCATCACCTAATTTAGTTTCAGCTTTTAAATTTAATCGGTTTAAATTATCATTAACTTTATTTAATCTTGTTTCATCAATATCTAAAGCTATAACTTTACAATCTATATTTTCTAAAATTTGACAAGTTTTTCCACCTGGAGCAGAACATGCATCTAAAACATATTTAATTTTAATTTTATGTTTAGTTAAAATATCAATACTTGACTGAGCAGCTATATCTTGAATACTGACAAATCCTTCATTGAATAATGGTAGTTCGGTAACTTTTGTTGGCTTAAATAAACAAATTTTATTTTCTAATAATTTGTATTTTAAATTAACCTCATCTAATTTTAATAAATAATCTGTTTGATTAATTTTACGTAAATTTACACGTAATCCAAAAGCTGGATGATAATTAAATCCATTTAAATAATTTAAATAATTTTCTTTATCTTGTTTTTTTAATTTAGTTATTATCCAATCAGGAATATTATATTTTAAGGAATAATTTTTTTCAATTTCAGATTCTAATTGTTCTACTTGACGTAAGTATTCACGTAATACACCATTTATAAAATTTTTAATTTTTTCATTTTCTATTAAATCAAAACTAAAATTAACTAAATCATTTATAACAGCATAATTTGGTTTCTTACTAAATTTTAATTCAAAGATACCAATTTGTAAAATAATTCTTAATTGTAAATTAATATGCTTTACTAATTTATCAATTGAATAATTTATACTAAAATAATTTCTTAATATACCATAAGTTATATTTTTAATTTTTGGGAAGTTCTCTTGGTTCATATATTGAATTAATACATCATTTAAATTTCGACCAGAATAAACTTCTATTAAAACATTTAAAATAGTTAAATATACTTCCATTATTGTTTTATACCTTTTAATGCCTTTATTAATAATGTTTCATATGAAACAAAAACCTCTATTTTTAAAATAGAGGTTCTTATTTACCAATAGTTTTCAACTGCCATATTACCTGGCTTTGATCTTTTAGAAACCGTTAATCCTTTAGTTGCTAATAATTTTCTGGTATCATCAACCATTTGTGGATTACCACAAATCATAATTCTACTATTTTCAATTGTTAATGGAACTTTTGCAAATTTTTCTAATTCACCATTTTCGATCAGTGTAGTAATTCTTCCATATAAATCTCCACCTTTATCGTCACGTGTTAAAATTTTTATATATTGCAATTTATCTTTAACTAAATCACCATAATATTCGTGATTAAAGAAATCATTAATTATTTCTTGATAGGTTAATTCTTCAGCTTCACGAGCGCAATGAACTAAAATAACTTTATCATATTGTTCCCAAATGGAAAAATCATATAAAATTGAAATAAATGGAGCTAAACCAGTTCCAGTTGATAAAAACCAAAGATCTTTTCCATTTTCAAAACGATCTGTAGTTAATAATCCATAATTTGTTTTATCAATATAAATCTCATCACCAATTTTAATGTCTTTTATTCTTTGTGTAAATTCACCATCTGGAACAACAATAGAATAAAATTCTAATTCTTCATCATAATCAGCAGATACAATTGAATATGGTCGCCAAACAAATTCATCATCTTCTTTTTTAACGCCTAATCGTGCAAATTGTCCTGGAATAAATTTAAATCCAGTATCTCGAGTAATTTTAAAACTAAATAAATGATCAGTCCATTGTTTTACATAAGTAATTTTTTCTATAGTATATTTATTTTCTTTAGCCATTTTTAAATCCTTTAATCAATAGGTAATTATTTTATCATTTATTATTTAATAAAATAGTATATATACTTTGTTATTATTATTAATATACATATTTTTAGTTGATAAGTAAATTATATCAATTTATATCAATATATTATATTCAATTGAAAGTTGGGTATAAGCGTTAATTTAATTAACTTATAAATTGTGGATAAATATTTTTGATATTTTTTATTTGTGGATATCTATTTTTTATTAACATTAAATACATTTGTTTAATTAAGTTTTAGATTTATATGTTTTAAAAATTTATTTCTTTTATTAACAGAAATTTTATAAATTATCATTATTTATTATATATAATATATATACTTTATAGTTATTATAACTAATAATTTTTTTGTGGATAACTGTAATTTAAAAATATAAAACAAAATGTTAACTGTATTTAAATTATCTTATTAACTAAATTTTATTTGATATTGTAATTGTTAATAGAAAATAGAATTAGTTTTAAACTGTTAATAACTAGTAAAATATTAACATAATTATTAAGTTTATCCACAATTTAATGTTAATACATTTTTGGATCATGATTTTGAAGATTTTAATTATTCGTTTATCATCAATTGGTGATATTTTTCATACTTTTACATTATTACCAGATATTAAGCAAAAATATCCTAATGCTGAAATAGATTGGCTAGTTGATGAAAGTTTTAAAGTAATTGCTGAATTATCGCCGTTGATAGATAATGTAATTAGTATTCCATTACGTAGATGGAAAAAAAATAAATTAAGTTGGCTGTATAATTTATTTAAATTTAAACAAAATATTCACTCAGATAAATATGACTATATAATTGATACACAAGGATTAATTAAATCTGCATTTTTAGCTAAATTATTATTTAATGGTAAAATACATGGATTAGATCGTAATTCAGCACGTGAATCTTTGGCAAGTTGGTTTTATGATTATACATATAATGTTAGTCAAAAAAATGTAGCAGTAATTCGATTACGTGGATTAATTGCTAAAATACTTAAAATAGAATCTAATTTAGGTTCAATTGATTTTAAGGTAAAAAATCTTGATTGTAATATAGGTTATACTGAAGGATATTTGCTTTATTTACATGGTACATCTAAAGAAAATAAAAAATGGTCACTTGCAGCATGGTGTGAATTTTCAAAATGGATTATTCATTATACTAAGTTAAAAATTCTTTTAACCTATAGTAATCAATCTGAATTAGAATTTACACAAAAATTTGCTGAACAAATGATGAATGATAGAGTTATAATTATCGATAAACTTAATTTTTTACAATTAGTTGATTTAATTCAAAATGCTAAATTAGTAGTTGGTGTTGATACTGGATTTACACATTTAGCTAATTTATTGAATAAACCAACATTAGCGATTTATTTACATAGTGATCCTAGTTATGTTGGAATGGTGGAAAGTAAAATTGCACATAACTTTGGTGGCTATAAATCTCAAGTTGATCCAAATATTTTGATTGATTATATAAAAACAAATAATTTATTGGAGTTAGATAATGTTAAATAATGAAATGTTTACTTCACCAGATAAATGTATTGAGGAATGCGATAAACAAATAAATTTTGCTAAAAATTTAATTACTTATTTAGAGCAATATACTCTTCAAATGGAAGGTATGAAAACTATGGCTAATTCAGCTAAAGCTTTGCAAGATGTTAACCCTTTAAACTTAATGAATAAGTTTATGGATTTTATGAGTAATTCTGCATCGATTATAAATCCTATGGATAAAAAAAAATCTGAGACAATTAAAAAAGAAGCTGGTGAATGCGAGTAATTTATTCAGGAATTTTATATTTATTAGCACCATTTATTCCATTATACCTAAAAAAACGTGGTAAAAAAAATCCGCAATATCTAAAGAATTGGCATGAGCGTTTTGGTTGGAATTTAGTTAATCCAGTTGTAAAACCAATTATTTGGTTACATTCAGTATCAGTTGGTGAAACTCGAGCAATGTCTAAGTTAGTCGAATTGTTTCACGAAAATTTACCAGAATATCAAATATTAATTACTACGATGACACCAACTGGTCGTGAGACCGCCAAAAATTTGTATCCATATGCGCATATTCATTATGTGCCATATGATTTGAGTTTTAGTGTACAGAGATTTTATAAAACCTTTAAGCCTAAATTAGGGATTATTTTAGAAACTGAAATTTGGCCAAATTTGATTTATTTTGCCGCTCGTAATGCAATTCCTTTGTATTTGGTTAATGCCAGACTATCAGATAGGTCTTATATTGGCTACAATCGCTTTAAAATGTTGCTGGTATCGATTTTAAATAAATTAACTGGGATTTTGTGTCAAGATAGTAATACTTTAAATAATTTTGCTAAATTAAATTATACTGGAAAATTGGAGTTAGTTGGTAATACTAAATTTGATTTATCAATAAATAGCAATATAAATCAATTAATTATACAGTTTAAAACTATGTTTGCTGGGCGAAAAATTATTACATTTGCTTCAACCCGTGATGGTGAAGAAGAATTAATTCTAAATAACCTTGATTTTTCAGAAGATGTGCTTTATTTAATTGTGCCACGCCATCCTGAGAGATTTGACATGATTGAAGATTTATTAATTCAGCGTAAGTTAAATTATCAAAAACGTTCTGAAAATAGTTTAATTAAAAATGACACTCAAGTTGTTATTGGTGATAGCATGGGAGAAATGTTAGCTTATTATGCAATTAGCTATTTAGCTGTAATAGGTGGCAGCTTTAAAGATTTTGGTGGACAAAATCCTCTAGAAGCTATTTTTATGCAAGTTCCAGTAATTTTTGGTAGTTCAATGTATAATTTTACTGAAATATCTCAAAATTGTTTGGCTGATGGGTGCGCAAAACAAATTGAAGACATCAATAAATTAAGTAGTACTATTCATAATTTAGTTTCTAATCATGAAAGCTATAAGTTACTTAAATTAAATTGTAATAACTTTGTTAATAAATATCAAGGTGCTTCACAGCGTATTTTTGATATTGTTAAACAAAGTTTATAATGTTTCATGTGAAACATTATAAACTTTGTAGGTTATTAATTATTTAGATCATATGTGATAATAAATTTGCTTGAATATGATAAGATACATAGCATAAACTAGCAAAAATCTATAATAACTAAAATATATTGAGTGATAAAATGACGGCAAAAGTAATATTAGTAACAAATCAAAAAGGTGGTTGTGGTAAAACAACCTTATCGATGAATTTAGCAGGGGTAATGGGTAGCAAATTTAAAGTATTATTAATTGATGGTGATCCACAAGGTAGTGCTAGTCGTTGGGCAGCAAGTAGTAGTGATGATAAGCCTTTTCCAACTGCGGTGATGAGTTTGGCTAATGTAACGGATAAAGTTAATCGTGAAATTAAAAAGTATCTTGCTGATTATGAATATATAATTGTTGATTGTCCACCTGCCATTGATAATAGTTTTACTGCGTCCGCTTTATTAGTTGCTGATTTGGCTCTAGTGCCAGTTGTACCTAGTCCGACTGATTTATGGGCTGCAATTGGTATTCAGAAATTAATTAATAATGTTAGTGAAATTAATGAGAAGTTGACTGCGCGTTTAGTTGCTAATATGTGTCAAAGTAATGCAAGTATATCAAAAGAAGCTCTAAGTTTAATTAATGAATTTGAGTTTCCAAAAACTAATACGGATATTTATCAACGTACTTCTTATCGGCAGGCTGCTGCATTTGGAGGAACTGTATTAGATTTAGATAACCCGAAAGCAAAATCTGAAATTAATGCTTTAGTAGCTGAAGTCTTAGATTTGGTTGCGTAATTTAAAACAAAATTAATTATAAATTTATAAATTGGAGAATATAAAAATGACCTCAAAACTTACATCTTCTTTACGTAAATCTATTTCTGCAGAAAAACAAAGTGTTGAAGATAAACAAACACTATCTACTAATGATAATGCAGTTGTGGCAACTAAGACTGCTGCAGAAAAACCAATAGCTAAATCAACTACACCAAGAAAAACTTCACCACGAAAAGCTACGACTAAAAAAGATCTCAACAATGAAATTAAACCAGTTGTAGAAGACATCAAAATTTCAGCTAATAGTGAACAGCCATTAAAAAATAACATAAAAAATGATAAAGATGGAAACTCTAGTACATCAGCGCAGGCTAGCATTGATTCGATTAAAATAATTCTAGATAAAATAAATAGCTCGAGTCTTGAACTTTCTAATTCATTTATTGAAAATTTTATGGGAGTTAATCAAGATTTTAATGATTACTTACAACAAGTAAGTGATGTGAGTAATTTAGCTAAGATTAAAGAAGTCAATGAGAAATTTTTAGATAACTTACGTAAACGCCAACAAGAATTAATTAAGAAAAATATGGAATTATTTGGTGCTTTTAAATTGGTATAACTATAACCGAGCTTTATTTAAATTTAACCTCAATATTATTTATATTGAGGTTTTTTATGTTGAAAATGCTTTTGGGAAATTATATTGATAGCGTTTTAACATGCTTGGGTTACCAATTAATCCTCCACAATGAATATATAATAATGGCGATTTAATTTCCTCTATGTATTGCAAAAGTATTTTCCAACCAACTGGATCGTAAATTAGATCAAATTCAATTTTGCTAATTTTTTCTATTTGCTGATGTAAGTTAAATAGCTTTAGCTCTGGATCTGCAAAACGATAATTTAGGTTAGGTAAAATAATTGGGTAAATTGTTGAGTTTTGATCTAAATTTTTAAATTGTTCCATCAAATATTCTGGAGTTCCGACACAATTAGTTGTATAAACTTTGAATTCTGGTAAGCATTTTTGTAAATATAAAGCGCTAGTTCCAGTTCCTGATGGTAAAAAAATTGCTAACGCTGGTAATTTTTGTTGTCTTGCCCAAGTACGAATTTCGTTTGCTAGTTGATTTATGCCAAATTCTGCTTCGTTTTGAGCGCCGCCTTGGTGAATGAGCAATTGATTCTCAGATAAATTAGCGGTTAATTGCATACTTAATTGATTTAAACTGTTGCTAGTTGGAATAATTTGCATGCCATTAGCAAGACTTGCTGATAAATTCCCATTTAAATTGAATTTAGCTTGATCTGAAATTTGTCGAGTATAATAAATGAATTGCCAATTATTTAGTTTAGCTAAGCAAGAAAGCGAATACATTAAATTAGATTGATTTCCGCCATAGCTAATCAAAGTATTGATTTTAGGATTTGGATTGGCTAAGAAATAAGCTAATTTGCGCGCTTTATTTCCACTGAAATTTGCATCTAATAAATCATCTCGTTTAACGTAAATTGTGCGTTGATTCAATTGAAAATGAGACGTTGGTGAATTAATTAGCAGCATGACAATCTGGCTTCTCTTTAAATTAATGATTGGTATAATGAATTTTAATTGATTTAAACTATTTGGATACAAGCATTTGCTTGAAAATAACATTGGTTAAGGATAGATTTATCTTAAATAATAATTTTAGCTGTGCTGTTTTAAGGAGTTTAAGCTTTCTATTTTTAGATTAGTAATAATAGTTAGTATGTTATTTATTTGAGATAAGAATTCAGTAAACTTAATTTGAAAATAAACCCAGTAATAACTATTAAATTGCGTGAATTCTTTAATTTATTTTATGCAAAATTGGATGTTTGGTTAAGTTATTCAACTTAGATTTATTTCTATCACTTATAGAATAAGATAAATAATTATTCTTGAACACAGTAAAACTTTAACTAATAATTAACCTTTACTATTTTTTATATAATCAAGTACACTAATTTTTAATATTAATCATTTTAATAATAAACTCTTTAGTTCTATCATTATTTAATTCTTTTAATGTATATTGATTAAGAGAATCATAAAATACATTCATTGCTTTTTTTAAAATCCCACGTAAATGGCAATCAAACCCTAAAACACAATTATCACAATCCAATAATTCGTCTTTGTTTTCAAGAATTGCAATAACATCGCCAAGTTTTAAATTATCACTTTCTATATTGTAAAGCATTCCTCCATTACGTCCTCTGGTTGAGGAAATCCATTCTTTGTGCATCATGAAATTCAGAACTTTAACCAAGTGATTACGTGGAATTTTAAATTGATTGGCGATTTCATCGATTGTGACTAATTGTGATGCTTGCTTTAAATACATGATTGATTTTAATCCAATATCCGTAAATTGAGATAGGCGCATTATTCTTCTTTCTTTTAATCTGGCAAGTTAATTTAATTATATAATACTTGCATATAAAATATAAGTATTATATAATATCGTTGAAACATTCTTAAAAGTAAATAACCATGATGAAACACGATATTTTAAATCGCAACGACATAGTAACGTTAATAAATAACTTTTATACTAAAGTAAAACAAGATCAATCAATAGGTTATTTCTTTACAGATGTTGCTGCTATTGATTGGGATCATCATTTACCACAAATGTATGATTTCTGGGAAAGTCTTCTTTTTTCAAAAAGCTTATTTTCTGGTAACCCGATGAAAAAACATATTGAGTTAAATAATAAATCTCCGTTAACTGAAAAACATTTTGAACAATGGATAAAACTTTTTAATTTAGCGGTAGATTCTTCTTTTGAAGGAGTAAATTCTAATAGAATCAAAAATTACGCACTTACGATTCAAGAAAATTTAATTTCAAGAATACTTAAACCTAACGTTATTATAAATGAGGTATGAAATGTTAAATGAACAACAAAAGAAAATTATTGCAGCAACCTTGCCTGTAGTCGCAGAAAATTTGCCAACAATTGTCGGTAAATTTTATCAAAATTTATTTATAAATCATCCAGAATTAAAAAATCTATTTAATCAAACTAATCAAAAAACAGGTTTTCAACAACAAGCTTTAACGAGTTCAATCGCAGCATTTGTAATTAATTATGAAGAAAATCTCTTGAGAATTCAACCAATGCTTAAACAAATAGCTTTTAAGCATGTTAGTTTAGGAATTACTGGTGATATGTATCAAATAGTTGCTGATAACCTTATGGCGGCAATTGCAGAAATTTTAAAAGATGCTGTAACCGAGGAAGTTGCTGATGCATGGGGAAGTATGTATTGGGAATTAGCCAGTACTCTGATTGACATGGAGAAAGATATTTATGGTCAAAATAAAGTTTTGCCAAATAACTTTTTATCAAAATGTAGTTTAATAAATCGAGTTACTGAATCAAGTAATACATTTTCTCTTTATTTTAAAGCTAATCCAGAGATGTTACAAAATTATGTACCAGGGCAATATGTCTCCATAAAAGTTAATTTAGAAGAGAATAAGCACCAATTTCGTCAATATAGTATTTCCGATCTTCCTAATCAAGATATATTTCGCGTTACAATAAAGCGCGAAGAAGAATTATTCGGAGTTGAAACAGTATCAAATAATTTATTTAAAAATGCTCTACAAAATACGGAATGGGAATTATCCTATCCGGCTGGTAATTTCTCAATCGTTAATCCGCATAAAACAATTGTATTACTTTCTGTAGGAATTGGTGTAACCCCGATTTTTGCAATGTTAAAACAATTACTCTCTATACCATGTAATAGTTCGATATTTTTTATACATTTAACAGAAGATTCTAATTATCATACTTTTAAAACCGAATTGGCAGAATTGAATGATGAACGTTTAACTAAATGTGTTGTGTATAGAAGTCCTTTAAGTAGTGATCTTAAAGGCGTTGATTATAATATTGCGGGAAATTTTAACTTTAATGCGTATTCACAATTTATTTTAGATGATGCAGATTATTATCTTTGTGCTAATCCTCAGTTTATAAAAGCAACAAAGATTGAGTTAACCAAACTAGGCGTTTCGTTGAGTAATATTTATGCTGAATCTTTTGAACCAGATGCATATAATTAAGTAAATCTATGCTGCGTAAGTCAACTGATGAATTAGAATAAAGTTATATTTTGACGCGATTATATTAATTATGAATAATTAATTTTATAGCGTGTATAAATAAAATTATAGCCTAAACTCTGTAGGGTTAAAATTGTATAATGAGGGTGATTATTAGAATCAAATGCATTATTAAATTGCCCAAGTTGGCTTACGTTACCTCCTATAAACACACCAGAAGTATTTATCCATGCTTCATCTAATAATTTTAATTCTTGAAGTTGATGATGATAATAAGGTGATTCGTTTAAAATAATTTTTACATTGTTTTGATATAAGCATTTGCTGAGTTTTGTCAGATCAATCTTAGAACAATGAATAATTTGTTTATTCTTAGTTAAGTCAATATTCTCAATGTTAGCACAATGAAAATTATTTGGAATTATCTTAGGTAATTGTTCAGTATAAATTAGCAGTGGAAGATTATTATTTTGACAAAGTAGTTCTTTTTCAAAATCAATTTTGTTACTATCACGAGTGATTACGATATGCAGTAAACTTTCGGTTTTACCAAGATTTTTTCGCAGTAAAGTTAATTCAGGAATGTTGATCTCTGCAGTGTAAGTATAGTTTTCCAAGCTAAGCGTATTGCTACCAATAATAACTGCATCACTTATGCTTCGTCCCAAAAGAAGATTCCACCAATCAGCATAGCGCTCATCTTGAGCTGCCAAAAAATTATTTTTTGCAATCGCAAAGCCACTCATTAAATCAGGATAGCAGATTTTTCCATCGATTGATAAAGCAAAGCAACTTAAGATAAATGGTTTATGATTTGTATTCGGTAAGTATAAATCACAGCCTAAAGTCTTCGTTAAATAATTTGAATTTAAAGTCGAATAATCACTGGTTTCAAGCTGTGGGTTTTTAATTAATAATTTAAACTTCAATGACATGGTATCTTTTACTCCCAGCAGCGATTAAACATAAGATAATACCAACTAAATACACATAATTAATTAGGCTAAAGAAATGCCAACCAGGTGTTTCGTAATGAATAAATCCAATTGAACAAAATAAACTTAGTAAGCTACAACTAAATGCGGCGGCAAGCCATTTATGCTGCATAATATAATAAAATAAGCTAGTTAGGAGTAAACTAAATAAAATTGAGCCTTTGGCAAGTAATAATAAACCGCCAATATTTGATTGTTGCGTGAATTTGGTGATATTATTTTCTAAAGCAAATAATTCTAATTTATTGTAAATTAATTCGGTTAAGATTGGAATTATGCCAATAATTAAAATTATATATTCATCGGTTTTGAGTGCTTTGAAGCTAATAGTGGTGGTGGTAATTCCTATCATGATTAAAATCGGGAGTGTTACCCAATTTGGAATCAATGTAATGCATAAAGTTGCAAATCCAGTTATGCCAAGTATGGCGTAAATCACTCCATTATATAATGAATAGTTTTGAGTAGCACCTGCTTGTTTCCATGAGTAGTGACCAAAAAACAGTGCCATAGCAAATGGATTGCCAATAAAACTTGAAGCTCCGCTAATGACTCCACTAATACAGATCGATTGAGTTGAGTTAAAGTTATCGCCGCTTAATCTTGATTCTTCAAGAATCTGAATTGCGCTAATTGAATCGATTAAAGCGAAAGCCAGAATTAATGGTAAATATCCCAAACAAGTATGAATTATTTCAGGTGAAACATCCAATGGTATAAAGTGTGGTAGGTTTATTCCTATAGTATGGTTGAGTTGATTAATATTCCAACTAAATTCTTTGGTGATTAATGCTAGGATAGTTCCTAAAATTACACCAACTAAAATTAGGGGTAATTTAATTTTGATTTTAGCTAAGGTTAAAGCTAAGATAATCATCATAGGTAGTAAACCGGATAGAGGGTGTTCAGCTAATGTCGGTAAATTATTTACGGCCAACCATGTAAAGGCTGTGCCTGCTAAGCCGCTAAAGAGCGCTGCTGGTGGAATGAATTTTTTGAGCTTGATTAGAATTATGCCGCTTATTGTAAAAAATACCGCATTGATTAAATTGGCGAATAGCGCCACTTTATAAGCTAATAATGGATTATGAGTTTTGCTGACAATTGGTAACATGATGGCAAAGAGCCATACAAATACACAGCTGGCTTGGAGTCCACTTGGTAGTGCCGTTACTACTTTGCCACTGGCTTTGGTAATATGTTTGGCTTGCCAATAATAAGCAAAATTCAGGATAAATAAACTGATGCAAACACCAGGAATAATTTGTTGATGTACCAGTGTTGGTGTTAATTTTATAATGCTGGTTAAGACAGCAATACTGAGTGCTATTTTGGCGAAACTGTCAAAAAATATTCCAACAGTTGCATTTAAATTAGCGTGTTGTTTCATTTGGTCACTTTACAATAATTTAGTCATAATGTAGGCAGTTATTATAAAGCAACTACTTTGTCAAAATATAGATATGTTCGTATTTAAATGACTAAATTTTCTCGATTATATTAGTATGTTAAAATATGTATACGTTTGAGAAAATTATCGGAGATGAGTGATGTTAGAAGATGTTGTTTGTAATTGCTTAGATGATTTAAATATTCAAATTTGTGACTTATCTAATAAAGAAGGTATATCGGAAAGTTTATTGATATTAAGTCGTGAGTTTATTTTTGGAGATGGAACTGAAGTTGAAAATACAACTATTAAGTTTTATAAAGTATCCAATTTTTACAACTTAGAGTTTGTAAATTTAGAGAAAACTACTTCAAGTTTTAACGAATTACAAAAACTACTTTCTAAGGAAAATATTGAAAATATTCAAGATTGGAATTTTTATCCTTCTATAAATATGCTTAGCAATGAGAATGGTGAATACTTTGGAAAAATTCAAATTAGTGATAAAGATTGTTTAAAAATTAATTTTTCAGTATATAATGATAAAATTTTCAATGTATTGACGATAGTACTAAAGAATTATTTTATTAAGAATAAGTATAAAACACAATTAGTTAAACATGTTTTAAATATTATTTCTGAAAATAAGATTGATATTTTTGAAGCAACTGATTGTAGGTATACCGATGGATTCTGGGATATTGCGTTAAGTAAGAGTTGTGGGTTTACTTATTTTTATGATAAGTCAAAAGATAACCATTATTTAAATTTTCGTGGTTTCTATCTTAGTCATAGTTGTGATGAGTTTAAACATAAATTGGAAATTTTATTTGATAATGATTGTCAAATTAAATCTTCAACGCGGATAGGTTCAGATGTTGCTGATGAAATTTGTGTGAATTTTAGAACGGTCGATGGTATTTTTGACAATGTAGATAATTTCAAAATTAATTTTAAAAACACTGATTTTTTTGGTGTTGTATTTAAAGAAGAGCAACAGCTAATCAATAACTTAAAGGTTCGACAATTTATTGAATATTTATTAAAGTTACAAAGCATAAAACTGGGTATTCTTGATAATTCAACCTCTTTGTTAAGTAGTGGTTTCGTAATTGGATTGATTAATGAATTTGCTTTTCCTGTAGCTATTGTTAAAGAACAAATTAAGTTAATATTAATTGGTCTCGGATATCAAGAAGATAATATTCAATTGTCAGATAGTATTGCTATGACTGATTTATCCAAAATAAATATAATTGGCAATATTTCTGATGATATTCATATAAACTCATTGAAAACACGCTTTAGTAATAAGGCAATATTTATTGCATGTGGGTTGGAACATGATTTGGCGTCGGTGTCAAAACAGAAAATTGTAAAAGAATTTAAGACACGTATTATAGAAAGTCATGATAGAATATCAAGAGATGATTATATAGAGATAGGTGAAAATTTAGCAACAAATAATAAGTTAAAACAGTTAAGAGAAAGTATTAATAAATGTTATCATCAAGCAGATTTTTTCTTGAATTATGAAAGTGATAAAAATAGTCCACTAAGTAAATATAAAATGAAGCAGCAATTAAAACGTTTTTTTAATTTATTGCATGGATTCCCGTTTGCTACGCCAACAAAAGACGAATATGCTATGCATTTGGCATTCTCATCTGCTTTACGTTCAGCAGATTTATCTCGTCAAGTCGGAGCTGTCATTACTTCTTCAAATGGTGATATTCTCGCTACTGGTACTAATGATATTCCTAAAAGTGGAGGTGGATTATACCGTTCTCGTCTCAATGAGTATAATGGTGGGATTTATGATGATTCTCTTGGGCGTGATTATATGCGTGGTTTTGATTCTAATGCTTGTGAAAAGAGTGGTTTAATTGATAATATCTATAATGCGGTACAGCCATATTTAAAAGATGAGGTATCAGAAGAAAGTCTTAAAGAAATAATTTCTAAGAGTAAATTAAAAGATATCACTGAATATGGTCGAGTTGTGCATGCTGAGATGGAGGCTTTGATGGCATGTGCTCGTGGTCAAGTGAGTTCAAATGGTGCTATTTTGTATTGTACGACGTTTCCTTGCCATAATTGTGCTAAACATATCATTGCTGCTGGAATTAAACGAGTCGTATATATTGAGCCTTATGCAAAAAGTAAAGCTCTTCCGTTTCATTTTGATTCAGTAGTAGATGAGGAAATAAACCCAATTGAAGACCTGATTAAAGACAAGTTATCTGATGAATCGCAGAATAAGGTTCTTTTTGAAAGTTTTATTGGAGTTGGACCTAATTTATTTAGGCAGTTATTTAAAATGCGTGATGATAGTCGCAAAGACAAAAATGGGTTAATTAAACCGTGGACTCCACAATTCATTAATCTATAATTATATACAATAAAATTCCTTATTTTTTTGGTTTTTGGAGCATGATCAATGAAATATAGTGTAATAAAAATCCGAAGTATTCAGGCTAATAAAACAACTATTCTTAACTATTTGGCTGATTTTAATAATTGGTATTTATGGTCACCATGGGCTTGCTTGGATCCAAACACTAAACTTAGTAGCACGGTAAATAATCTGTCATGGGAAAGCTCAATAACTGGCTGCGGTAATATGCAAATAGTTAGCCAAGACCATGAGCATGTCGTTATTGATCTAAATTTTATAAAACCGTTTAAATCTAATGCAAAAGTTGTTTTTAGTTTAGATGAACAAGGCAGCGAACGCACTTTAGTTACTTGGGAAATGAAGAGTAAATTACCATTTTTCTTATGTTTTTTTAAGAAACTATTTCAAGTGATGATTGGTAGGGATTTTGAGCGAGGATTGACTCGGCTTAAATATTTAGCTGAAACTGGAGTTGTTCCAGCTAAATTAGATTATGCTAGCACTCCGCAAAATGTTGCTGAATTTAGTGTTGTTGGGGTGAGAAATAGTTGCCATATGTCAAATATCGCAGAGAGTATGCATGAATCATTTAGCCAATTATCTGAATTAATTAGTGAAGTTGATATTGTGCCAGTTAAAATGCTTTCCTTATGCGATAAGATGTATTTGACTAAAGAGCGCATGGATTATACGGCTGCGGTGGTTTATTTAGGCAAAGTTGATTGTCCAGCAAATTTAGTCAATCGAGTAATTCCTGAGCATAAAGCGCTTAAAGTTACTTTATATGGTAGCTATGATTTTATGGGTGATCCTTGGGCTGGGATTTATGCTCATTTTCGTGGTTTAAAATTTAAAGCTGATAAGCGTGTTCCACCTTATGAAATTTATCTAAAAGGTCCACATAATACTGAGAGTCCTGATGAGTATATTACTGAGATTTATATGCCAGTGAAATAAGTGTTGAAAATCTTTTTTAATAGATTTGACATTATTTTTATCTCATCTTTTAGCGTTGAGATGTTTTATTTGTACGTATTCACTAGCAGTTAGCAAAATTATCCAATTGGCATTGAGCAGAAACTCTATAAAAATTAGTTATTGGCAGGTCGTGATATTGTTAAATAAAATTTGGGCTACTTTGGCGTTATAGTTGAACTATTGGCAAGTAATCAAATTAATAAATCAAATATAGTTAACGCAATTTTAAACCGCCTATTTTTAATACAATAATATATTGATATAAATTTATATTTATGCTATTTAATAGGTGATTTGCCTTAGTGTTAACTATAATTGATTGAGGTGAAGATGAAAAAATATTTGTGGATTATCTTATTTTTTGTAACAACATTGTGCTTTGCTCAATCTAATGCAGCGATAAATCAAGCAAGTATCGATAATAATCTAGTGATCCAATTGGTGGACAGTAAGTTAGTTAATTTGGATAATAAAATCGCAGTAGTTGTACAGAGCAATCAAGATGGTATTGCAGATTTAAAAGCACGCACGGATGAGAAATTAGCGGATAAATTTAAGCAATTTGATGATAGAAATAATCAAATTGATCGGTGGCTGAGTGTACTAGGTCTTTTATTGACGTTTTTCGGGATCATGACACCATTAGGAGCTTTTTTGCTAAATAGAAAGATAGATAAAAATATTAAAGACTCTCAAGAATTACTGGATAAAGAAATTAAGAATGCGATAGATCAAGTAAAAAATAAATTACTGGAATCAGATCGTTTATTAACAGAAATGAATGGGTTCCATCGAAAAGCAGAAATAAGTGCCAGCGAAATTCAGGATTTAGCAAAGAAAGCTAGTTCTGGTAGCTTAACTCCAGAAGACTCTCAGAAATTAAAAAATGATTCTAATGCTTTAAAAAATATTCCTGAAAATGAATTAACCGCGAGTGATTGGTTTATTAGGGGGTTAAATGCTCAAAACCAGAAAGATCACTATGAAGCAATTACATATTATAATAAGGTTATTCAGTTAAATAAAAAAGAAGATTTGAATTCACCTGTATATAGTAATCGTGGAGTAGCGAAATTTAAGCTTGGACTTTATCACGATGCTATAAAAGATTATGATTTGGCAATTAAATTAAGTGATAGGAATTATCAGGCTTATTTTAATCGTGCATTAGCAAATAAAAAATTGGAAGATAATGAGCTAGCGCTTAAAGATTATGATAAAGTGATTGAGATACAACCAGATTATTATGACGCATATATTAATCTAGGGATTATACTGGTTAAGCTACAACGATATGATGATGCACTTAAAAATTATGATAAAGCGATATCTTTGGATCCTAAAGATAAAAATAATTATTTCGATAAAGCTTGTGTATATGCGTTGATGAAAAATAAAAATGAAGCATTAAAGTGGTTAGAGAATGCTTTGCAATTAGATTATTTAGTTAAAGATGTACTTAAAGACGAGGATTGGAAAATTTATTTAGATGATGCCGATTTTAAAAGTTTAATAGCAAAATATAATAAACAATAAAGATAAATAATTTCACACAATGATATTAGAAAGATATAGATGAAGAATTCACCACTAATTAATGAGCTACAGCAAACCTTAACTAAGCGTATCATGTTTTTAGATGGTGCGATGGGGACGGTAATTCAAAGTTATAAGCTTGAAGAAGAAGATTTTCGCGGTGAGCTCTTTAAAGAGCATAGCCATGATTTGAAAGGTAATAATGATCTTTTGGTTTTAACACGTCCTGAGATTATCAAAGAAATTCATAAGAATTATTTATTGGCGGGTAGTGATATTGTTGAAACCAATACTTTCTCAGCCAATACTATTTCACAAAAAGATTATGGACTTGAATCGTTAGTTGATGAATTAAATATTGCTGCGGTTAAATTAGCTCGCCAAGCTTGTGATGAAGTTATGCATGAACAACCTGAGCGTAAATGTTATGTAGCTGGTGCAATTGGTCCAACTAATGTAACTTTATCTATTTCACCAGATGTGAATAATCCTGCTTATCGTAGCCATACTTTTGCTGAATTAAAAGCGGTTTACTATCAGCAAGCTAAAGCCTTAATTGCGGCTGGTGCAGATATCTTATTACCTGAAACTTCATTTGATACGCTGAATATGAAAGCCTGTTTGGCAGCAATTATTCAAGTTGAAGCCGAAACTGGAGTTAAATATCCCTTGATTATTTCAGTAACAATTACCGATTTATCGGGGCGAACTTTATCTGGGCAAACGATCGAAGCTTTTTGGTATTCAGTTGCGCAATCGAAACCACTTGCTGTTGGAATTAATTGTGCTTTAGGTGCCAAAGATATGGCACCGTATCTTGCGGCTTTAGCTGAAGTTAGTGATTGTTTTGTTAGTTGTTATCCTAATGCTGGTTTGCCCAATCCATTAGCCGAAACTGGCTACGATGAAACGCCAGAGATGACAGCCGAGTATATCTACAATATTGCTAAACATGGATACCTTAATATCATTGGTGGTTGCTGTGGAACGACGCCTGAACACATCGCTGCAATTGTTGCGCAAATGCGTGATTTAACTCCACATGAACCGAGTCCAGCTACGGTTGGTACTTTTCTTTCTGGTTTAGAACCGTTGTTAATTGATAACGTTGCGAATCGTCAATTTTATATGGTTGGCGAACGGACTAATGTCGCTGGTTCACCGAAATTTGCGCGCTTAGTTCGTGAAGGTAATTTTACTGAAGCGTTGGAAATTGCCAAACAGCAAGTGCAAAGTGGTGCCAATATAATTGATATTAATTTTGATGATGGAATGCTCGATGCTGTTGAGTGCATGACTAAATTTTTGAATTTGGTTGCCTGTGAGCCTGAAATTTGCCGTGTGCCAATTATGATTGATTCTTCAAAATTCGAAGTAATTGAAGCTGGATTACAATGTATTCAAGGTAAGGGTGTGGTTAACTCAATTTCGCTAAAAGAAGGTGAGGTCGAGTTTTTACGTCAAGCTGCGATTATCCAAAAATATGGTGCTGCAGTGGTAGTTATGGCTTTTGATGAATATGGTCAAGCTGTAACTAAAGAACATAAAGTTGAAATTGCGGTGCGCGCGTATAAATTGTTAACTGAACAAATTGGGTTTAATCCAGCAGATATTATTTTTGATGTGAATATTTTGACGGTTGCAACAGGGATTGAAGAACACAATAGTTATGCGGTGAGTTTTATTGAAGCGGTACGTGAAATTAAACAAGTTTGTCCACAAGCTTTGACTTCAGGTGGTGTATCGAATTTATCATTCTCATTTCGCGGCAATAATATTGTACGAGAAGCTATGCATGCAGTGTTTTTATATCATGCAATTCAAGCGGGCTTTGATATGGCAATTGTTAATGCGGGGATGTTGTCAATTTATGATGAAATTGATAAACCTTTACGTGATGCTTGTGAGCGCGTGATTCTAAATTTAGATGAACAGGCAACCGAAGATTTATTAGAATTGGCGGAGCAATATAAAGGTCAAACTAACACGATTGAACAAATCGATGCTTGGCGGAGTTGGGAACTTGAAGAGCGGATTAGTCATGCTCTAATTAAAGGGATTGATGCACATATTGTTGCTGATACAACCGAAGCGTTAACTAAATATGGTACTCCATTAACAGTAATTGAAGGTCCTTTGATGGATGGAATGAAGATAGTTGGTACATTGTTTGGTGAAGGTAAAATGTTTTTACCACAGGTAGTTAAATCCGCCCGGGTGATGAAACGTGCGGTGGCTTACTTAGAACCGTTTATGGAAGCTATTGCCAAAGAACAACAAACTACCCAAGCTAAACCAGTGGTAATTATGGCAACGGTTAAAGGCGATGTGCACGATATTGGTAAAAATATTGTAGCTCTGGTATTACGTTGTAATGGTTATGATGTAATTGATCTTGGTGTGATGGTGCGTTGTGAAAAAATTATCGAAGCCGCTCGTGAACACAATGCAGCGTTTGTTGGTATGAGCGGGTTAATTACGCCATCATTGGACGAGATGATTTATAACGCAAAGCAATTTGAAGAACAAGGCTTTACTTTACCTCTTCTAATTGGTGGTGCGACCACGTCTAAATTACATACTGCAGTTAAAATTATGCAACATTATTCTGGACCAGTAATTCATGTTAATGATGCTTCTTTGGTCGCTGAAGTATGTAGTAAATTAATGAATCCAGCCAGTTATGATAGTTTTTTGGCTGATACGCGGGCACAATATGCGAAATTACGTGATGATCATTATACTTTACAACGCAAAGTTGAATTGCCAAGTTATCAGCAAGCATTAGATAAGAAGTTTACTAGTGATTGGTCAACATTGGAAATTGCAAAACCTAAGCAATTAGGCGTGCATAAATTAGATTTAGATTTAAAAGAAATTGCGGAGTATATTGACTGGTCGCCATTATTTTGGGCGTGGGGTTTTAAAGGCATGTATCCTAAGATTTTGGATAATCCAGAAACTGGTCGTGAATGTTTGAAGATTCTTCAAGATGCTAAGAAAATGCTTGGTACGATTATTCGGGATAAATTATTTACACCGCAAGCAGTGATTGGTTGGTGGCATGCACAAAGTGTTGTCGATGATGTTTTACTCTATGATGAATCTGGTGCGCAAATTGAAAAACTATGCTTTTTGCGTCAACAAAATGATAAAGACATTAATTACTCTTTAGCGGATTATATTGCACCGTTGGACTCTGGGCGTATGGATTATTTGGGCGCTTTTGCGGTGACGATTCATGATGTAGAAAAATTAGCCAATGCTTACGAAGCTAAAGATGATGACTATTCTTCAATTATGGCCAAAGTTCTTGGTGATCGTTTAGTTGAAGCAATGGCGGAGTGTGCGCATAAAAAAATGCGTGAATGGTGTGAGTATGGAGTTGGTGAGAATCTGACAAATGAAGATATGATTTATGAGCGTTATCGTGGGATTCGTCCAGCACCAGGCTATCCAGCTTGCCCTGAGCATACGGAGAAAGCTAAGATTTGGCAATTGCTTGATGCTGAAAAAGCTACAGGTGCGATCTTGACGGAAAGTTATGCAATGTATCCAGCTAGTGCAGTATCTGGTTATTACTTTAATCACCCGCAATCAAAATATTTTGCAGTGGGTAAATTGACTCAAGATCAGGTTGCAAATTATGCTGAACGTAAAGGTATGAGCCTGGATGAGGCGGAGCGTTGGTTGGCACCTAACCTTAGTTATGGGAAATGATTTTATGTTTATTAAATATAATTAACTTTAAAGGTATACAAATAAATATGATTGAAAAGTCAATGCGTAAAGAGCATAATCCTTTATTAATGGTTAATAATTACTTAAATATTTTTCAAGAGTTAATTTCAAATTGCAGCTTATATTCGTTGCACGTTGAAGCATTGAAGTTAGAAAAATATGATTATTTCTTTCTTGTAGATTCAAATACGGTTCTATGGGATGCTCAACGAGCAATTAATAGTTATAAAAGATATGGTGTAAAGGTTAACCCAGATAAAAATGATGATGGTGAATCTTTTCTTAGGTTTTATGGGCTTATGAATGCTTGCTATTTATAACGAGAAGCTATAATTACTTGTTACGACAAATTGGGTCTTAATATGAAAGCAGAAAATTTGAAAAATCTCATAAATGCGCAAATTATTGAGTGTAGGAATAAATTTGCGGCTCACTCACCAAAGTTAGGATATAAGAAAAATAATAATGAGCGCTCATATATTCTTAGTTCAATATATTTGGATAATGGAGTCATATTTGGCAATTCGTTAAACTCACCAAAATGGAGTATTAGTTTTCCAGCAACGAAAGTTACTGACATGTTGAATGATTGGGAAATTTTACTGGTAAAAGCACTAAAAGATATTTTGGATAAAGCTTTTGAGTTATTATGTGATTGCTCTGATTTTAATCATATAAAAGATAAGTATCAGCGATTAATAAATTTTTAAGCCCAATATCTTAAACTAGGAGTGATTATGCCAAAATATTGCATTATTAAAGATTAGGTTATTAATATGTGTTGTAAGTATAAAGTATTGACAATTGCTATTATTATGCTTGGATTTTGGTTTGGAATTGGGGTTATCTTATATTATCATGATTCTAATAATTTTATTTCTGACTGGATTAATTCAGCCGCAGCAATTGGAACTTTTTGGGCTGTGATAACGTCTTTATATTTAGCAAACAGAACAATACCTAGAGATAAGTATATCAGTATTGCTTCTGCAAGTTTAACAGTTCAGGCAGATAATAATTATATAGGATTTGAATGCCTTATTTTAAATAATATGAATTTTGAAATAACTGTAAGATCAATTAGAGTTCAAATTAATGAATATATATTATTTTTAACTGAGTTTGAAGCTTCTGTTTTTCAGAACAATATAACTATTAGGGAAATTCCCTCAAACAAGATAATCTCCTTTCGTGCGGATCAGCTTTTTTGGATTAATGACTCTTATCAGCCTATTTATTATGATCTTCCTGATAATCTAATTTCTTACTTAATCAATAATAAAAGAGCTCAAATTATGCTTTACGTTGACTCGGATGTATATTTGTATCAAATTCGGTCAAAAGTATTTAAGAAGTCTATCGAGTCTATAGGAAACCTAAGAAGCTACACGCAAATTAAATTTGAGTTTTAATTATACCAGATAAACTCAGCTACATCTGCGTAGCTGATTTATAAGGGTTGCCAGCTAAGTCCTACTACGAGTCCAATTATTTCAAGGTTTTTTCTAGAAATAGTTTCTTCAGGATAAGATGGATTTATACTTTTAAGTAATAATTCTTTGTCTGGTTTGATTATGAATATTTTTCTTAGCAAAATTCGCTTATTCAGTCTAACTAAGTAAATTTTATTTTCAGTTATATTTGTTTGTTTACTGTCAATAATAACTTTTGCACCAGAGGCAATATTTGGAGCCATGCTATCATCATACATAGTATAAAGTTTTAAACCAATAGTTTCTATATTTGACTGTATTAGATGTTGTTGATCAATGTATTGATGTGCTATAGCTACGCTATTCTGGAAGTCATATTCATTAATCAATATTAAAGTCGGCTCTCTTGTTTCAGAATTATAATCAAGCGTTCCAGGTTTTAAAGACAACCTGGTTTCAATATATTCCACCAACTGTATCGTAAATTCACGCTTACCTTTTTTAACCTCATTCATATATGACGGTAGTTTACCAATCGCTATACTCAGAGCTCTCCAGCTTTTAAATTTCTCATCAATAACACGTTGCAGATTTTTTATGCGGATAGAATTTTTCATTAATATTCATGTAAAATGAACACCAATATTCACTTTTGGTGAACATTGGTGTTATAATACCGAAAGAGGATAACTGTAATATGCTTTGCTATTACTATTTATACCTCACCCAAATGGACCTTACTACTTGGCGGTGGCGAAGGTCTTATTTACAATAACGATAACATTATATCATTTTAGCAAATTTTTCAAAAATTTAATAGCGGTGATATGATGTGAAGGAGTGTTTTTATGTCAAAAAAGTTTAAGTATATTGCGGTTGGTTCTGTTTTGTTTATTTTATTATCAGGTTGTAATAGTGGTGGAAGTAGCAGTAGTAGTACTCCAGCAACTACTGGATTAGCCTCGTACCCAACATCTGGTACATATATTGGTGGCGCAGATTCTTCAACAGGTCAAGGTATGTCAACAGCAACTTGTACGGTGAATGGTTCTTCTGGAAACTGTAAGCTGACTAATTCTTCTGGTACAGGAACTACACAAGGCACTTTTATACTGAACAATACGGTATGTTTTTCAGGTCAAGAAACATTACCTGTGGGTACTAATTCATTTGCTATGGGCAATTGTTCTTTTAGTAATGGAGTCTTTAAAGCTCAGTACAGAAATGGCTGGGGTGATTATGGTACAATTGTCTTAAACTTACAATGATTTATTGCTTTAACTGTATGATATTATAAGTTATGGTAAATCTATTTAATTAAAAATTAAAAGCAAAGTTGATTAGTTATGAAAAATAATCAACTTGTTTCGTTATTTAGTGGTGCTGGAGGCTTGGATTTAGGATTCAAGCAAGCTGGTTTTGAAACAATCTGGGCAAATGAATATGACAAAACTATTTGGGAAACTTTTTCTTATAATTCTCCAGAAACTATTTTAGATAAGAGAAGCATTACTAACATAAATGAGAATGAAGTTCCTGATTGTGTTGGAGTAATTGGTGGACCACCATGCCAAAGTTGGAGTGAGGCAGGCGCTGGGCGTGGGATTGATGATACGCGTGGACAGCTCTTTTATGATTATATTCGTATCTTAGCAGCAAAGAAACCAAAATTCTTTTTAGCTGAAAATGTTCCTGGTATGTTACATCCAAAACATGCAGATGCACTTAATGCTATTTTGGCACAATTTGAAGACATTGGTTATAGTGTAAGAAGATATTTATTAAATGCCAATGACTATAATGTTCCACAGGATCGTAAACGAGTAATTATTGTAGGTTATCGTAAGGATTTAGGAAAGGTATTTATTCCGCCGTCGTCAAACGTATATAGGCCAACTCTTAAGGATGCTATTTGGACATTGCGTAAGTCTAAGCCAGCTCTAGATAAAAATTATACTAATGGCGATAATAATTTGTTTGCACCAAATCATGAATATATGACAGGCGGGTTCTCTACTATTTACATGTCTAGAAATAGAGTGCGTAGTTGGGATGAGCCCTCGTTTACTATTCAAGCTGGTGGTAGACATGCACCATTACATCCAAAAGCCCCTAAGATGTTATTTGTCGAGCAGAATAAGCGTATTTTTGTTCCTGAACAAGAAGATCAATATAGACGCTTGACCGTGAGAGAATGCGCTAGAATTCAAACATTTCCTGATGATTTTATCTTTAAGTATTCTAACATAGCAGATGGTTATAAAATGGTAGGAAATGCAGTTGCGGTTGAATTTGCTCGACAATTAGCAGCAAAAATTTATCAAGATATGGTATTGTAAGTTTTTACTGGGTGATTTACTCAGTAATGTTTATTAATTATAATACCTTATTAGTCTGTGAATTATTCATTACTAATGGTAAAATTACAGCTTAAACAGATATATTGTATTACTAAGGAATTTTATTATGAAAAAATACCTGATTGCAATTGCATTCATTACATTAAATCTAGTTGCTTGTGCAAGTAGTGGTAATAATACTAGCACAGATTCAACTGCTGCTTATGCAAATCAACCTGATAGTTCTACGGTTAGCTCTCGTGCTGCAAGTAGTGAAGAGTTCCCCGAAGAAAATCAACTTACACCAAGTAATTAACTGTTTGGTAAGAAAGGCAGTTTATGTCAAGTTCAAAATTAAGTATTTTACTCAGTATAATTAGTCTTGCTGCTTTTGCTGATAGCGGTACTTATATTGGGATTAGCGCTGGTTACGGCACAATTAATAGTTCAGCAACGAATGGATTTAGTTTTTCAGATGGGACAGGTAATAAAGACGGCGGAACCATAGCCGGTGGAGTTTTTGTAGGTTATGATTTTAATCGCTATGTAGGTGTTCAAGCTGATTATGACTATATTGCGAATGTTAATTATACTACAGGTGGCAGTACTATGACTGGTGCGCAAAGCTCAATTAATGCCAATCAACAAATTTTGGATGTGGGAATTGTTGGTCATTTGCCGTTTGGTTTATTTGCAAATGCTTTGAGTGGATTATCTATTTTTGGTAAATTAGCAATGGGTTATACCACGACTAGTTTTGATGGTGGAACAATGGTTTCAAGTGGAACTGCTGGAGTAAACGCAGTGCAGTTACCTAGTACCGCATCTAGTTTTGTACCTGTTGTCGGTCTTGGTGCTGAGTATGGTTGGAGCTCGGTTGGGATTCGTGCTGAGTATGATTATATTGGGAATACAGCTGTAACCAATAATGGTCAGACATTGATGAATACGAATAATGGCTTAACGTTAGTTTCTGTGTTTTATCATTTTTAAGAATGAAATATGAAAAAAATTTTAATTATTGCTGATCCATTGACAAACTTTAATATTGCTGGCGACTCAACCTATTTAATGATGCTAACTGCGAAAGACATGGGATTTCAATTGAGCTACTGTGCTCCTGCTGAAATTTATGCGCGTGGTAATCAGGCGTTTGCAAATATTTGTGAGTTAGAGTTAGCTCATGGTGTGGACGGGATTTATTCAACTAAAGATTGGTTTCAAGTTGTTGAGCGTTTAGATAGAGTAAATTTAACTTATTTCGATGCAATTTTGGTGCGTAATGATCCACCATTTAATTTAGAGTATTATTATTTAACTCAAATTTTGGAATTAGCAGAGTTATCAGGAGTTAAAGTCTTAAATAACCCAAGCGCGTTACGTAATTTTAATGAAAAATTGACCATTTTAAATTTTCCTGATTTAATTACTCCTACATTGGTAAGTAAAAATAAGCAGGTTATTTTAGATTTTATTTTAGAACACGGTGTTTGCGTGGCTAAGCCAATTGATATGATGGCTGGACGTGGGGTTTTCAGAATTGCGAATGATGATCCCAACCAAGGTGCGATTTTGGAGTCGTTGACAGATTATTTTACACAAACAATTATGGTACAGAAATTTATTCCTGAAGTGATTCATGGTGATAAGCGAATTTTCATTATTGATGGTGAAATTGTTGATCCTTGTTTGTACCGCATTCCACAAAATGGGCAGATTCGCGGTAATTTGGCTGTTGGTGGTCGTGGCGAAGTACACCCGTTAAATGATGCAGATTACAAAATTGCATCAGAAGTTGCTGCTTGGCTTAAACAAAAAGGAATTTTAATTGCAGGGATTGATGTTATTGGTACTTGTTTAACTGAAGTTAATATTACGAGCCCAACCGCAATGCAACAAATCTATCAGCAAACTGGAGTTAATGTAGCTGAGTTGATTTTAAAAACTATTTAATTTTAGAGGGGTATCGATCATGCAATTAATTCCTTATTTAAATTTTGGTGGTGATGCACAAGAAGCTTTGGCAGTGTATACAGAAGCATTTGCTGGTAAAGTTGAAGAGTTACATTTTTATAGTGAGAATCCTGAGTTAGCTAAGCAATTTCCCGAGAGTTGTCAGAATATGGTAATGCATGCAACTTTTCGTGCGGCAGATTTACATTTTATGGCATCTGATGTTACAAATGATCCAGCTTCTGGCTGTAGTCTTACGCAACGTAATCCAGCTGGTAGCACGGTTTCCTTGAGTTTAAATTCAACTTCACTTGAGGAGCAACAACGAGTTTTTGATATTTTGGCGCGTAATGCTCAAGAAATTACGATGCCACTACAAGATACATTTTGGGGTGCTCGTTTTGGTATGTTGACGGATAAATTTGGGATTAAATGGTTATTTAATTATGATTACTCGGCAAAGTCGTGAATTAAATAAAGCATATAAAAGAGGTTACATATACCTCTTTTAATTTTATAAATTAATCTTAATCTTAATTTAAATTTGTCAAATACGCTATTAATTGGATGGTTTTTAAAACTAAATAACATCTATTATTTATTACAATGACCTTTTTAGGGTGAGAAATGAAGGAAACACATACCAGTAAGGCCATTTTAACGGCTTTTATTGGTAATTTATTAATTGCAATAGCCAAGTTAATTGGTTTTATTTTTACAGCTTCCTCTGCAATGTTATCGGAAGCCGTTCACAGTCTTGCTGATAGTGCGAATCAGATTTTATTATTTATTGGTAATAAGCGTGCTTTGATTCGAGGGAATCATAAGTTTAACTTTGGCTACGGCAAAGAAGAGTTTATTTTGTCTTTTATGGTAGCAATTGTTCTTTTTATGTTTGGAGCCATTTTTTCAATTTATGAAGGTGTGCATCAAATTTTACATCCTCTACAAATTAGAAATGTTGGTTGGGTTTTGGCTATTTTGGTTTTTGCAATTGTTGTCGAGGGTTATTCTTTGTTACAAGCGTATAAAGCTAAAAAAAGTAAAGATGGATTTTTTAAGTATTTACGGAAAACTTCAGATTCTGCGACGGTGGTAGTTATCATTGAAGATACTGCGGCGTTATTAGGTCTTGGCTTTTCATTTATATTTATTTTACTAGCTTATTTGATCGACCCGATTTTTGATGGAATTGGTGCTGTTACTACTGGGGTAATTTTAGGGTTGTTAGCGTTATTATTAGCAGTTGAGTTATATAAATTATTGGCTGGTGAAAGTCTTAGTGCGACTGAAACTTATAAATTGCGTCAGTTAATTAGTAAGAATTGTCGTAATATTGAGCAAATTAATTTTATTAAATCGATGATTATTGGGAATAATAAATATTTAATTATTGTATCGATTGATCCATTTGATAGCGATAGTGGTCAGGATGTGCAGGATTTATCGCAGAAAATCAAGTTTTTAATTGGTGAACAATATCCACGCTCTGAGGTATTTGTTGATTTTAGTGAGCTTAATGAAATTAACTCAAGAGCCTGAGTTGATAAAGTGGTTACTAGTTAAAAGCAATTTGTTATAATCATAAATTAAACTTAAATTTTTAGGTAAGCGGAGCAAATATGAGTGAAAATAAAAAACAGGGTGTTAAGTTACGGAATGAAGATAAATTATCGCGTATTCCAATTAAAGTAGTTCCGCTTGCTGAAGTTTTAAAGAAGCCATCGTGGATTAAAGTGAAATTACCGACAGGGGAAAACTTTAATCGGGTTAAAAATTTATTACGTGAGCATAAGTTGCACACGGTTTGTGAAGAAGCAAGTTGTCCAAATATTGGTGAGTGTTTTGATAAAGGTACGGCAACCTTTATGATTATGGGTGATATTTGTACACGGCGTTGTCCGTTTTGTGATGTTGGGCACGGTTTACCCAATCCTTTAGATGCGGCAGAACCAGCACATGTAGCTAATTCAGTAAATATTTTAAAATTACGCTATGTGGTAATTACTAGTGTTGATCGGGATGATTTACGTGATGGTGGAGCTGGTCACTTTGTTGAATGCATCCAAGAGATTCGTAAAGTACGTCCAGAAACTAAAATTGAGATCTTAGTTCCAGATTTTCGTGGGCGTTTAGATAAAGCTTTGGATATTTTAGCGGCTAACCCACCTGATGTTTTGAATCATAATTTGGAAACTGTGCCACGTTTATATAAAGCGCAACGCCCTGGCGCTGATTTACAAAATTCATTGAATTTATTGAAACAATTTAAAGTAATGTGCCCTGATGTACCAACTAAGTCAGGTATTATGGTTGGAATTGGTGAAACTAATGAGGAAATTAAAGATTTAATGGTTTTGATGCGTGAACACGATATTGAAATGATTACGATTGGTCAATATTTGCAACCATCAATTCATCATTCACCAGTTTTACGTTATGTGACTCCAGATGAATTTAAAGAATTAGAAAAATTTGCCTATCAAATTGGTTTCAAACATGCTGCAGTGGGAGCTTTAGTGCGTTCAAGCTATCATGCTGATGAGCAAGCACATCGTGCTGGAGTTGAGGCTTAAAAACTGTGTTTTGAGGTTTTTAGATGAAATCTGTATTTTGGCGTTCAATTTTATTGACGGCTGTGATCGGTTTACCAAATTTTAGTTATGCGGCTAAACAACCTCAAGCTTGTACTTTAGTTAGCGGTACTTTGGTACAATTGCAAGGTAAACCGCTATTTAAATTTAATACTTCGAGTAAATTTAATCTAAACAACTACCCGATGACGCATACTCAATTTTTTATTCGTGATGGTAGTGGTGAAACTTATAAAATTGTAGTAGATAATTTATTTTATAAGCATTTAAGTTTGGCCCAAGCTAGTAGTGTACGCGATGTTGGTATTGTTGATGATTTCTCTCGTAATTATGCGCTGGGTAGCACTGTTGAAGCTTGTGGTAAGGTTATGCGCCGTAATGGTGATATAGGGCTGCACTTTGTTCACCCAAGTGGTTGTGATCAAACTGAGTTTAATGGGTTTTTACGAATTAATGGTATTGATATAACTAATAATTTAACTTATTGTGGTCGGTGCGCTTGTAAAATTAAATAGTTAAAATTTAACGAGTCATGATTTTATGGTTAATGTTAGATTTAGATTTTGAGTGAAAAATAGTCATCAAATTATGAATATTATGATTGTACCTAAAACATCAAAATTGCTCTTGTGGGTGATTTTGAGTGGTGTTATGTGGACAAAAGCGGCGTTACTATTAAGTATGCCGTTTTTAACTTTATATTTGTATAAAAGCACTGATTTATCAATTATCACCATCGGCTTGATCGTAGGTGCACAGCCATTTGCACTGTGTTTTGGCAGCGTTATTGGTGGTTATTTGGCAGATATTTTTAAACGTCAGACGCTTATTTTGTTTTCAATCTTAATTAGTTCATTTGTTTTTATGGGTTTCTTTCTTGTTAGCCAATATTTACTAGCTGATTTTAAGATAATTGCACTTGTTCTTTTGAATCTGTTAAATGGTTTTTGTGCTGCTCTTTTTTCACCTGTATCACGGGTTATCATAAGTGATGCTGCTGTAACCCCTGAAGAGAATATAAAGTTTCTACACTTACGTTATTTTGCGCTGAATATTGGTGGTACAGTTGGTCCATTACTTGGAGCTTATGCAGGATTATCTGGTAGTAATCAGGCATTTCTTATCACTTCTATATTGTATTTTATTTATGCCATTGTGTTATATTTTGCGTTAAAAAACTATAAGCAAGCAATTATCAAGTACGCGGTATCAAGATTTAACTTTAAAGAGTTTATTCAAACTTTATCTGAGTTGATGAGAAATAAATTATTTATATCGTTGCTGTTGAGTTTAATCTTATTTAATGTTATCTATGTCCAATTATCTAGTAACTTAGGTTTGATAATTAATAAAAATATAGCGGATGGAACTTTATTTTTTTCTTGGATGTTGAGTTTAAATGCTTTATTAGTTGTAATTTTGCAGCCAATAATTTTTAAGTTAATCAAAAGTCGTCGACAAAGTCATGTAATATTTTGTGGTTTTGTGATTATTTCATTATGTAGTTTATTGTTGGTGTTTTTAGCTGTAAATAAAGTGACGCTGGTATTTTTTGTTTTATGCTTGACTATTGCTGAGATATTGATTTTTCCTACGGGAAGTATTCTAGTGACTGAGGTGACGCCAGAAATGTATCTCGGTATTGCATTTGGAGTAATTGATCTTGAGTATTTTGGAAGTGCGATTGGACCAGCCGTTGGTGGGTTAATTTTGCAGTTTTTTAATACTAGTGCCTTCTATATTGGTGTTTTAATCATCAGTATTTTATGTTGTATAATGTTTTTACCATTATTAAGACAACGAAATTAGGCGATTTGTATCTGATTATTGACGCTATGAAGGAGATTATAATACAGGCTTCAATAACTTGATGAAAGATAAGCTTTTGTAGTTAGTTCTAAATATAGTAATAGCAGTAGTAACTTCTGGTTTACTACCACTATATCGGGATTGTTTTTATTCTATGACTTTAGTTTTTCTAATGTAATGCAGTTACAATAGTAACTAAACCAAGAATAATGCCTGGTAAATTACAGCAAATAATTGGCCAATCTTTACTTGGTTTGAGCCAGCCGTATAGCACCCAAAATGAGCAATTAATTACGGTCATAATCGGTAGAATTACCGATCCGCTATGCCCTGCTAAATTGCGCATAATTTGGTCGATGTATGAAACATACATTAAAATTGCCATAATTGAGGCAATCCAGCCAATACGCTTAACTAATTTTGAATCTGCAGTTTGAGTCATGTGTTTTCCATTTTATTATAATTGATTCTATTTAGGATTTATACTTCAGAGTTGTGAGAACATTCAGCGCAATATGATATATCATTTTATTAATTTTGTCTAGAAAGTTGCTGTAAACTATAGTTATTTTCTGATGAAAATATTAGATAGTAGATTATTTATTCAGGAGTTATTAATGTTAGTTAAGAAGAATCTAAGTTTTTACCAAGTTCTTAGTTATACTTGGAAAATAGATATTTCAATGATATTTTTTTGTAGTTTAGTTTATGTAATTGATCAATATATTTTTACCAAAACCGTATTGCCAATTGCATATCCATCTTTAATGGGAACTGCGATTGCTTTTTTCATTGGTTTTAATAATAATCAGGCTTATGGTCGCTGGTGGGAAGCAAGAATAATTTGGGGCGGTTTGGTTAATGATTCACGCTCTTGGGCGCGAAGCTTGATTGCATATAGCTCAAATCACATTCTTGCGGAAAGAATGATTCGTCGTCATCTTGCTTTTTTATATACATTAAGTACGTCATTGAGGCGTGATGAAGTTGATATTAGTTATACGGAATATTTGACTCCAATTGAGTTGAGTTCATTGGAGCCTAAATATAATCGCGCCAATCAAATCTTACAGCATCAAGCTACAGATTTACATGAGTTACATCAATCTGGTGCTATTGGTGAATTTGTCTTTGCTAATTTAAATACTTTATTGCAAAATTTTTGTGATGGAATGGGTAAATCAGAGCGAATTAATAATACCGTTTATCCGATTACTTATGTTTATTTTACACAGTTATTTATTTGGTTGTTTATTGCTTTAATTACTATGTCTACATCACAGCTAATTGGTGGTTTATCAGTTGTATTGGGGTGGCTAATGGGATTTGTGTTTAATGCGATTCATATTAATGGTATGAATTTGATGAATCCATTTAGTGATAACCCATCAGGAGTGCCGATTAGCAGTATTACACGTAATATTGAAATAAATTTGTTACAAATGTTGAAGTCACCACAAATTCCTGAGCCTGTTCAGGTAATTAATGGTGAATATATTATGTAACTGATTGGTAATTATTCAAGATTGGATTAAGCTCACATTATTTATGATGTAGGGGTGATCTTTGATTTGTGAGTTTGATTGAGCTTTAATTAGTGCTTGTAAAAAATTTACTAATTAACCAGTAATGACTTGGGTCACTTGGACATGAATAAGGTCCACATTCAATGGCTGTATTGAGTATATTTGCGCATAATGTGATCAGCATAAAACCTAAGATATATTTAATCCATCTGTTTTTTGTTGCGGCTTGGATTGTAGAGCCATTTATTAATCCAGCAATCGTTGCATAAATTAAAATTAAAGTTGCTACAAATAAACTCCATGTATACATATGTAAGTGTAAAACGGTATCACCATAACTACCGCTGCCTGGTACGATATGGCGTGCGACAAACTCGATAGAAATAATTATTTCTATAGTCGATGCGAAAATTACCAATAAATAATTGGTTTGTTTACGGGCATGAGTTAAATTTAAAATTAGACCATAGCTCATTGCATAAAGTCCCATTCTGAGCATAACACATAATGCGCAAGGTAAATCATGATCACTAAGCTGATCTTCAAATGCTAAAACTAGCATCAGAGCTAATCCAAGTATTACTAAGCTATCGAGGATATTGAGTAATTTAAAGTTTTTCACGGTAAGTCCTTTATAGTTGTATATTAATATAGTGAATAGCGTGCGGTATAAATATAGCGATCCAAAGTACAATGAATGCTCCGAAGAAGTAATTAGCTAATTGGAGTCGTTTCTTTAGGCTGGTAATAAAGGTGATCAGTAAAATAATAAATAACACTAATGGCATGATTTTGTCCTCAAGTAATTTGTAATGATGAATTTAGAATTAAAATAAATTGATTGTAATCTTTAATTTGCTGGCATTATTTTAGCTATAAACCTATCTTTTTGAAAATAGAAAAAATCTCTATTGTTAGCCTGCTAAATTTGCTGAATTGATTGTTTTCAGTGTTAATCAGTTTGAGAGTAATGTATTTTTTGATGAATTTTAGATACAAAAGATAATGCTTAAATTTTATGATTTGAAATGATAGTCGATGATTATCTAGAGATTATTTTTGTGAAATATGATTGTGTTGAACTGGACATGGTCATCAGTTGGATATTAGTTATTCATTTGTAACACAGGCAATAAAATTAATCTGAGCTTGCCCTTATGCTACAATAATGTAATACAATCTATCATAATAAGGTATTATTTGCCATGACTTTTAAAGTTTCTATTCAACACAACGACATAAATTTTACGACTTCTGCTGATGATATAATTCTTGATTCGGCGCTTGAGTCTAAAATAAACTTACCACATGGTTGTAAGAACGGTACTTGTGGTGAATGTAAATGTCAATTAGTTAGTGGTAGTGTTACTCATGAAGAATATAGTTCTGTGGCCTTAAGTGCTGAAGAGTTGGCTGACAATAAAATTTTATTGTGCAGATCTGTGGCAGCTAGTGATTTAGTGCTTGATTTGCCTGGTTTTGTGAACGGATTTCCAATTAAAACTTTACCTTCAAAAATTGCCTCAATTGAGAAAATTGGCAGCGTCGCAGTTTTAAAATTAAAACTTCCAGCAAGTCAACATTTTGATTTCTTTGCTGGGCAGTATATTGATATTATTCATGGTGGTAAAAATCGAAGTTATTCATTAGCTAATAGTCCAAGCCAAGCCGGAATTCTTGAGTTACATATTCGTTATCGTGCTGGTGGTGTATTTTCTGAGTCAGTGTGGAATGAATTTAAAGTTGGGCAAATCTTACGGTTTAAAGGTCCATTAGGTAGCTTTACGTTAAAAGATAGCGCAGCTCCAATGTTAATGGTCTGTACTGGCACTGGTTTTGCACCAATTAAAGCTATTTTGGAGCAAATGATAGCACATAATTCTAAGCGTAAAGTTCATTTGATTTGGGGTAACTTCTTACCTGAAGACTTTTATATGACTGAGGTTTTACCAATATGGCAACAACAGCTAGATTTAAGCGTGACGTTGTGCAGCAATGAAAATACTCCAGCGGACTTTTATAATGGTTTGGTAACCGAGTTTGTTACTAAGAGTTATCCAGATTTAAGCCAGTACCAAGTTTATGCTTGTGGCAACCCAGGGATGATTGAAAATTTGTATAATACAGCTGCTAATCAATTAAAATTAGTTAAAACTAACTTCTTCTCGGATGTATTTACTCCGTCAGTATAGGACATTCATGTTAAAAAATTCTTTGATTGCTGCAATAACTATTGTGGCCTTAGTTGCTTGTGGTTATTCTGGACCATTGTATCTACCACAAAATGCTGATAAGCAGCCAGGAGCGACGAGTAAAAATCAATTTGCGCCAACAAATTTAGCCCAAGTTGAAAGCTCGAATGAAAGCTCGAATGAAAGCTCGAATGAAAGCTCTGTTGCAAATAAACCAGCGCGCAAATCATTACTTCCAGCAATGATTATACCTGAGTCAGCTAATGTTGAATCTACTAATCTAGTTGAGTCAAGTTCAAAAATTAATCAAACTGTAAAGAGTTAAATTAGCCATGGCAATTAAACCCACGATTTTTAAAATAAATATGCAAATTGCGGATATGGATCGACATTACTATAATGATCATCTATTGACTGTTGCCCAGCATCCATCGGAAACTGATGAACGTATGATGGTAAGGATCCTGGCATTTGCATTAAATGCAAATGAAAATCTGAGCTTTGCTGAGGGGATTACTGATCAGAATCAAGCGGATTTATGGGATAGAGATCATAATGAGCAAGTTAAGCTGTGGATTAGTGTTGGTTTACCTGATGAAAAATTAATTCGTAAAGCTGTAAGTCGTGCTGAACAAGTTATTATCTATGCATATGGTGGACGCCAAGCTGATGTTTGGTGGAGTAAGCTAAAATTAGCGAGTTATGATAATTTACGCGTGATTAACTTAGCTGGTGAAGATACGCAAGCATTGGCTGCAATGGCTGCTCGTGGTATGAAAATGAACTTCACTATTCAAGAAGGTGAAATCATGGTTGCTAATGATAGCAGTAGTCTTAATTTAACTCCACAAATACTTAAATAATCTTAGTTAGCACGCTATAATAATGGCATGCAAATTCTTGAACCAATTCATCATGCTGAAAAGCATCTAAGTAAACTTGCCAAACTCAATATCCATAATTATTGGGATTTGGCATTACACATTCCTCTACGCTATGAAGACTTAACCAAAGTTTATCCAATTGCTGAAACGCAAGTTGGACAGCAAGTTATGATTCAAGGTAAAATTATCGGACATGAGATTGTCAATAAGCGTACTAAACAATTAATTGTGCGGGTTGATGATGGAAGCTCAATTATTTCATTGTTATTTTTTCATTTTTATCCTAGTTATGTAACTCAATATGCTATTGGTAAGCAAATTCGCGCTCATGGTGAAATCAAAGCAGATTTTCACGGTAATAAAACCATTTTTCATCCCAAAATACAAACGGTTACTGAAGAAGCTAAGCTAAGTAATACCTTTAGTCCAATTTACCCAACGACTAATGGTTTTGCAAATGTAATTTTAGCTAAATTGGTAGAGGATTTATTTAATGCAAATATAATTCCTGAAACTTTACCCCAATCTATTTTGCAACAATATAAGCTGCCTTTGTTAGAGCAAGCGTTACTAACTTTGCATAAATTAACTCCCGAGCAATTTAAAGATAATTATCAGCAACACGCGCTACGGCGTTTGAAATTCGATGAATTAATTGCTCAACAATTGCTGATGCAGAAAATTTATGCTCAAAAGCATCATAATCACTCGCCACAATTAAAAACGACTAATCAATATTTATCACCATTATTAGCTAAATTACCTTTTCAATTAACTAGCGCGCAAAAACGAGTATTGCATGAAATTTTGCAAGATATGACCAAAGCTCAGCAAATGAATCGGATGTTGCAAGGAGATGTGGGAAGCGGGAAAACTATTGTGGCAACGATTGCGGCACTGGTTGCAATTGAGAATGGATTTCAAGCTGTGATTATGGCACCGACTGAGATTTTGGCGGAACAGCATTATGCCAAAATCAGCGCTTTATTAGCAGGAATGGAGCTAGAAGTTGTTTGGTTAACTGGAAGTTTGACGGCTAAGAGTAAGCGTGAAGCAATTGCTAAATGTAGCTCTGGAGTTGCACAATTAATCATTGGTACACATGCGGTATTTCAAAAAAATGTTGAATTTAAGCAGCTTGGTTTAGTGGTAATTGATGAACAGCATAGGTTTGGTGTGGAGCAACGTTTGGCGTTAGTGAATAAAGGTCAAAACAATTTACATTCACATCAATTGATGATGTCAGCAACCCCAATTCCGCGTTCTTTGGCGATGAGCTATTACGCCGATTTGGATGTTTCCAGTATTGATGAATTACCGCCAGGACGCACGCCGATTAAAACGTTGCTAGTGAATAATGCACGTCGTAATGAAGTATTAAAGTTTGTTCAGCAACATGCCAGTTTGGGAAATCAAGCTTATTGGGTATGCCCACTGATCGAGGAGTCAGAAAAGCTAGAGTTAGAAAATGCGATTAATACTCACAATGAGTTAAGTTTAGCACTGGCACCGATTAAAGTTGGGTTGGTACATGGTAAGATGAAAGCCAAAGATAAAGCCGAAGTTATGGCAGACTTTACTGCGAATTGGACGCAGGTATTGGTTGCAACTACGGTGATTGAAGTTGGTGTAGATGTTCCAAATGCAAGTATTATGGTGATTGAGCATAGTGAGCGTATGGGGTTGGCGCAATTGCATCAATTACGTGGACGGGTTGGGCGTGGTAGCGCCGAGAGCCAATGTGTGCTACTTTATGAAGGCAACCCTAGTGAAATTGCTAAACACCGCTTGAAAGTTATTTCTAGTTCAAATGATGGTTTTGAAATCGCACGCCAAGATTTATTGATTCGTGGACCTGGTGAATTGCTTGGACAGCGCCAGAGCGGCTTACCTGCACTACGTTTTGCTAATTTAGAAGCTGATTTGGATATTTTGCATGCTGCACGTGATATTGCGCAAAAATTAGTTAACGATTATCCAGCGCAAGCCAAATATTTGGTAGAACTGTGGTTTCATAATAAACAAATTTATGCTGGAGTTTAAATGTTAGCAATTCTAAACACGACCTCAATTTTATTTGTGGCAATTTTGCTAGGATTCTTAGCTGGAATTAGTGGCTTATTTAAACGCGGCAATGACCAAGTTTTGATTAATTATGTCTTTTATATTGCTCTGCCTTTGAACTTATTTTTAGCTTGTTATCATACCAAATGGCAAATTTTTGATCCAAGTTATTTGTTAAGCTATACTTTAGCAATGTTGGTAACCATTGGTGGTACTTACTTTATTAGCCGTAAATTTTTACGGGCTCCAGTTAATGCCAGTCAAATTAATACTTTAGCAACCAGTCAAGTGGACGGTGCATACTTTACAATGCCACTTTTTATGTTAATTTTTAAATCAACAGCTTTAGCGGTGCCGTTAATGTTGATTCAAAATATTTTATTTTTCACCGGAAGCTTATTATTGTTGCAACTATGTAATGAGCAAAATCAGCGCACCGAAAATTATTTAAGTTTTATTTTTAAACGTATCTGGCATGTTCTATTACATAATCCATTGATTAGTTTGTCTGTGCTGGGTTTGATACTGAATTTTATTCATTTCCCCGTACCTAAATTAGTGATTAGTAATGCGCAGTTTTTGGCCAGCACAGCTTCAGCGGTAGCTTTATTTAGCCTTGGCATGACTTGTGCTTTTCATATTAATAGCTTGAAACAATTAAAGCAAATCATTCCGCTGATGATTTTAAGCTTTATCAAATTGTTGGTGTTCCCATTTTGTGCATGGTTAATTGCGCTAAGCTTTAATTTACCTCATGAGTTAATTTTAGCACTAGTTTTATTGTGTGCGAGTCCAGCAGCCACGCATACTTATATTATTGCTAACAAATATGAAAGTGATGCGCAAATAGCTACCTTTAATGTGGTGATTACAACTTTGCTGAGTTTTATTACGATCAATTTGTGGTTGTATTGGTTAAATTAGAAGAGAGAATTATGCTAACTGGAATCAATCATTTGACATTAAGCGTAGCTAACTTGGAGCGATCATTTCTATTTTATCGAAATGTGCTGGGTTTAAAACCGCTGTGTCGTTGGCAAAATGGCGCCTATTTTTTGGCTGGTGATGATTGGATTTGTTTAAGTCTAAAACCTGATTATAAAATTAATCCTAATCCAGATTATACACATTATGCTTTTAGTGTGCAGGAAGATGATTTTCAAACAGTCTGTCAATTGATTATTGCTAGTGGCGCGGTGCAGTTTCAAGAAAATAGTTCCGAAGGTGCTTCGTTGTATTTTTATGATCCAGATGGTCATCGCTTTGAAATTCATGTCGGTGATTGGCAAACGCGAATAGCCGCAAAAAAGGCTAATTTGGGGAGTTGGCAAGATGTTGAATTTTTTGTTTAGCTACATATGAAAGCAGTTCCATTTTATCTTCAGAAAAAAATTGATCAGGCTAGTCTTGCAGCTGATTGGCAAATGCAAAAAGATGGTTATTTAAATGCCTTTGCAAAGTTAAGGTTACTTTATCCGAGCCTTGCGTATCAAGCATTATTTGATTTGTATTGGTTAACTAATGAGGTTGAGAATAAGCAACTTAGCTTTGAGCAGCAGCAGATTCTAATTGCGGAATACAAAAAATTGCCGCCACTACATGCTGTTATCTCCAGTCAGCAAACTACATTTTATTTGGAATTGGCATTAGAGCAGGCATATTTGGCTCGTGAATTAAATGAAGTTCCAATTGGTGCGCTCATTGTTAGAGATAATCAAGTTATTGGACGAGGCTACAATCGTACCAGAATTGATAATAATATCTTGGCTCATGCAGAGATTATCGCGATTCAAGATGCACAAAACAATTTGAATAATCATCGTTTGGTTGGTTGTGATTTATATGTGACAATTGAACCATGTCTAATGTGTAGTGGTGCAATTATTCATAGCCGTTTGCAGCGTGTAATTTATGGAGCCAATGAACCTAAAACTGGTGCTTGTGCAAGTCAATATAATGTCTTTGCAAATAAACAGACCAATCACCATTGTCAGGTAATTGGTCCAATTGATCAGTCGAAATATAATCAATTAATCCATGAGTTTTTTCGTAAATAAATCATTAAACCTCAATTCGATTTAATTTTCTGGTAATCCTGTTGAATGTTGTAAATCTACATACCAGCCTGGTGCCTGTGTTATTGCGATTGTCGTACCAGCTTCAACGCCACTTTCGACAACAATTGCGATATTTTGTGAGTTTGGTACGTAATTGAATTGGAATGTATAGCGTGCTTCTGTTGGCGGCGAGTTATCCATATAAGTAAAGTTATAGTAGCCACTAATCACGCCAGTACCACAGCCTGCCATGGTGACATATGGTCCACCTGATTTAAAATTAAGTACCATTACTGGTCCATGTGCAAGAAATTTAGTAAAGTAGCTGTAGATTGATTGTGAGCCTTCACGGATTTGATTGCTGACCGTTGGAAGTAAGACTGCATCTGGTGTATATTGCGCTCCAGTAAAATATGCAGCCCCTGTATAAGTGCTTGGATAAGTTGCGGTAGGCGTTTGGTATGGACCATAAGCTAAGACATTGGTTCCCCATTGGTTGAGAAGTTGAACACCTAATGATTCGGTGAACATTGGTGCCGTGGTTGTGCATACACTTGCAGGAGTACTGCTGCTACCTGAATTACATGCGGTTATGAAACCAGCTATAGATAGATTTAAGATAAGTAATTTACGCATTAATATTCTCCATAAATTATTATTTGTATATTTTATGCACTTAATTTGTTGTGCAATTTTGATCCTGTGAATTGTAGCATACAAAATTTATGTTTTTGTAACTTTACATGTTGCGCTTGCTGTGTAATTGCAACACCGTTCTTGGTATGGTTTGTGGGTGTCAATATAATATAAAGTTATGAGTTTTGTAGTGTATTTATTTGAGATGGAAATCTAGTAAACTTTAAGTTAAGTTAGATTTAAGGTTTGTTGTATGGCAAGATATAATTTTGGAAGCTATAGACATTTGTTGCGCAATTTTTTGGTGAATGGATAAGCTTTGAGCGGTTTAATTTATTTACAAAATTTATGTATTCTATAAAAGTAGATTTAGTTTATACTTAGAGTCATTATGCTATAATTTTAGAATTGACTATAAATAACGTATTTTAATTATCTAAATTAATAAATATTACATGGAAATCTTGACTCATGAATAGTAAATTAAGAAAAATCAAATTATCAATTAAGATTCTTTTGAGTTTGGTTGTTGGAGCTCATCAATTTGCACAAGCGGATGATTTTGTTACGCATCATCTTAATATGGCGATGGAAAATCCTAATACGCCACTGAAAGTTTGTAAAAGCGCTGGCATGTTAACTTCGAATAATATGAATCTTTTGAGTAACCCATTTAATGATCAAGAAAGTTTTACGCAACTTTCGTCAAGTGATATTTGGAAGAATGTTATTGCGAATTTGTGGGTAAATCGTGATCAAGCTGTGCCATGTTTTGGAATGAGTGATACTAGTTATTGGACTAAAGCTGTGTCGGTAATTCCTGCAGATATTATTGGTTTACAAATAACCGAAGACAAACAAAACGTATTTTTATACACTTCTGGAATACCAGATTATTTGATTCGTACACCAGGGCATTTTATCAGTTTTACGCCTGGAAATATTTATGCAATTTATAAAATTTCAGCGATTCCGACACCTGATACTGCCCCAGTCCATGAATTTAGCGATGCTGGAGCAATCGGGATTTTTGTAAATGGCTCAAGTATTTTTAATTATACTGATACGTTTTCTTATAATAATTCTTATGCTTGGGTTTATGATGCCAATGTGGCAGAAGCATTTATTGTAAATTCAGATATTGCGCATGCGACACCAAGCAATATACCGTTGTTTCCAAAAAGCCGGGGTATTTTCCATAACCATCAGATGTCGAAAAACTTCTTGGAAGAACTTCAGGATCCTTTTGCAACTGGTAAATTGGCACATTCTAAAGTTGTTGGATATGCGATTGACAGTACGCCGATTTATGGTCCATTGGGATATACTTCTGAAGATCGTTCATCTGGGCTGAAAGTTTTAAAAAGTAGTTATTTAAAACGTGATTGGCTAACAGCTCAGCAAAAAGGTAGCGGACATCGTAGCGCCTTACCAGAGTGGGCGGTTGATAATTGGGATGGTAGTAATGAGACTGCTAAAAATTTAGTTAACTTATTTCAAAAGCCTAAATCTGATATGCTGTATAAAGATAAAGCGTCTTCTGGAGCAATTAGATATACTGGTGATGATAAAAAATTGGCGAATGAAATTGAATTCTATAAACAACACGGTGGACTATATCGTGATAAATTAGGTTATGTGTACTGGGTAAATGAAGTTCGTAAACCAAATGGTGATGAAGTAAAATTGAGAAATTATTTACTTAAATCATCTAAACTATGGGGGCCTGACTTTGATGCTGAAGTGTTGCCAGTTAGTTATCAGATTGCCGATAAGGATATTTTCTATTTTAAAGCCGTAGTGGGTACCTTTGCAGAAGATTATGAGTATGTAGCTGGTTATGGTGATTTGGACTTCTACAATGGAATTAAGAGTTATGTTCCAGAACAAGGTGTTAGTTTTTATCATTATGTGACTGGTTATAACGCTAAATTAAGTGACACTGATCGTTTGAGTAAAGCTCAGTTCCCATATGTAGTCGGTATTCAGTATAAAAATAAAGTTGATCCATTCAATGAAAAAATGTCGGATGCGGTCAAAGTTAAATATTTTGCTGATTCAGGCAATAGGCTTACGACAATCTATGATTTTGGGATCATAGGTAAAGAAAGTGGTGGTGCGGTACAGCGTGGGTCAGTTATTACTACTTGGCAACATATGTTAGAGGGTGGTGAGAAACTGAGTTGTCATTAATTGTTTTAATCGCAATTTTGATACAAATTAATTCAAATTGTAATCGTACCACGGAATAATAGTTTTTAACTGGCAAAGGTTAATCAGTTTTACTTTGCTAGTTAATAGTTCTTCAATTTCTAACTATGTGTTTAGATCTTACATGTAAATATTTTAATATGAGAAATTTTGAAATATTTAATTTTGAAAGTTTTATGTAATTCTTAAATATAGGTTATCTTGTTCTTACATTATAGTAGTGAAGTGTCGATAATTATTTTGATATGATTGGTTACTTGATGACTATAGTTTGTCGAGTAACGGGCATTTATTAAAATTGGCAAACTCTTGTAATTCTTTTTGTAATAGAGGTAGGATTTCTTCACGATCAATATGATCATTTTCTAAATGAAAGTTGATTATTTCAAATCTTTTACTTGATCGATGGGCTTTGCAATCAATCCGACCAATAAATTTATCACCGTATATAATAGGTAAACAGAAATAACCAAAAATACGCTTAGGTGCTGGGACATAGCATTCAATGCGATAGTCAAAGTTGAAGAGTGAACTTAGTCGATCACGGTGGATCAGAGCGTTGTCAAATGGTGAGAGTACTTTTAATCTTTTCTCAACTGACATGGTTTGTTCTAGTGATTGAGTATCAACATAGAGAAGTGGCGCATTTTCATGGTGAATGGCTTTAATTCTTTCAGCTTGAATATTCTCATCGAGAACTTCATGTATTGCTTTTTGAAGCAATTTATCTGTTTTTAGATGTAAAAGTTGCTTTAAGGTGAATACACCATGTGCTCTACGTGTGGTTTCAAATAAATAAGTTGCATATTCTCTAGTTGTTGGCATGTTAAGATCAATATTACTCGGTAAACAGCGCTCAGTAAGGTCATAAACCTTTTCCATGCCATTGCGTGCACAGATCATGAGATCGCCTTGCATAAAGAGTTTATCTAGAGCTCGTCTACTTGGAGCTGATCCCCACCAACTGTTTTGAATATTTCTTTTATTTTCAAAATCTCTTGCTACTAATGGTCCTTCTGCACGAATTCGTGCAAGTATTTCATTCATTAGGTGTGAATCTACATTCTGGTAGTATCTATTTTCGCCATTTCGAATTGATGCCATGCGTGGTAATGCATAACGGTAATCTTGCAGAGGTAAATATGATGCAGCATGAAACCAATATTCAAAAATATGCTGCTCATTAACTAACTGGTTGAGATGTGTTAGATCATATTCGGGAACTCTACTCCACAATATATGATGATGAGCACGTTCAACTATTGACAAGGTATCAATTTGAACATAACCAAGATGTTCAATGGCATTAAGTGTTCCAGAGATGCCAGCGCCAAATTTAGCTTGATGTGCTAGACCTTGCTGGAGTAGTGCTAATTGTCTTAATTGGTACATCATTGAGTATTTAAGTGCAAATATAATAATATATTGTATGGTTCATCTAGAGTATTCCAGCTTGGTATTGTTAATACTAATTGATATTTAAGCAGTATATTTAACTTTACGATTATAGCTTATTTATTGAAACTTATATGAGCTATTCATTTATATAGATCTTTTGGGATTTTGAATACGATATAAAACATGCTCAGCTAAAGGGTGATTAATATTCAAATTAGGGTGTTTAAAATTACCATTCAGATCTTGTTGCATCCCAATTTTTTGCATAACTCTACGTGAATTCCAATTATCCTTTACCGCCATACTGATAATTTCTTGTAATTTAAATTTATTAAAGCCAATTTCTAGGCATTTACGTGCACCTTCAGTAGCGTAGCCAAATCCTTGATATTGCGAGGCTAATCGCCAACCTATTTCAACGCAAGGCGTGAAATGCGCATCAAAATTTGGTACACTGAGCCCGATAAATCCAATAAATTCACTCGTTGCTTTTAATTCAGTCGCAAAAAAGCAAAAGCCATGCTGCGTGAACTTATCTTGTATGCGTGTAATTAATGCAGCACTTTCTTCATGATTTAATAAATTTGGGAAGAATTCCATGACTTGTGGATCTTGTCCCATTTGAGCAAATAGTTGCAGATCTGTCGTGCGCCATTCACGTAGGATTAAGCGTTCAGTTTCGTACAGCATTATTTTTCTTCTTTCCTTAATTGTCTGATATGATGTGTGAGTAGCTCGACCGATTGTTGATAAAATCTGCGTATTATTTTAATTTTTTGTATTTATTAGCCATTCTTGAATAAATCGATCTGCAAGAATAGTTGTGCAATAATCAATTACTGCTGGGTTCTGAGAATGATATCCATAAGCTCTAAAACGTAAGACGACCGGTGCATACATTGCATCTGCAATTGAGAATTTACCAAATAAGTATTGGCCTGAGCTTGAGTATCGCTCACGGCACTCTTGCCAAATTGCTTCAATGCGCTGAATATCTTGAGTTAGTTCTGGAGAGCTAGGTAGAAGTTTGGATTGATTGAGATTAAAAGGCATTAATTGGCGTAAATTATTGAACCCAGCATGCATTTCATTGCTAATATTACGTGCATAAATGCGAGCACCTGTTTCTTTTGGCCAAAGTTTTGCATTTGGGAATAATTCATTTAAATATTCGGCAATTGAAAGAGATTCCCAACAAATATTTTGCTGGTGAATTAGAGCTGGAACTTTTCCTGATGGAGCATAGTGTAGAATCTCTTTTTTAGTCTGTGCAGTACATAATTGGATTGTAATTTCTTTAAATTCAATGCCCAAATGCTTTAGCATTAACCACGCGCGTAATGACCAAGATGAGGAGTTTTTATCGCCAATAATTAATTGAAAATCTGTATTCATGTTGTAGCCTTAAAATTAATTTGATTCTTGTAGTTGGTTGATATTAATGTAGCGCATCCCTGCTGCAATTGCGGCATCAAAACCTGCGTGATGATCTTCAAAAACAAGGCATTGTTTAGGGTTAATACCTTGATCATGAGCAGCTTTTAAAAATAAATCTGGTGCTGGTTTGCCATTAGCAACATCGTTAACCGTAATTACTTGTGTAAAAAAATGATTAACGTTATTTAGTTTTAGCATTTGGTTTACGGCCTCATGAGCCCCGCCTGATGCTACTACCATTTTTAACTGTGTGGCATATTTTTTAACGATTGTAAATGCTTTAGCGATTGGTGTTACTTGAGAAATATATTTAGTTAGAAAAAGTTCTTTTTTAAGGTTTAAGATATCTTCAACACGTAGATTATAGCTAAATTTATTGATTACGGCACTTACCATATCTTTACCGCTGACACCAGCGTAGTGCTCGATAAATTCGTTATAGTCAATAAATTTACAACCATGTAAAACAAAAGCTTCGTTCCATGCCATATGATGTAGAGCTAATGTATCCATTAGTGTTCCGTCACAATCAAAAATTAGTAATTGAATATTGTTCTGATTGATTATTTGTTCAATTGCATGGTGATCTAACATTCTTTTCTTTCTTTGAGTTTATTTTGAGATATTTATTGAACTGGTTAATATATGCGCCTCAGATCATGCTAATTAATAGTTTAATTTAAATAATTTTTAGATAGTAATTGCTCTAAATCAGCCAAAGTTTTAACTTGATAGCTTGGAGTAATTCCAACTGGAATTGGCTTACTCTCATTATTGACCCAGCAAGTATCTAATCCAGCATTAATGCCACCTAAAATGTCTGAATCTGGATTATCGCCAACCATTAAAACATTTTCACGCTGTGGATGCCCCATAATTGTTAATGCATGCTCAAAAATATCACGATGTGGTTTAGCAATGCCGATTTCTTCAGAAATAACTAATAAGTCAAAATGCCTGCGTAAGCCTGTGCGCTCAAGGCGAGTTTGCTGTAATTCAGTGAATCCATTGGTTATGATACCTAATTTTGCTCGTCCTTGCAGCATATTTAGCAAGCTAACTGCTCCGTCAATCGGTGCACAAATTTCTGCCATTGAGTTCATGAATTTACTGTTTAAATTTGCGGTGGTGGTCTGTAGTTTACTTGCCCATGAGTTAAATCTTCGTTGTTGAAGTTGTTGTGCATTAATCGTGCCATTTTGGTAATCAATCCAGAGTGGTTTATTTACAGTTTGGTATTCTTGATAATCTTGATGGCTAAAGGTTATTCCAAATTGTGCGAACATTCTTTGTAATCCGCTAAATGCGTCAAAGTGAAATAAAGTTTCATCTGCATCAAATAAAATCCATTCATAAGCTTTCATTGTCGGTGTGCTCCATTGTGATATGGTTTATTATTGCTTATTTTTGTTGATAAAAATATTGAGAATGTTAGTTTATTAGTTTAATCTTTCATATTAATTCATCACTGTAGTAACATTTGAGATTATGTATTTATTCTTTTTTAGATATCCAAAAATGATTTTAACATAATTAGTAATTTGGTGATTGCCGTGGAATTATTCTGAAATAAGTGAATGATTATTTTTTGATGCGGGTTATTTTGAAAATAATGCAATTAATTGTTAGTCGTTATAAAGCAGTTAGTGCCTAGGAGCTAGTTGATTTATACTGTGGCAAATTGTTTTAAGAATCAATTTAATGTATTTATTTTACCTGATGAGTATAAGTGCTTAGATTTCTTTAGGTTATAAATAGACAAAATTGGCGGTATTCATTTGAGTATTTAGTATGTTAAACTTTGGGATTATAAATGCAGAGCATTTATAATAAATTTTAAAGTGGTAAATTAATTTTATTTTGATTCATGTTTTGGTTGGGTGATGTTTGTCTTTTGGTGTGATTTTTGATTAGTATACAGTTATCGTTTTAGATGAAGCTTTTCTGGATTAGATATGATTAAATATTATAATAGTCCTAAAAGAATTAAGTATTTATGAATAGTGGTTTAATTTAGGAGTTATGGAATGACACTTTTTTTCCCAGATAGTACCAGTAATGTAAAAATTAATGCTTCCAATTCTCAAGTAAATGTCAGTGTTGGCGAAAATATGAATATTTCAGCTGGTGATACTTTTAACATTGGAGCTGGCAGTACTTCGACGATACAGATTGGTCCTTCGGCAAGCTTTAACTTAGGCAGTTCGGTTGATATAAACTTGGCTGCCACAACTAGTTACACTTATGGTCGTACTGCTGGGTTTGGTTTAGCGACTACTCAAACAACCCAAATTGGAATGCAAAATGCATCAGAATCATATACGATTAAAGCTGGTAGTGATGTTACTAAGGTAAAGCAAACACTAAATATTGCCCAAAATAAACAAGTTTATTTAGTTCTTGCTGCAACAGTTGTTTCAATGGGCGCAATAGCTCTGGCAGTAGTTGGTGGGTTATCTAGTCCAATTTTTGTTGCTGAAAATCCATCTGATCCAAGTGATAACAATGTGATTACAAATGATAGTAGTGATGTAGCCAGAGGCGCATGTGCGATGGCAATAACAACTGTAGCTGTTTTTGCTTTACAGTGGTTATTAACATATATTTTAACTAATTCGTCAGAATTTAAGCCAGTTAGTACTCTGGATATGAATAATAAAGGTATAACGGCTACAGTTCAAATGGAAGGTACGTCTGGATCATCTGTAGAAACTTCTTTATCGACTACATCAGGTAATACGGATGGAGCGTTATTGACTCATCGAGTAAATAAAGTTGCTCAAGGTGTCAAAGCTGATCCAGCGCAATTCAGCGAAGTTACGTTAGCTATCGATAAAATTATACTTAAATCAACAGCTCAAAATGTTGCCGTAGCAGGCACAACGATTACAAATAATACTGAGATTGCACTTGATTCAGCAAATAAAGAAATTTTGTTAAAAAGCGATTCTGCGGCAGCAACGAAAGGTGGTGACATTAGTATTAGTAAAGATACTGCAATCACAAACCCAGATGGTGATATTACGTTGAGTAGCAAATCTAATACCGTTACTTCAGGATTGCTTCTTAATTCCAGTGGATCAAGTGTATCATTAAGTTGTATAGAAAATAATAAGGGTGGTTCTGTATCTGCCGACCCTACTAGTCTTAATGTTGGTTTTGGTTCTAATAATGCAGTTTTTAATAAAGATGGTGCAACGATAAGCGGTAGTGCAATTAATATTTCTGCTATTGGTGCAATTAAGATCTCAGGGACAAGTATTAATCTGGGCGATGGCGCACTTACTATTGTAGGGCAAGCTGGAAAGCAGGGTAATACGGCTTTAGATGCAATACTTAAGAGTATTGAGAGTGCTACTGCGGTTAAAGAAGACTCGGATAAGAAATTTCTGGAATTACAAGCAGAAATGAAACTTTTACAAGAGCAAATGATAACATATAAAAAAGAAACTGCAGAAAAGATAGAGGAGTTAAACAAAAGTATATAATTGTTTGATTAGCCACAATAATTAATTTGATATTGCGAGAAGAATTGGTTTTTAGTTATTGTACTGGTAGATGTTGCTGACACGAATAAATGTTACAATTAACGTTTTAAAGCTTGTTATAGTAATTATTCTTATTTATCGGAGAGTGTTATGAAAAAAATATTATTTCTTTTAGTTAGTTTTGTAAGTGTTACCACGCATGCTGAAAGTTTGACGACTACACAAAACGCAGCAATTAAGGCTGGTGTGACCCAAGCAATGTATGATTCAGTACAGTGTTGGAATGCTGCTGATTTGAAATGCTTTATGGACGGTTATGTGAATAGCGATAAAACGCTGTTTATTTCTGGAGATAAATTTATTCATGGTTGGCAAGCATCGTACGATCATTATAAACAGAAATATGGTAATAATAAACAAGGTATGGGACATTTGGACATTAAGATTGAAGATATTCAAGCTTTAGATGAAACACATGCATTTCTTTATGGGCGCTGGCAGCTTAAGGCTGAGAAGAAAGAATACTCAGGTGTGACATCATTGATTTTTGAAAAACATGCGAATAAATGGCAAATTATGATTGATCATTCAAATTAGTTCCAACAATACAATTAAAATAGAGCTCTGAATAATTCCAGAGCTTTATTTGTTGTTACAAAGATATTACTTCGAGTTTTTGCACTGTAATTTACCTTTGCCATTAACCTCAACGGGAGAACCCAATTGGCATTGCTTATCTAAATTTAAGCTGGAAACCACTTTCACACTATTGTTATGCGCACTTTTCCATTCAACATTTGAACAAAGAGCCTTTAATACCCCATTTTGTAAAACTGCTGATTTACTATCACAATAGGCTAACCATTTACCGCTTGGGAGTGGTCTTTGTGCTGATGTACTCGCACTTAGAGTATAGCCGCTACTACCGTTTTTAGTACTATTTCGCGTTCTTAAGGATAAAACATCGCCATTTGAGAAATAGATTTGTTGAGTATTAAAATCTTGGCCACTGTCTTTATCAGTATACCAATATACTTGTGAATCGGCAATTACTTTACAATCAGAAGTTACACAGCCGAGTGATGCCGATAAATTACGAGTATCCATCCAGCTCCATGAACGTATTTCGCCTTTTGACATTAATGCAAATTTTGAGCCTTTTTCAGTCTCTACACGAGTATTGTAATCGTACTCAACATCTTTGGACATGTCTTTATAGCTAATTCCGTAAATGGTTTTACCAACAGTACAGTATTTGGTGTATACCGAACAAACGTAACTGTAAGTATGTGGACCTTTTTCTATAAATTTAAGATTACCATATTCGTCTAATCGGCTACCAGTAAGATCAGTATCGCCAGTTTTTAACCAATTCTCAGGCATAGTTACATTACTAACCAATTGCGTGTCACAGTATAATCTTGTTCCATGCAGGCCAATTTTATTTAAACCACAGGTAGATTTTACGTCACTAATTCGTTCCACAATATCTGTACCATTAGCGCCTAAATTTGGACATCTGGTTTCTAGGTTCACTCCATCCCAGTAAGATATACTACATTTTGGTTTGGTTTTTCCTGATGCTACATCCAATAAGCCAGGCTCGTAATATGCGGCAGCTTTGGAAGTTATCGAATCACTGATTGCCAAATTACTCTTAAAGGTATCAACTACTCTTTGCATTCTATTTTCATATAGCTTATTGATTTCTTTGGTAGTAGTCTCATAGTCGATAGATGAAACGCCTGGTTCCGAAATATAGACTGTGTCTAGGTCATCAGAGTATTTAGAATCAAATTTTAAATATGCTGCACCAAGTTGTAAGTTCCGCGATTTATCTAAAGCTTTAATAATAGAGGTTTCTAAAGATAGAACTTTTGTATAATAACCTTCATCAATTTGAATTAAATCGAGTTCGCTATAATCAACTTGGTCAGAGTTATTGATGGCTTCGTTTAATTGAGCAATTTTACCACTGCGAACTTTATTAAGCTTACTCATAAATGTTGTAATACGTTTCTCATCGCTAATTTGCTCAGCTAATTTAACTATATAGTTAACGCAAAAATAAACCTTGTATAGCCTTAGCAATAGCTAAGCTTAAATTATTTTCTCTATTCGTATCTTTACGAATAACTCTTTTTAGATTAGCCCAAATGTGCTCAATAGGATTCAA
>JACCDG010488211.1_pt1 | contig 104157 bp, 115 predicted proteins | sample 7442471 | NCBI WGS metagenome assembly JACCDG01 (sample SAMN15323444, study PRJNA562643) | freshwater metagenome | isolation source: river surface water | place: USA:Blue River Watershed | collected 2017-08-17
CCGATACTTGTCCAAATTGTTTTAACGTAGATTGCCTCTATTCCACTGACTTGGTAACATGTCGTGAATGTGGGCATATCGCATCACGTCCATTCGATAATACGGCGGAATATCGGTATTTCTCCCAAGAAGATCGTGGCGGCGATCCCACCCGTGTTGGCGCTCCACAAGATCCCCGTCTTCCCGAAGCATCGCTCGGCACGGTCATTTTGAACGGCTACGGTACGGCCAAAGCCATGTATCGCGTACGAAAATATCATTCATGGAACACTGTTCCCTACAAGGAACGTTCCTTCATTCAAACGTGTGAGCGTCTATCCCTCATCGGCCTCAATTCCGGAATCAATCAATCCATTATCGAAGAATCCAAGAATCTTTATACCACCCTTCAAGAAATCGGTGGACGTCAAGGGCTCAGTCGTGATGCTCTTCTATCAGCATGCCTGTACATGAGCCTCAAACAGGCCAGTTCTCCCCGCAAACCCAAAGAAATCGCAGAAATGTTTGGCCTTTCCTCGGCCACCTTTACCAAAGCCCTCAAACAAATGCAGGAAGTAATGGCGCTTGCCCGTCAGAAGGGCCTTCTTCACATGACTACTACCAATAAGCCTAGTCAAGCGAGTACACAAGCGATCGAGTACATTCAATTACCTCTGTCGCGACTCCCGATTCCTCGTAATCAAATGGATCACTTGTTTACCTTGTGTAAGCGCATTGCTGAGAAAGCGGACGAAGCCGGTTTATCTCAAGAAAATATGCCTCCGTCACTCGCCGCGGGATGCGTGGCATTTGTTATGAAACGATGCGATGGTCTATCCATTCCTCTTGCGAAGATTGCTAAAGCCAGCGAAATCTCAGTGGCTACCCTACAAAAATGTCTACGACGTCTTGAATCCTACAGCGGCGTATTGGAAACCGTACTTTAAAACATTCACACAGAAATAGAGATGGGCTCGGGTATATCATCTGCCATCACGACTCATGCGCAGTTATTTGATAAAACAAAAGGTACCCGACGGATGGTGGATGATATTTTTACTTATATGATGCATCACATCAAAGTAAATGATTTCATGACATTATCTAATCCAGATAGCTGTAAAAAATACACCTTATTTATGGCCAATAATCTCAGTATGTTTTTTAGTAAACTCAGTGTCATCCCAAAGCTAGGTAAAGATGGAGTACTTGCTTTTCGAAGTATTGAGGATCTAGAAGAACCCAAAGGACCCGCTAAACAGGAAAAAGAGAGTTTATGTCTTCTTCTTGCCTATTTTTACACACGTATCTTTCAAATCTATGGAGCCATGGCATTAACGTTACTAGACGATATCAACTACACTGTCGAAAAGTCAACCTTGATGGGCGCGCGGCCTTCTCCTGAAGACAAAACGGATCGTTCCATTGCCACGCCTGGACAGCCTTATACCTACGTAGAGCCACGTAAAGCAGAAAAATTACACGAAGAACAATATGGTGGCGGGCAAATCGGCGGTTGGATCGCCAGACTCGGATACTTTGATTTCTTAAATCGAAAACTTCTTGTTGATAAACCTCCGCCCCAACAAACACAGTATCAACCCTATGGCCCCTATGGTCCCTATCCGCAGCCTCTTCCTACTCGTGAAACCAATCAATATGGATACACCGTTGACTATGTATTAAAAGGAGATATCAACAAAAACAAATACAAATACATGTATTTCAAGCCTGAACCTGCAGATATTGGCGGTCGCGATGTTGTGTCAACTGGATCACAAAAGGGCACCTTTACATGGGTGGATACTCAGAAGAAGATTTTTGAAATCAACGTATCGATGAGAAAAGGGAAAGATGATAAGGAGGCCATTTTTTCTGTAGAATCTATTCGATTTCGTAGAGCACGTGAGACAACTGATACTGTTATTAAAAAAGAGGAAATCAAAGATGTATTATCTCATGATAGACTTCCTGTAACGATTACTATTTCTTCGGAAGAGGGGTTTCCTCCTATCTCTGAAGATAAAGTTCCTTCCACAAGTAACTATCAGACAACTGACTATACTAGCATTAATGCATATTTCAAGGCTCTTTTTGAGACACTGGTTCCCCATGTCACCAAACAATACAGTTCAGGAGATTCTATTGCGGGTCATTCCAAAATCGATGCGATGAACATTCGCCGATTCTATGAGAATTATACCACGCGAAAGCCATTAGGACATTGTATCGCACGTGCTTTACAGCTTCTCAATGCGGACCCTAGTGGTGGCGATGAAAAGGGTAAACAATTCGTTTCATCCATTTGTAAAACCAGTTTCTTTGTTCCCCAAGGAAAAACGGAATCCATTCGAAAAGGTGTTCCTACACCCGACAAGTCCATTACAGATGAGTCAGGAAGTCCTGGAATTGCGTCATTGGCCGTTCTGTTTTACGATACAGTACAACATGCTACACCTCGACTGTTTATGAGTGATCAGTCATTTGAACAATACAAAGTCTTTATGAAACGAATGGCGGGACTTTTTATGGGAAAAGAGGCGTCTGCAGAGCTTCATATTGATCAAATGACAAGAGCCGGCATTCATGCTAAAACAGCAGAGCAGGAGAGAGAGAGAACTGCTTTAACGACGGACCGAAAATCGGAAGTGAAAGATCTTCGTACATTCGGTTCATCCGATACGAAAAAAGGTATATGTTCGCCCGCTCAGAAAGACAATGTTATTCCATTAGATGCTGATACCAAAAATAATGTTCATGCGGTGGTACGTCAATTATTCCAGCGACAATGGAATCACGCTGCAAAATGCGAGGGAATCTTAAGACAAATGTTTACCATAAAACGAGAGGAAAATCTACCTGTCCAGATTAAAATCAGCGATGCTCTTCTCAAAGGTGGGATAGCGGCACTCAATAAACTTAATGCGCAAGTGCGTCAGATTCTGATTGAATATTACAGTGATTGTGAATCCACATATTTAGTTGGTGTGAGACACATTGAACATCAGGGCATTCGTAAAAAACAGGCGGCAGATGTACAAGCGCAAGCAAAGGCGAAAGCAGACGCACAGGCGCAAGCTAAAGCGTTAGATGCGCAAAAGGCGTTAGACGCGCAAAAGGCGTTAGACGTGCAAAAAGCGCGTACACTGATGCAGGGGCAAGTTCCGAGAGGGCCACCCATCGCAACAACAGGGCCAGCTCCGCCAAGAGGTCCGCCACCGATGCCAGAAGGTGCATCAGAATGGTTCAGTATAATACAAAAGTCAGATATGCAAAGAAGAGCCGATGCTGCACAGGCACAAGCTGCAAAGGCTACCGCAACACGACCTGTAGCACCAGAACCTATTACTACCGCTCAACAAGCGGCACAACGAGGACAGCAATCAGCTGATAAGTTTGCGTATATCGCTGCTATTGACCCTATCTTAAAAGATATATTTAAAGGTGAAAAGCTCGTATCCAGTACAGTACAAGCGATACGTACCCATCTCGAGACTCATCCTATTCCAGTTGAACAAGTAAGAAAAATGACAAAAGAACAATTAAGAGGATTACTTACAACGGAATCAAGATCATTGCGTAGTAGAGCTGCTAAAAAGGGTGGTTTTACACGAAAGAACTCTACATCATCATTCCGTATGACACATCGGTTGTCGCGGCAGTAGACCATTGATACGTATACCAATGAAAGGCCCCGTCCCGTTTCCATCGCATGGAATTTCCGATCCATCGTTCATTGATCCATACAAAATCGAATACGGGATACACTGTGTCCGCTACCGCGTCTGCTGCTTCTCCTCTGAGTTCGTCCGTGATCATCGGGCTTTCGATCCATGTCGTGATCCATCCTAGTTTTTTGTGTTCGATCCGCTGATGTGTATCTTGTAGACCGATCAAGATCCAGTCCGTTCCCTTTCGATACCATTTCCATATCTGATTCGCAGTGTGTTCATTTCGAATCAATAATACATTCGGGCGTACCGATCGATAGATGTCCATGATCTGATAGGCCTCTTGGATGCTCAGATCGATCATATGTGGTGATGTTCGGTGTTCTGTCGATTCACAATAACGATACCATCCTGTATAGGCCGGCTGATGAAAAATAGATAAGGGTGAACCCTCTTTTAAAAATACAGAGTAAGGGATGTCATTACGATTCACATATCGATTCAATTCCGTCAATAAATAGTCACCTACTCCCTTTCCTCTCCATACAGGATGGATACAAAACGCATCTACTACATAAATGGGTTCCGATCTGGAAGTGATCAGATTTCCAATAAAATGATATCGAATCGTTCCCGCGATCTGTTCGGTTTGATCACGGACTAAAAAGATATGATCATCAGGTTCAAAAGTCAGATCCAAGATCGGTGTTCGGGGCGGATCACCAAAATAAGATCGAAGAAAGGATCGGATCTCTTCCGTATTTGTTGCTTTCTCTATTCGATTCCCTGTAGGAGAGGGGATCGGATCTCGATCGATCCGATCGGGTTGAAACAGATCACTCTTCCAGAAAGATCGGATCACTTTTTGTATCGGATAGGTGGCCCAAAATACCATTAGTAAGACGAAGAGAACCCTACTTAAACTCGTATTGTTTTATATATAAAAATGGAGTATCGCCGAACGACACTCCATCCATATGACGAAGAAGATCCATGTGATGATATCGAATCATATAGTTGGGCCTATCCAGAGGAACGCCAATCACCGTTTTACGTATTATGGGATGAAATCAAAAATTTGATTTCGCGATGTATCAATAAAGAATACAAGTCACAGTAATGCCCGAGTCCAAGAAAAGTATTCGATGCTTCCAGTGTAAAAAGAAGCTAGGTGTCATGTCTTATACATGTAAATGTGAACGACAATTATGTATTTCACATTTACCCCCACAGGAACACGGGTGCGGTTATGATTTCAAAAAAGAGGGCCGTGCGGAGATTCAAAAAATAATGGACAGCGAGCCCCGTTCATGCTCATTTGAACGAATCTAATGTTGGAGATACAATGCCACAATATCAGGACACCATCTTGGATTCACACGTGTCTTGCTAGGAGAAAACCAGGCCGCTGCGTCTTTTTCTTTACGATCTCGGCGCCACCTCTTTACGGCAGCCTTGTGCTCTTTCATCCATTCAAAAGTGGAAAATGATTGATCTATTTGTTTGGGGGTAAGGAACCCTTGAAAGATGTGATACTGGAAATAATGATTCGATGGATAACTTGTTTCCTGTGATTGGAAGACGAGGCCTGTATGATGAAGCCGCGTGATATCCGTAACATGTGATTCTTCTTCTGTTTCGCGCCTTACATTTTCTTTTAATGCTTCTAAAATGGTGATACGCGGCAATAACTCTTTTCCCTCCATTTGTCCTTTGGGTGGTTCCCATGCGGGGGAAGACATGTGTGCATTGGACCGTTTGACCACTAAGAAGTGTTGTTTTTGAAATGGTTCGTTTATTGGGTGAAGAAAGACACAGGAACGCAAGTACACGCGCCATCCTTCTTGTGGATGTTCCACATATGCGTATGCTTTTTCCGGATCAAATGGGAGACGTGCTGATCCCCGTATGAGCCCTTTTTGAAACACGTCTAGGATCATCCGCTTGATAGAATAAAAGATAATATAATAGGAACATGCCTAAATATAAAGTTAATGTTACAGGGCCGAATAATGCTACTGATGTAACACACCTTACGGTTAATACTACACCTGGTAATGATAGTAATAATAAAGCACAGTTGAAGGCAACGGCTAGTATTGTGAGTGGGAACTCTTCTATCGCGCCTTCTCCACCAGCATCTAATGCGCCTTCTGCCAATTCTTTAGAGGCTAGAAAGAGTGTGTTTAAAGCGGCAGCATCAGCTGCTTCTTCTGCTGCCTCATTGCGCAATACGAAACAGAAAATAAATGCGAATGCGAAATTGATGAATGAAAATATAGCGGGGTTGATCATTGAGAAGAAGAAGGCTTTAGAAATTGCGAAAGCAGCTCATAGTAAGGCAGTTACAGAAACAGAGGACGCAGAGGCATCGGCGACAGCAGCGGAGGCGGCAGCGGCAGAAAAAGAAGCAGCGGCCAAGAAAATGGAATGGGCATTGCTCACTCGAAATGCCGAGAAGAAAGCAGAGGCGCAACAATTAGCGAAAGATGCGGAGGAATTGAGGTCTCAGGCGATCACGGCGCGTTCGAATGAAGAGTCAAAAAGACCTAGCGTCCAGACAACACAGCAAGCAGTAGATTTGGCAACTTCGGAACTAAAGGAGGTAGAGACGAAGAAAGCAGTGATTAATGCTGAAAAAAATGTGAAAGCAACAAAAAAGGCGGCGGAGGAAGCGATTGCGAAGGCTCCGCAGAACCAAGGGACGAAGGCACTAGTAGATGCGGCTGCTACCGCAGTGGAGGCAGCGAAAAAGGCACAGGAAATTGCGAATCAGGCATCAGTTGAAGCAGGCAAGCAGCGTGAAGCGAAGCCATTTCTTGAGCCAGGGAGAGGTCCAAATATAGCATTTAATGCGCCTTACGTCGCACCTATTGTGCCTCGTTCCGAACCAGAATCAGTTCGTGTGAGCAAATCGAACCAAGCACGGCGAAATCGAAACAAAGCACGGCTCAATGCGGCGGCCACACGGAGGGCGAATAATGCAAGAAAAGCTCAGGCGCCCGCAGCAGAGGTGTTAGCAAAGGGAGAAGCTTCCATGACAAATCAGGCATTGGCGAATAAGGCGACCGCTCGTCGGCAGCGTAATATGTCGGCGCGACCGCCGGCACCGCCATCCAATTTTGCGCTTGAAAAAGCAGCGCCAGTATCGATGCCCCGATTGGCACCTGGCAGCCGTCTGCCGCCATTAAATCGTCAGGCGGTAGTGCCTGAACTACAATCTCTTCCGAAGCCACCTGCTTGGAATCCGCCAGAGCAGACGCTTCCACCAGCGTCGCAGATGCGGTCGGAGAAAACTACTTTGATGAGAGGCCGTACTAATCAGCTGGGAAATATGGCATCGGCTGCTGAAGATGATGACGAGGAGGAGTCAACTGCCGTGATGCCAGCACCCAGTGCGCGGCCGGCAAATAATGACGAATTTCCAAATATTGCTGCCGAAAGCAATGTACCGCCGTCGTCTCCGCCACAACCATTTAGAATTCCACGACGGTCTGCGCTGAGTGCAAATGCGCCTACCACATCAGCAAGAAGGACAAACTTACAGAATTTGCTACCTTCATCATCACAGCCATTTAGAATGCCACGACAGTCGAAAAAGGCAAGTGCGCTTACCACGTCAGCAAGAAGAAAACCCGCAAATCAGCAGGGTGGTCGCCGCACCCATCGCAAGCATACCAAGCAAATCACACGTCGTACACATCGTAAACACACCAAATAAAGCAAGAAGCGTAAGTAAACTATATCATTTATTTTCATAATTGATAATAGAAATGCCGATCTTTACGGTGACCATTAAAGGGAACGGTATAGAAAAAACAGTAGAGGTGAATACGGAAACGATGGTGGCGAATATAGCAGCAAATCATGTGATGGAATCTAGAGAAACATCTGTACAGAATTCGTCAGAACCTTCGATAGAACCTTCGTCAGCACCTGTAACAAAACCTATTGTGTCAGAAGGTAATGAAACATCCGTGGTAGCATCTGCTGCGGCATCCGTGGTAAATACAAGGCCTAAATCTAATGGTGGAAAACGTTTTGCTCCCTCCTTCCGTTTGAAAAAAAGACGCATCACCCGCAAACTCAAAAAGACCCGGTAAGAGGTCACTCACTCATTCTCTTAAAGAACAGTAAATATCCATATTGGAATGAAAGCGGCATCAAATCAACATATGACGAATACATCCATCCATTTCGTTGTGCCTTCTTGATAATTTCCGACATACTCGGCATCGTGAGTTCATGTTTCTGTCTACGCACCGATCCATCCTTGAATCGAAACGTTTCTCGAAACTCCGCATTCGGATCCTCCAATTCAAACGTTGCTTCATAATCAAACTTGTCAAAGACTACCTTCGATGTTTTAAGGCGCTCTTTGACATAATTCTGTGGACTCACCCCTACCCACGGATTACTCGAATCCAGAACCGGATCGAACTTATATTTATTTACCACTTCAATCGCCAAGGAACCACCCGGTTTCACCCATAGTGCCAAATTACGAAACAGGATATCCAGATCCTTGAAATAGTAAATCGTAAAATATAAAATACATGCGTTCGTAAATTCCGCAGCACCTGCCGCACCTGGTCCCATCAAATCAAACATCCGAAATTCTATGTTCTGTCGCTCCGTTTCCGTTAATGTCGTACTCGGCAATGTCGTCCCCTTCGCATAGCGAATCATTGCCTGACTCTTATCAATACCCACCACCTGACCTGCGCCTTGTTTTGCTAACGCACATGTCGCAATTCCAATGCCACATCCAGCATCCAAAATACTCAATTGATCTTTTGGTGTATCCCGTGTAAACTCTTCTATACAAATAGCCGTTTCCGCCTGGATCAAATTCTCATTCTGTGTAAGCTTCGTAAACACCGATGCATAGAAATCATCAAATAGATCATCATTGCTTAACCACTCATATTTCGAAAGTGCCGCATCCGACCCATCCTTTTCCTGTGTCACAAATCCTTCACTAATGCTTCCATAATTAATCGTTGTCAATCGATCAAGCGATAAAATGATCAAATAGTTCATACCGATCAAAAACAGAATCATTAATAATACCGTCTGCCATGTATCAAATGTAATCACCGTAAATAATGCTGCAATAATGATCAATGTCGCTGTGACAAGCAATTGTGAATAGAATGGATCCATTCCCTACTTTCCTATTTTGTTTTTCTCAGCGTTTTCCTTCTACGGCTATAAGGCATGGTCTGTCTGCTTCGTCTACATGTAATCGCTCCTCGACTCTTCCCACAATCGCTTGAATACGACTTCATTCGATGACATACTGTCGTATATGGATCGTGAAACTTGGAATCCAATCCACATCGCATCCTCCAAAGCCATGCCAACATGGATCGTCTACAACCCCACGTAGGCGGATTTCGGGATTGAACCGCTTTCCATTGTTTCGCTATGTCATGCGGCAAGACATCCGGAAGATAGATCCAAAATCGACGAAACCAGTACATCCGTTTTTTCCAATGAAGTACATTCCATTTGTTTCGCTCACATGGATCATTACATTTCTTAGCCTCCTCTGGACAATCCGGCATGGGCTCAGAATCAAACGATGACTCCTTTGGATGATGATACGCGACTGAAAAAAAGAAATCCCACATGTGGAGTAATTGTTGCTCCCATGATTGTTTCTGAAACTCGGTATACGTTTTCTTGACTTGTGCATATGTTGGATCTACTGTGGGATGAAGCCCTTGTTTTCTAAGTTTCCCATTGACACAGTTGTGAATCGTATACATCCATTTCTTGAGATCCAGTTTGAGATTCATTTTTCCATTGATTTGATATGGATGCTGGCGGTAATAATCAGTAAGGGACGCGCGGCAAAATTTACATGGTAAAATATAAGGAATGGTTTCAAAGAAGTTTGCGAATTCTACTGCGTGTTCTGTAGTCGTTCGACGTTCTGCTTCGAAGGTAATCAAATGAAATAATTTCCAGCCCGATGGACCCCAAAACCGCGTGTCCATTCTCTATCCTTTTTGAAGATTATCTTGTTGTCTACGTTTCATAGTCAATAAGATAATGATAATAGTATTTATTTATTAATCCATACCAAATCCACGATAGCTCAGTGGTGCCAGATAGGGGCGGACGACCGAATTTGAGTCAGGGACCACATCTTCTGCCTTACATTTTATAGTAGCCGGAGGGCAGCTCTGACGCGGACACGGGGCACAGGTGGGGCATTTCGTTGGCGTTGGGCATTTCACCTCAGGGCAGCGTGGGCGCGGACACGGAGGGCAATCGCCGCTCGGTTTCTGGCATTTCGAGCAATCCAAAATAACGGGATTCTGCTTTGGAATCGATGACTTGAGAACATAATTGCTCAGATCTGGCACCGGTGGGCACTCACTCTTCAGAATGTAGTTGCTCATGTCAGGTAATGACGGGCATGGTGGAATGGAGGACTTGAGTACATATTTGCTCATATCTGGCTGTTTACAGTCAGGGCATGCCGGACAAATCGCACGAGGCTTTGGTTTTGGTTTGTCGCATCCACAAGGAGAGGGCTGACTGCAACTATCACACGAGCTTCCCGCATCTTGAAACCCTTCTTGATTCATGATTTTCGAAAGAAAAAGGCCAACTGCCAGACCTACGACAAATATTCCTAGTAAATGAAAGGTTGACGGCGTCATTCTATTTGTCCTACTTATTACTTTGTTTGAATATTTAAAATACAGATCTCTTCTATTTATGGATTCTCCTTTCGAACATAAATCATGTCCTCAAATTGACCCAATACCATATTAAATGCTACGATGCGTTCACCGGAAATTAACGATTCATATTCCTCTTTTGAACAGAGATTCTGGCGTGTAAAATACGTATGAAGCTCTTTCGTATCCGCCAAATACTTCTCAATAAAATGATATGCTTGTTCTGATGTAGCAAACGCACCTAGTATTACCCGGTTTGGGAATGGTTTATCAACCGTACGAATAATCACTTCTGATTCAACAATATAGGTTGCCATCTCTAGTGTCTGTCCGCATTATTTCGCAATTCGCCAACCCTTCCAATCCATCGGCGGGCAACCGCATGTAATTCCCAGAGATGGGTCGGAAGTGGCCTGTAGACGTGTACACATCATACGCGCATATCCCTTCCATGAAAAATCAGAGGATGTTTTCGTTCCTTCTGGCATGATACCAAAATCAGCCGGTTCGAGTCCACGCTGCTTCACCTGCGCCTCAATCTCTTTTGAACGCTGTTTCCAATCAAATTGCGATGGACCACGACCCGCATCAGATGGTGTTGGCGCAAGGTGATCGGTAACGGGTAATCCAGAATCGTATGGAGCAAACTTGACATTTGATACATTGTTCAAATCTGCCATGGAAGGGAATCCTAGTGTGTCAATCGTAGAAGATGCGGCATGCTGCGCCTCTGTTTGCGAACCTGCCGCTCCTACTTCATTTGGTGCCGTATATTTCACACTAAATGACGCACTAACACCATTGATAATTTGCTCAGCATACTTATCAAGTAGTGAATCAATCTGATGCGTTATCTCTGGATCTTTTTGTAGATTCGCAGGAAGAACATTTGCCAGACCTGGAGGGAGACCAAGGGTTTTAATAATCTGAGGTAACGGCTGGCTTGGATTGCCAAGAAGGGGGAATGCGGCGTCAATGTCCGATTTCAGAATAGGAACTTCATTTGGCTGCATTGATTTGTTGTTCAGTTTGGTAATGATACCCTGTACATCATTCTTGAGGCTAGTTAGAGCAGATACGCGCGAATTTACAATGGGATCAGTGGTACCGCTGGCTGATAAACGAACGATTTCGCCTTGAATACGTCCCACAAATTCAGTTAAGTCTTCTAACGTGGCCTTTCTTGAACTTGTAAATCCTTCTGTAAATTGATTGGTAGGGCCCTGAAGTGAGCCTGCTGAACCTGATAGACGAACCTGTTCCTGTAAATAGGCAAGATTGGAAGACATTTCATTCAGTGTAGTCATTGTCATCGTTGGCTGTAATCCTGGATTACGATTCAATAAATCAACTGCGTTCTGAAGAACTTGAAAATCACTGCGCGCATTGCTGAGCGGCAATTGAATTGATGGGTCTGATTTCTCTGTGAGATGTTGTGCTTCAAATGCTAAAAACCCCTTAAGCATTTCAAGAAGTGATAGAATTTGTTGACGATTTGCCTTGATCATTGTGGTATCCTGATATGGTAGCGGACTCATGTTGGCCAATTGGCCATATGGAGCAAGTGGGATCTCACCTGGAAGAGTGTAAGGGGTAACATCCGTAACCGATTCGGGCGCTGCCTTTTCTTTAGAACCCGGAAGCAATGCAGTAGCAGGAGGGACGGCTGGAATCTTTACCGTATGTGTTGGGGATACATCGGTAAAATGATCCTTTTGCGAGGTCAAAAGGAAAATAACGATTAATACGAAAAGTAATGATAAGAACGCAAACATCCTACTTTCTTATCTTATCTTATATCTTAGAATTTAATAATCAACAGAGCATCCCCAGCATGGAATAGCGTCTTTCTTAATATATTGTGTCATATCTGGTACGGGTGGACACGAACCATCCGGATTCTTGGGGCAACGATAGGACTCTTCATCAGAAGAGTCGTCACATTTCTGACTTGCCTTGTTGAATTCATTGCCTTGCTGTGTCGATGATGACTTAGAATAAGAAGATGATGATGTATCCTTGATAGACGCATCTGTGGAACGATTTGCCAACAGTTCGTTGCGAAACATCTTTTGAATACTTGACAGTAAATCTGATTTCTGTTTGAGAGCCATCGCATCATAACTTGTATCGCTCATCGCGACTTCGGGCTTAACGTCATTGCGCTGCGGGTTTCTAGCAGATGATCCTACAGTTAATGCGGCTTCTGATGCTCTTGTACGTGCAGCTGTTACTCTTGTAGCAGCGGATGCTGCTTCTGCTGCCTTTGCTGCTGCTTCTGCTGCCACTGTAGCCGCACGTGTAGCTGCTGCTGCTGTAGATACTTTTGTAGCCTCTGCGGCTGTAGCAGCGCTTGTAGCAGCTGTTAATGCGGTAGCGGCTGTTGTCGCAGCTGGAGTACCGGCTGTAGCTGTCGCTGCGGCGGTAGTTGCTGCTGCTAATGCGGCAGCAGCGGAAGCTGCTCTTGTAGAAGCAGCTGTAGATGCCGCTGCGGCGGCTGTAGCGATTGTAGCAGCGGCAGTAGCGGCTTCTGCTGCACTTATAGCTGCGGTTTCTTCTGGAGTACCTGCTGCCGCATCTGCTGCTTTTGTAGCAACAGCTGCAGCTCTCGTAGCAGCAGCTGCGGCCCTTGTAGCTGCTGCTGCTGGAGTATCTGCTACTGCATCATCCGCACCTGGTGTACACATCATAACATTGGCTGCTAGGTTGGTTCCAAGCTTCAAACATCTGCAATCGGATACCATCGTAGTCGCGGTTGGTTCTTGTGATACTGAAATCACAGACCCACCACGTCCATTGCTAGAAGCTTTATAGACTGTGCCATTTCCTTTTCCGCCTCGAATATCGGTATTTGCTGCGCAGGTAAAAAGAAGTTCTCCACTTGTCGCTAATACACCTGCTGCTGATTTATTTGCTATAAATCCCTCCAATTGTGTATAATACGTTATTGTAAGAACAACAACCAGAACAATAAATAGTCCAACAATCGATAGCTTGAGAATCATCCTACTGTTTCTGCGATTCTTTTCATGCCTATTCTAAAATTTGATCGATGTAACGGATACAACATATAGTACCCATGTCGCTTGCTCCACGCTTTACCAATGATGTACTTATCGAAATCGGAATCGACGAAGCCGGACGAGGTTCCTTCTGGGGGCCTATTGTGGCCGGTGCGGTCGTCATTCCTCCCGAGTCTGAATGGACGGATATCCAAAAAGTATTGTTCGCACAATTCCGTGATTCCAAGAAGATTTCTCCTAAAAAAAGGGAAAAACTATCAAACGAAATCAAAGAACAAATCCCCCTCTTTGGTGTTGGAGTAGTAGGAGCAGAAGAGATTAACAAAATGGGTATTCAATGGGCCAACCGTGAAGCATTCCGTCGTGCCTTTCATGCGGTTCCACATGTGGATCATACAAATTGTAGATTGTTGATCGATGGTGTATTATCACTGGACAAATGGACCGGTCCACAGGAATTAATTGTGGAAGGTGATGATCAATATATGGCTATCGCGGCAGCGTCTATTTTAGCAAAAGTCGCACACGATGAATGGATTAAGGAATATTGTCGTTTACATCCGGAATGTGAGGAGCGATATTCACTACGCTCTTCGAACGGATATGGCACGGCAAAACATCGAGAGGGTATTCGACTCTATGGAGGACATGAACTACATAGAGAACTATACATACAAAACTGGCTTCCTGGAACAACCAGAAAGGAAAAACCAACAAAAAAGGCATCAAAATCAGAAACGTGTTTGATTCGCTTCTAATATTTAGTCCTTACGGGCCTTGCGGCGAGAGCCACCGTTCTTGCGAGACTTGCGACGGGAACCACCGTTCTTGCGAGCCTTGCGACGGGAGCCACCGTTCTTGCGAGACTTGCGGGCACCACCGTTCTTGCGAGACTTGCGACGACGGGCGCCAGCGTTCTGCTTGCGCGACTTGCGGGCACCACCGCTCTTGCGGGAGTGACGGCGAGAATGGCGGCGAGAACGGCGACGGCCGCCGGTGACTGGTGCTGATGCTGATGCTGATGCTGAATTATTGAGGACGGCGTTTGACATCTTTCTTATATTTATATCTGAGATTATTTTTACGCAAATCTGGGATCCGTAGACTTTTATTCTATTCGAAGCGCTCCTTCCACCCATGCTTCCAAAATCGCCAAATCCACTCCTCGCAAATGAGGCATCCGTTTCGGTTGATACACATGCGCTTCATTCCGTTCAAAAGTCACATACTTTCCTTTTGGCCGGTCTTCTCGTTCGGATGTAACTCCTCTCAGCATATGGATCCATTTAAATGACTCATATGCGTATACTTGCTTATCGAGTAATCCGACATGGCTCAATACAAACACGCCGGGCGCACCATCTGTCGGTAGTGTGTTGATCGGAGATACCGAAAGTAGTTCTCTGAAATTGAGGATTTTCTCTGTTGGATTACCAAATTCTTGATACTCTCCTTTTGTTAATGGAAGACTCGGATTAGAACTCGTTCGTAAGACATCAACATAGGGTACTTCCGTAAACGCTGCTCCCATCAATTGTCCATTCGGATAACGCGATACCATCGCTCCTACCGGAACACCTCCTGCGGATCTGCCATAAATAACAGTTTTATCGGGTCCAAAACGGTATTTTTGCTGTGCTGCCCGAATGACCGACTCAAAATCATCTACTGCAATATGACGTTGATCTCTTCGTGCCGCATCAGCCCATGCGGCATTATTATCACCGCCGCCGCGAACCAGGGCAAAGACAATCGCCCATCCACGTTTCAATAAGGGATACCAATTTTGATAAGGCCAGTTGATAGGTGTTGTCGAACCATATGCTCCATAGACATATACAATCTGTGCCTTAGGGTTCACCCCTTTCTCTTTAATCACAATATAGGGTACATTCGTATGATCTTTTGATTTAGCGTGATATTTATGAATTTCTAATGGAAGAAATTGGATAGGTCGGGCAATTCGATGACGATTATCAAGTGTAACGATTCGATTATTAATAATCGTAATCAAAAACGGAATTTGAAAGGGAGCCTTTACAACACACATTTGCTGCGCAGAGTGCTCCCATTGCGACCACCCTTCTGGTTCAATCGTACCCACTTTAATTTTATAAATCATATGCGGCTTTTTTCGCAGTGTACAATACCATATTGTCTGACTTCCTTCGTGAATCGTTATGACAAGCCCTAATAGTATATTGACCCATACGATTTCTTCCGATGGTAGAATCCACTCTGAAATGGGTACTCCATGCGGAGTCCAACCCTGTTTTATGGATTGTTTTGTTAATATACAGTCCTTTCCATCTCGACACCTTCCCAGTGGCATTTGAAATGTCGAACGTGGATATAATTGTTTTATTTGAATTCCATCAATCTCATACAGTTGACTTCCATTCGGATCTTCTGATTTAAAATACAGTGACCGATTTGAGGTTTTATACAATACCAAATCCTTTTCATCGTTATGTTCTCGATAAAGTACTCGTTCCTCCTTACCAGTATATGCATCACATACACAAATCTCGATGGTAGTAAAGTAATTAAGAACCTTTACATAATAACAATAGGGGTGAATCACGGCCACTTGTGACGATACGCCGGATTTCTTCCATAATTGTTTTCCCGTTGAATCTTCACAAATGATTTCATTATCATATGATGAATTGTCCCCTTTTGTAGAATACCACACAGTAGTACCCAATACGTCAATATCTTCCATTTCTGTCTGTTTTTGATTCCATGACCATTTCCAGAAATGATCCGAATTTCCCTTCATAATAATATCAATTGCGCCCCCTCCGATAGTATATCCATCTAGTGTCAAATACTGTTGTGCATCTTTTATTTCTTGCTCCATTTTTTTAGTTTCGCGCTCTACTGACTTCTGTGTAGACAGTTCATGAAAATGCTGTTTCTCACGTTGTAACATATTGTCCCATCGTTTTCCCTTCATTGTTTCCATCCATGCCAATGGATCTTTCCACGCAATATATCCTAGATCTCGGACCTCTTGGCCGGTCATTCTATCCATACAACTTAAAAGAATAGACCGCTGGCTAACTAGCACATGGCACCACTTACCGTTACTATTCTTTATAACAAGGTCAACGAATTTGGTTTACAAGAAGATGTAAAAGTGATCGAACGTTTGCTTAAAACCATTCAACAGCCCATTCAAAAGCCGCGAATCGTTGACATCCGTGAACCATTGATCCATTCAGACATTCAGATCCATCTGGAGATCCCTGTTTTTGCGGCGATTCCTTGGGCACATACGAATATTCTTTTGGTTAATCCTGAACAATGGTCTTATGCTTATGATGATTATGTTCACGCATTTGATCTGATCTTATTTCGTGATCCGATCTCCGTTCATCATTTTGTGACTGATTTAGAGATTAAGGGGATTTCTTCCAGCCATTTGTTTTCCATACCTTGGTGTAGTTCACAGCCTGATCTGAAACGTCGATCAACTGATCAGAAGAATGAATTTGTATGTTTTGTCGCTGGTTCTACCAATAAATATGAGTATTTGAAGAAATTACTTCCACATTGGACCGCATCTGATCCATCGCTTACGATTTATACCACTCGAAATGATATTGCAGATGGATTGCGTTCTCTGTCTAGCTCCATTACTGTGATATGCCAGGACATTGATCGTGATACACGTCAGAAGATCATGGAAAATTATAAAGGGCATTTGATCGTTAGCGTGGGAGAAGGATTCGGTTATGGCGCCGCGGATGCGGAACGAGTCGGCGCATTTGCAATCATAAATGAACTTCCTGTCTGGAAATCAATGTATTCGGATGGTGTTGCATGGTTATCTAATTCCTACCAAGCATCAGATAAGGTACGATATTCATTGGCGAGTCCCACCTCAGATGTTCGCGCAGAGCTAGATAGCGCCTTTATGTCATTTCGCACATTTGATTCCACATCAAGTGATAGACGCAAGGCATCTTCTGTCGCTCGATTTCAACAATTATGTGAAGCATTTACTCCTCTTCTTCATACGATTCAATCTCGTATAGTAGCGCGCCGCCCTAGAAAGGGTGTCTTTCATTGCCCTCCTCTGCTACATATTGAAGATTGTCCGCCGATTACTGTGATCACACCCACCTATAATCGTAAACGACTGATCGAAATTGCGTTTCATAATCTGTTGGCCACAGATTATCCTCGAAATAAGATCGAATGGATCGTGATCGAAGATAATGAAAAAACACCACATATGGCGAGTGAGAAAGTGATCCAATTTCAAGTCCAGGTTCCTGAGATTCGGATTAAATACATTCCTATTGAGGGTCGCATGACGATCGGTGAAAAACGCAATTGTGCGATCCGTGAAGCATCTAATGAGATCATTTTATTTATGGATGATGATGACCACTATCCTTCTACTTCTTTTCGTCGCCGTGTAGCATGGCTAACCAAGGGTGTGAAACGAGGAGAGACTGCGCATCAAATCGCATGTTGTACCACATTGGCACTCTACGATTTACAGCGTGGTACTAGTGCGGTAAATGTCCCACCTTATGATATTGCGTTTGCTCAGCGCATTTCTGAAGCGACGTTGACGTTTCGGAAATCCGCATGGGAAGAACGACCATTCCCTTCTATATCCATTGCAGAAGGTGAAGGTTGGATACAGGGTCGTGAGAATATCGTGATTGAAATGCCGCCACAACAAATCATTGTAGCGTTTACACATGGTGCTAATCAAACAAGTCGTCGCATTCCTCCATCGGATCAGCCACCATCTTGCTTCTGGGGATTCCCAAAAGAGTATTTGATCTTTATTCATGGATTGGCAGGAGTAGAGATAGAGGAGGAGAAATCAAAAAAGAAACATTAACGATGAGAACGTATTTTTCGACTATGTTGAGCTTTTCGTTTCGAGCGTGTCGATCCACCTGTTATTTTAGTAGGAGTAATAACCGATGGTAGAGAAGCTTTAGAGGATGGTATGACAGATGGTAAAGGAGCTTCCGTTACCTCTTCTGCAGTTTTTACTGAGTCTGCTTGTTCTTCAGTGACATCCTCTGGCTTTTCCTCTGGCTTTTCCTCTGGTTTCTCTTCTGGCTTTTCCTCTGGTTTCTCTTCTGGCTTTTCCTCTGGTTTCTCTTCTGGCTTTTCCTCTGGTTTTTCTTCTGGTTTTTCCTCTGGTTTCTCTTCTGGTTTTTCCTCTGGTTTCTCTTCTGGCTTTTCCTCTGGTTTTTCCTCTGGTTTTTCCTCTGGCTTTTCCTCTGGTTTCTCTTCTGGTTTCTCTTCTGGTTTCTCCTCTGGTTTCTCATCAGAAGTTTCTACAGCAGCCGTTTCTACAGAAACTGGCATATCTAAATCATTTGATGAAAATGGTCGTTCCAATACTTCTTGCTTTTCTTTATCATCTTTCGCTTTTTGTACAATCAATGTCAAAAATGGCTTACTAGGTTTCGTGCCACATCGATACGCTCGAAACTCCTTCGTAACAGGAATACGAAGAATCTGAAGAATCATATTAATAATTGCTGTATTATTCACCTGCTCAATGAGTGTTTCAAATTCACTTGAACAGATGAATTCGGGATCGTCCATCAGTGCTTGAATATTATTGAAATCTTCAAAGGTAGGCGAAAACGAATCAGAACGAGCGGACAATCCCGCATCCACCAATGTTCCATCTATTTCCGCCTTCTTCTTTGCAATCTTTTCTAACATTCCAATCAACGGTAAACGAACACCCTCTGGTGCTGTGATTTTAAAAATAGCTAATAATGTACCAATAATAAATGACTTTGTACCATCCAGTGCACCATATAGAATAGAATCTTGAACCGTAGGGGAAAGTGTCTGGAAGAGCGATAAATATACCTTTACCATTTGACCCATTAATAATGGCGTAGTTCCATAATATCCCATAAAAGTTAATACAGCCTTCTTCCAATCACCCCTTAATAGATCCACTAATGCTACCATAATGGATAAAATCTTTCGATTACTATCAGATCCAGTTACACTGGCAGTAACACGTGCTGTATCCAAAAATAGATATATCACAAATACAATCAGGCGAAAGGGAACTTTCAATTTATCCATGACTTCCATACTGGTTTGTGGAGGAATACCGCTTATAGACGTGAGGCCTTTTGAAATCGCTTGCGCCAACACTTCTGGGATGAGTCGAATATCGGGTTCCATATCGTATTTTTTTTCCATATGTAACACTCCATATTTTGACGCATAGTCGTTCACTGCTGAATTAACCATTCCGATTCGTTGAATCACTTTCGCATAAATGTTATCAATTCCCAACATTTTTTCTGGATCATCGGTGGATGAACTGCCAATCGAATCTGTTTTTGAGTTGATGTTATCTCTACTCATCTGTGTCAGACTTTCTACATCGGGTATATCGTATGCGAGCTGTTCTTGTACTTGTTCTGCTTTTGCTTGACCACCCGTTTTACGATCCCCTAAAAAAGATACGATGTTTTGTACATATGGTTTAAATACCTCTGTAAATTGCTGCTGTTCTTGAGGTGTTAGTAGAGGCTGTCCATCTTTATCTAGTAATTGTACAGCCCAGTTATCTCCTTTTGTACGATGAATCGTTGAAATTACCTGTGAAATTCCATTGATAGATTGATACAAATGGGTGGGTAGTTCTCCACTTTTGACAATGGTATCTACGCTGCGTTGAATGTCTCTGAATGGAGCATTCATCTCTACTTTACTGGCGTTTATTTAAGCGAGTCCGGATACGCTCTCTCTGTTAGCTCTATACGTTTATGAGCTACACATCGTACACTCTTCCTCCGTCGCATTCTTACGAATGATGCGCATTTGTTCCGATCGAGCCGCCTCCTTCTGAAGCTCTGGATCAATCGTAAATTTCTGCGCCATGACCGGCGCTCGCGTTCGCAAATAGTAGATACCCGTCTTCAACCCCTGTTTCCAAGCATAGAAGTGCATCGATGTCAGCTTCGCATAATTTGGATCCGCCACAAATAAATTCAGACTCTGTGACTGGCAAATGAATGCGCCACGTGCCGCCGCCATATCAATCAGGAATTTCTGTTTAATTTCCCAGGATGTCTTATACAGTTTCTGAATCGTCTCGGGAATCTGGTCAATCCCCTGAACAGATCCATTGCGCGCAATGATTTGCTGCTTCATCATCTCACTCCAAAGACCAGCTTTCTCCAAATCTCTCATCAGATGTTTATTAATGACAATGAACTCTCCTGCCAGAGTACGACGTGTATAGATATTGCTAGTAAATGGCTCGATACATTCATTAAATCCCAGAATCTGTGATGTGGATGCTGTTGGCATGGGCGCCATCAGCAGCGAATTGCGAACACCATATTGTTGTACACGTGCCTTCAGCGAGGCCCAATCAAGCGTGTTATCTTTCTGTGTAAGTGGTACAATCGCTTCGCCCTTCATCGTTTTCCACATGTCATACTGAAAGATACCCTTTGACATCGGAGACCCTTGAAAGGTTGAATAAGGTCCTTCGACTTGTGCGATTTCACATGACGACTCCACTGCGGCAAAGTAGATATGTTCAAAGATACGCTGATTGATCTCCGCGGCCTCGTCTGATTCCCATGATGCGCGCATTAACGCAAACACATCGGCCAGACCTTGAACACCTAGACCAACGGGGCGATGACGCATATTCGAGTTTCTCGTTTCAGGTGTCGGATAATAATTAATATCAATCACTCGGTTCAAATTCTTAATGGCCACCTTGACGACATGTCTCATCTTGTCATAGTTGAACGTTTCGTTTTCTACATAGCTCGGAAGAGCAAGTGAAGCGAGGTTACAGACAGCGGTCTCATCTTCACTGCTGTATTCGATGATCTCTGAACACAAATTACTTGATTTAATGGTACCCAGATTCTTTTGATTCGATTTCTGATTAGCGGCATCTTTATACACCAAATAGGGTGTACCCGTCTCAATCTGAGAATCCAATACTTTGAACCAGAGTTTCTGTGCGTCAATCTGCTTACGACCACGACCTTCTTTCTCATATTTCTCATACAGCTGCTTGAAGTCGTCTCCATATACATCGGCTAGTCCAGGCGCTTCAGAAGGGCAGAAGAGAGTCCAGGGCTCATTCTTCTCGACACGCTCCATGAACAAATCAGGGAGCCATAGAGCATAGAACAAATCACGGCATCGCTCCTCTTCCGAACCGGTATTGAGCTTCAACTTCAAGAAGTCCTCGACGTCCGCGTGCCACGGTTCCAAGTAGATAGCAAAGGACCCGTTACGTTTGCCTCCACCTTGGTCAACATAGCGGGCTGTATCATTAAAATTGCGCAACATCGGTACAATCCCATTACTCATTCCATTTGTGCCTCGAATCAGCGAACCCTTGGCGCGAATATTATGGATATGAAGACCGATGCCACCTGCATGTTTGCTAATCATGGCACAGTCCTTTAGTGTGTCATAGATTCCAGTGATGGAGTCACTTTTCATCGCCAGGAGAAAACACGAACTGAGCTGTTGTCGCGGCGTACCCGCGTTGAAGTTAGTAGGAGTCGCATGAATGAACAACTTCTGACTCAGAAGATCATAGGTCTCGAATGCTTGTTCAATGTTAACACTGCCCCACAGAGCAAGCGAGACACGCATGATTAGATGTTGAGGGCGTTCCAGAGTCTTGCCCTTCGTATCACGAAGAAGGTATTGTAGTTTTTCTAGCGTCTTGAATCCAAAATAGTCAAACAAGTAGTCACGTTCATAGTCGATTTTCGCGTCGATTTGGTCGCCATGCTTTTGACAAATGTCAACCAGTTCTTGGGAGACATTGCTAATCGTTTCACCCGTTTTTGCCACTGTTTGCTTGGAAAGCTCAAAGACGACCTCTGTAAACTTGTCCGATGTATTTTTATGATGATTCGAGACGGCAATACGAGCCGCCAGTGTCCCGTAATCAAGATTCGTTGTCATCAGCGAAATCGAAAGCTGCGCAGCCAATTCATCCAGCTCCGATGTCTTGACGCCATCATAAATCCGTAGGAGAGTTCGCTGAGCAATAAGTGTCGGATTCACTTCCAGGCCCGCCGCAGCGGTCTGAATACGAGTCAATACCTTATCAAATGAGACGGGCTCAAATGATCCATTGCGCTTTACGACATTCATACTAATCATGGACATGTTTCCGGAATCGTTGATTGTTTCACACGCCACCGATATCATCAATTTTTTACATTTATGTTAGTAGAGTCAAATGAAAGCACCAACGATCATTATCATGATGTTGGTTTTAGCCCTTGTGGCACTAACGAAGAATAAAGATAGCGTCCTACATTACATTTCTCACAATTTGCCACAAGAGAAATGGTGGGAACGCCCTAACATGAAAATGTATGGATATCCTGCGTATTCCTATTGGGAAGCATTTCAGAATCCCGCCCCTCTAAAAAAAGAGGACGATGATTCACCCCTCATGGAATACCCACCGAATGGCCCTAGCCCTGCAGAAGTCTATAATGAGCACCCATATCATTTACTGAAGGATATCATGTCTCCGCCAAGTGACAAAGAAGCTCTTTCAAAAATAAATAGCAGCTCCTGCTATGCTGCTGATTTTGAACAAACGGTTGCCAAGACGGGTAACTATCGTCAAACCACTAATAATTATAAACGCAACTATCCCGATAGCTGCTCAGGATGGAATCAGGAGTTAACGCTGAATTTTTATAAGACGATGTAATTCTACGGCATTAGTTGTCCGCATTCGTCCATCTTATGAAATTGAATCCTACATGGCTCTGTTTTCGGTTTGATGGGTGCTCGAGATGATTCGGGTATCGTAAATTCCCCGCGTTTGGCTTTTTCTACATCCTCCCAAAAGGTGTTCAATGCGGGTTGAAGTGCTGTCCACCATTCATCATTTCGTCTTACAAGTTGCTCATTCCATTGTTTCAATTTCCATGGAGTGATCTCTACGACTTCTTCCTCTTGTTGTATACTGGGTGTCCAGTTATTATCCACATTCAGAGGGCTGTACACATAATAGAATTCCTGATTTCCTTTTGGTTCCGCATATCGAACCAGTGCCACAAACCCACTATACTCACTAGTGATATCTTGTATACCCTTATTATTGTATTTTGAGGTGAATACGGCTTCTACATAATCGCATATAGAAAGTCCAGTTACCTGAAGCTGCATCTGCATTTGAGAATAATAATCTTTTGGAATGGTTTCGTCGATTTCACGTGATACAGGGCATTTAATTTCAATCAGACGTCCTGTTCGTTGATTAAGTGGACAGTGATAAATTAACCCATCGGGTGATGCGGTACATCTCGGATCCGTTGGATGGCTCAATCTTCCAAGTTCTTTGATGATCGCGCCATATTTATGTTCGTAGATCTGTTTGACAACAGGTTCAAATCTGATACCCCAATCAAACGCTGACATATATTCGGAAAGAACCGCAAGAGGTTGATTGCGTTCAGGATAGGGGACCGTTTTAGAGATGACCAATTTTGCTCTTTCGCGAGAAGAACCATGTAGTTTTCCCAATTCACTTGCGGAAATAATGGTAGCCATTTGTTGATACCATGCGGTGGTTCTCTGTTCCAACTGTTTTCGTCCAAGCAATTCGTCGAGATAGGCGATAGGTACAGTGGAGGTAGAGCAATGGTTACGATGCCATTCTATTTTTTTCTTAAATTGTTCTAAGTACATATCGATAAGTTTATTAACGAGTTCTTGTTGCGCATCTGTAAAGGTATCCCAATGGGCAACCATTTCTGCTTCTTCTGCCCATTGCTCAACTTGAGCTTCATCTTGAGGAGTAGATAGCCAATTTTCAAATTTGCCTATCAAATCCTTAAATTTGTCGTGGAATGTCATACTGATGCTTTATTCATACACCATGTGTCTCCTCAATTTTTATACGTTCTGACGGCGTGGATACCGATGGAGAGTCGTCTTTGCTTTTCTTCTTACGTGTTCCTTCTGTCTTCTGTTTAAACATCCACTTCAACGCACCCTCTTGATTTCGCTTGATCTCTAGACCCTTAATCGTTGTGATACGCTGCGTCTCCTGATTATAATGGACAACCTTAATGGTGTTCAGAAGACGATTATCAAGTGATTTTTGAAGATACGTAAACAGCGATTTCTTTTCTTCGTCGGTAATGTTAAATTCAGGTGTAATCTCCTCAATAAAAATTCGGAGTCGATTCAATCGTAGACCACGTTCAATTCGATGCCATGGTCGGCGATATGCTTCCTCTACGCCATTGTCAAGTAAGTTTTTAAAACGGTCAGCTCCCTGAGGAATATCCTCCACTTCTGCGTTAATGTGCTTGTGGGTTTTATGACGTTCCATATCTACTATGTTATACGCGCGCCGCGTTTAGATGACCGTCGTGTGATGAATATCTGCCGTGTGGATGATGTCAAATATTTCCTGAAAAGAATGTGTACCGAGTGTTTCTGTTTTGGGAATGGGTAACCATCCACGATAATTATTTGCTTCACCTGTTACATACACCGTTCTCCAACAAAATGTTTCTGTATCGCCCTGTTGTATCTCGTGCCACTGATAAAAATCAGTAAGATTCGTTTTAATAGGATCAATTGGACAAAGATACATCTCATTTCGTTGAATCGGTGGACCCTGTAAATAGATTCCATTCGGATGAAGAATATCTTCTTCTAGACGCAATGACGAGTCCTCTTTCCATGGCAATGTCCCTCCGATAGTAAGTAGTTGAAACATCGTAATCTGCATGGGAGAAATGTGTTTTACCTTGTGAATAAATGGGATAATAATCATCTTTATGTTAGGTAGTATATCAGTACTTTAAATGGCACAACCTGTTTATCCTGATGCGCGCAGCCAATCTTCGCGGCAAGCGTTTCCTCTTCCTCAATTTATTGGACGAACTCGTCGCGAATACAGTACGAAAGATAGTATTAATGCTCGCCAGTTTGAGCATTGGCAAACGAATGGAAAACATGGGGAGAATGGTCGCCCGGATATGAATCAACAGGCTCCGTTCTATGATATGATGCCTAACGTCAGTCGATCAAACGATCGAAATTACCGTGCCCAGCCTCGATATGACGCAGAAGGAGATCGAGGAGGTCAGAATTCTTATTTTGATAAATATGATACGTCGTCTGATTCTCGCAACATGACCCGTGAGTTACGGTCGAGCGTCTATGAAGACAAGAACACGGGGTATACCAAAGAGTCTAATAAATTACTGGAACGTAATTTTGATAGTCGGTGGCTTGATACGACTGTGATGAAACAACAGGCGCAAGCAGCAGAGGAATTACGACCGAAGATGGATGATATTCGGCTATTTTACCATAATAAACCATCGGGGACATAAACGTCCCCTTTACTCCGTTAACCCTCTACATAATGTGGGGGGATGCAAACGCTTTAACTGAAAATTTAAGAACTTTTTGTTATTGCTACGATGGGAGAGGGGGTCAGGGGGATGCTTGCGTCTCCCTTTAACTAAAATCCAATTCAATCGGCGTCGTGTACACCTGTAGTTTATTAAGAGAAGACGGAGATTGCTTCGTACGACGGCGTGTTGTTCGTGCTCCTACGGACTTTACAGGGACTGCGAAGCTTGTGTCTGTCAACGAATCAGTTGATACTGTCGACGAGGTAGAAGATGCAGTAGAAGATAGTGTCTTGTTTCGCTTTTGGATTTGAATGGTTTCTTTCAAGTACGAATTGTAGCCCGAGCGGATATCTTCCTCATGGGCTTCCATATACTCTAGAATATTAGACTCCAGCGCCCAACGGAAAAAATTCAACTTACCTATGGTTGTCATAAAAGGCTCGTGATTAGGAATGGTAAACATAATTCGTTCTCTGCGGCAATTTGGATCAAAATACTGTTTAGAATATGCCTTCAACTGCCCCTTGTAACTGAGGTAGACCAGAAACTCTTGACCATTGAGAGGATAGCGAACAAAGCTCTTTCGGCTGTATTTTGTGACAAACCAATCAATGATACGAAGACTCAGCGGCGCTTCGCCATTGAGATACGTCAGAACTTTATCGATTTCCGGTTGGTTGGCGTAGAAACGCTGAAGACTGGCAATGACCAGTTCTGGTTTACATTCAATCTTACGCTTTCGGGTTTGAGGATCGGCGGTATAGCTGTCCATGTCTGTTCGATACATGGGTTAGTACTCTTAGGCCCTTATTATGCTTGTCAATGCTTGTCGATGCTTGTCGATGCTTGTCGATGCTTTGTGTGCGAAATCCTATTTTAAAACCCCATTCAGAATAGAATGGCTGCACCGCCTAACTATAACCCCACTCCATTGACTCCCTCTGCGGGAGGAACCATTCATGCAATGAGTGGCGGCGGCGACGGTGGAGCTCCTCCTCATTATAATCCTAATCCTCTTACTGCATACGTGAATCCGTCATCAACCCCTATTAAAGCGTATGAAGGAGGGGGTCACAATGATAATAATATATCACGCATCGCTGTGGCGGCCATTGCTACAAAAGAAGCAGCAAGTGCTGCTCCTACTACGACTAGTGGTACTACTGCGACTAGTGGTACTACTGCGACTAGCACGACAACTAAGACCTCTACTTCAACTACTGGTACCGCTGCGCCTAGTGGTACTACTGAAATGAAAAAAATATCTCTTGGCGGTCTTATCTTATCAATTAGCCCTCCATTTGATTTAAAACAACCTAGTCAAATAGAAGCACTTAAATGGTTCGGTGTTGATAAAGCAAACGATCTTACATTACAACAAGAGGTACTTCAAGCTCTGTATGATGGAGTATGTGATACGGATAAGCCATTAATCATGGTGCTCGAATGCGAGCCAATTCGTCGTCTGGTACAAAGTTTAGCCGAAAAACTATTGGGTAAACTTACCCGTCCCGTTGCTAAAAAAACACCTGTCGAAGTTGCTACCATTATAACAAATGAAATGATAATGTCGACGCTAATGACATTTAATGTCTTTAAGAACCAATGTAAGAAAAAAACAGCTAAAGAATACATTGAAACTAGTGGTGTTAATATTGTATGTACGCAACAAGATAATAAAATAGAGTTAGACAACTATAAAGAGATCAAAGCGTGTGGGGACAATGAGAGTGCTACACGTATTTATGTTAAAAATGGAATCCCTTTTAGAGCAAATAGTGAATGTATTACAATAAATGATAATCATAGTGCTGTTCTTTTCACCTATCAGCGGATTACGATTGTCAATATGGGATCAAATAATCCCGAACTACTAAAAAAAGTATTAGAAAAGGAGCCACATATTATTCTCGGTAGTTTTGATGGTGCCTTATTACCAAAGGATGGATGGGTACGTGCGGATCCTGCTGCAAATACAACCGATGCGATTTGGTATAAAAAAGATGACACCGTATTTGAATTGAAAAATACGATTGTTAACCCCATTATATTAGATAAGGATGATTATAGTAACCCAAACTCGTGTTCCTATTCTGATCATAATCCAATTACAACCGAGATCCATTTTAAGAGGACGTATAAGCAAATTGCAACTAATGCGGATCAAAAAGCGAAGGATGCTGCAGAAGCAGCAGGTGTGGGCAATAAACAAAAATTAGTAGATACGATACAGCAATCACAGACTAGTTCTACTACACCTGCTCAAGAGGCAGCATCCGAAGAAGAGGTGGCAGCACGAAAGGCAGCGGCCTCCGCCGCTGAATTATTATCGGGCTCAGTATCGACACAACAAACATCAAAAACAGCAACAGGGACAGTTACATCGCCACTGACAGGGGTATCAATGGTGTCAGCAGATTCATCTGCGCTAAAGTTACCTGAACCATCCACACTCCCTCTCCTGCCATCTTCGTCCAACTCATCTCATTCGGCATTGGTACAAACAAATGGAATAGAAAAACCATTAGAACAAATGTCATCTAATTCGGCAGCGGCGGCAGCTATAACAGCAGCGACAGCAACAGCATTAAATACATCAGAGACAGACGCAGCATCGGCAACATTACCAGAAGCGAAACCAACTATACCAACGGGACAGGCATCAGAACAACTATCCACAGTATTACCAGGAACAGCCGCAACAGAGCAAACAGTATCGGTAGCACCAGGAACAGTGGTATCAGAGCAAGCAGAAACAGAACAAGCAGTGTCAGAATCGGCAACCGAGTCATCACTATCGGTAGCACCAGGAACAGTGGTATCATCTCCCGCAGAAAAAGCCGGTATGGAAACTGCTGCCACTGTTGTGCCAATATCTGCCCTATCAGCAACAGATGTTCTCGATGATGAATTGGCAAAGAAGATTGCTGTTGCCGCAGTGACAGTTATGTTATACCATGATAATGTTCAGGAAAGTGCGGTAAACATGAATGTAGTAACAGAAAGTACAGCTCCATCCAAAATCGCAGATCCATTAGAAAGCACCGCTCCATCCAAAATCGCAGATCCATTAGAAAGCACCGCTCCACCAGAAATCACAGAACAAAGCGATATGAATGAATTACTCGGATCTCTTCCTGATAATAATCAAATATTGTCCAATAATGATATTGAACATGTCGAACCTGTAGTCATTCATAAGCAACTCCCAAATGGTAGTGAGTTTGAATCTTCATCTACCGACCAATCAACCACCCCATCTTCTGTGAAACCATTGACTACTAATAGTCCTGTATTACTTCATCCTGAATCCCATCAGGACAATGATGTAAACTATCCAGTCTCCAGTGAACCAATAAACTCATCTGTTGTAAAATTACAGCCTAATTATACGAATGAACTAGAGAGTGTTCTTTCCAACGCAAATAATGCCATTAATACATCGTCTAAGGCTACGGTTACATCTCTTAATGGTCCTATAACATCCGTACGCCCAACAAACCCTCCGCCACCTGTCAGTAATGCTAAAAACCGATTATTAACTAAGGCAAAAGCGAACACGACTGTCGCGACAACAGAACGTACTGGAGAACAGTCAATCAATCTTACAGAAAATTTTGAAAAGAAAAATGCGCTTACTTCTCAACTAAAGAAAAAATTTAGGGGACTTAATCAACAGTTAAAGAATGAAGGTAAAAATTTTAGTAAGTCTCTCAAATCTGTGGTAGAATCTGAACCTGTGGTAGAATCTGAACCTGTGGTAAAATCTGAACCTGTGGTAGAGCCTGTTGCTGAACCTACATATACTTCTGCCAATGAGTTAAACGTGAACTTATTTAAGAGGGCTCAACAAAAAAAATCCAGAAATACTCCTCTTACCCCACATCAACTTCTACGAGGAAAATTGATAAGAATACATGGTTCTATTTTAAAAACTATAAGGGAAATTGAGCAACGTATTAACAAAATAAATAGCAGCGACGATCCACTTCAAACAGGAAAGAGGGAAGTTCTTAGCGAGTATATTAATAAATTAAGGGCATTTCTTCCTGAACTTCAGGTGTATATGAACATGAATCTTACACACATAAATGATAATGAGTTAAACGATATTATAACAAGAGCGAATTCTACAATTGAAACGGTAAATAACATCATTTATTCCAACGGAGGTAAACGCAGAACTCATAAAAAGAAACAGAAAAAACAGAAAAAACGATTTGGAACCCAGAAAAAATAAGAACGTTTATTGGTTAATCGTATTAAAAATGGGCAACATGCTCCTTTTTAATAGGTAAGAACAATTAGTATTTAAAATCGTAGTCTGCTACCCTTTTTCACCAGTAAGTCCATCATAAACAACACGAAAATACCACTGGAAATGAACATTAGAAGCTCCGAGGTAACCTGTTCAGGTGAAGACGTATTCATATCATCGAGACGCGCAAATAGTTTATCCAGTTTCTTCATCACTTGATCCATGGATACTTCATTATGTAATGACTGGCGCTGATGGTACTTTCCACCCGGTGGAGGCAAATGTTCCACAAAGGACGTCTGTGCTCCAGCAGTTGTTATCGGCTTCCAATACATATTGACCGATGGATTCGGAAGGCTTGTAGAGGATCCTGCTCGGGCCACTCCCGCTTGTTCAAATGTCTTTCGAAAATCCGGGTACAGCGTCTCATTGGTCGGTTCAGGCTCATAATCGGCAAATCCGTCGCTATCAGGATCCATCCCAAAATACTTTTTAGTCGATTTAAATATTTCAGCAGATGGTGTTTTGACTGGTACCAATCGTTTTTCCATCTCATCCTCCAAATAATCATGTAAAGGATCCTTATCAAAATTACGTTTCCGTTGATCAAGAGGAACACGTGTATTGCTATGAGTACTAAATGCCTCAGTGGTTCCCTGTGGAGCCGTTACTGGAGTATGCTCTCTCATTCCAATCGCCGGATTCATAGCAGGAACATCGGGCAGTTTATGGAACGTTTGACGATCGGGATCTTTATCCTCGATATCCAAATATTCCGCCGCCGGCCCCTTGCATCGTCTGGCTTTTCGACGCTCCTCTTTTCGTGCCATCTTGGTGGCATAATCGGCAGCGCATCCCGGAGAGGGTGCGCCTCCAATGTTTTGAAAGGCGTCATCTAAAGCGCAACCATTCATTGCCCCTACTACCAAAAGCAGTGATTCTTATCTTTCTCATTTAAACCGCTTTAAACAACCGGGTCCAAACAAATCATTTGTGTAAACAGGATGGCACAACCAGGATCAAAACAAAACGGAATCGCTGTACAACAAGGAGGAATGGTTAATTCATTTCAACAAATGATGAGTCAAGTTGATTCACCTTCCAAATTACTATACGGTACACTCGTTGTCTTACTGATTTCATATTCATCGGAAATCCCGTCCGAATATCATTCCTTTGCCGATTCCCTATTGGGTCGTATTTTCGGAATTGTAGTTGTATACGGTGTTCTCGAAACCATGGGATGGATCTATGGACTTCTCACCGCTCTCGCTTTTCTTCTTCTTCTCACCGGTGCTAGACGTACGGTCCAAGAGGGATTTGATGGAGGCGGTAGTGTATCGGAGAAGAAGATCATTGGAAAACGCTGGTTTGTTGAAAAAATACTTGGAGAATATCCCTCCAAAATCGCAACCGATCAAGTAACCACGTCAGCCGTTTCTGACTAAGGAAAACGATATAGGAGTAGAGATGAAAACCCTTGCTTGGCTCACTACGGACGAATTTGTCCAACCTCTTATTATCGTATTCACGGTATTCATCGTAATTCAGTACAGTTCCTTATTTGAAACAGAATATCATGCAAAACTGATTGATCTGTATGTCTATCCGTGGTGGCGGATCTTGGTTGTGTTTCTCGCGATCTCCGCTGCATTATGGTGTCCCCGAATTGGCATCCTTGTTGCTCTTGTTGTCTTCTTTTATTTGAGCGACATGAATACCCTCATTACTCCTCTTCCCCAATTGTAAAGAGCTTTCCTATTAACAGAATGAGCCTTCCGGGTGCGATGTCTGCTGGACAGGCCTTACTGGCAACGAGCCCCTTCGACGGGTTCCTTCATATCTTTAATACAAATCCTTATTTTATTGGGATTATGATGTTACTTCTCAATCTTGGCGGGCGCTTCATTGGTCTAGAAATTACAAAAAAACAGGAACAATTCTTACAACATCCATGGATTCGACGCGTTCTAATATTCACGGTTCTCTTCATGGGTACGCGCAGTATCACTGTTTCCTTTTGGGCAACTGTTGTTGTTGTGTTGCTACTCGGTTATCTTTTTAATGAGAATTCAGCTCTCTGTCTTTTTGGAAATGGAGGGGTAAAGGATTCCACATGTGCGGAAAAACCTGGCGAGGGAATGAGTCCCGAAGAGAAGGAAATTCTTCATCGATTAAGTTCAAAAGCACAACGTTATACAAATAAAGATAGTACGAATTCACTTGACAACGACGACGATAATATTCCTCATAGCGATGTATATGCGGCGAATGTCACCCTTCTTCGTATGTGAAACCCTTTTTATGCGTAATCGTATATTTATCATAAATAGCATATTACGTATTTTACAAGTTAAGCGTCATCGTATTTCCCGCCGGTACCGTCGGCTTTCTACGACCGCGACCCTGTCGTTGTCCGCTCGTCGCCGTGGTACGAACACTCTCCACATCAGAAATGTCACCCGAGTGGACACTTGAAATCTCCGCCGCAGCTTGTATGGCCGGCTGATTTATGAAAGAGGCCGGTGGCGGGTACATTGGTGGAACAGGATCCATTTCCGCCGCACGAACTTCCTGAAACGTCTTCAATATATCATCCATTCCCGACGGACCCTTCATTTCACGACGCGGACCCGGTGGCGGTCCCATCGCAGCCATGTTTTGCGGCATCTGTGGAGGCATCTGTGATTGAGAGGACTGATAGAACGGACCTGGACCACTCATTTGCGAGGGTGCTTGCTGCTGTTGCGGCGGCATTCCCATAGCGGCACCCATGAAATTACCAAACCCAGGTCCCGCCTGTTGAGCAGCAGCCGCTGCGAACTGTCTCGCTAGTTCCGGATTATTACGAAGGATATCCGACGAATTCGTGTTACCCATCTTCGAGCGAAAAAATGAATTGCTCATGTGAAACATGAAACCACTTCCCACGAGCGACATGAGGAGTTTCGCCTCCGGTGGCATATTGCCGCGACCTTTGTACTTGTCATACAGTTCCTCAAATACCTCATCGAAATCCTCAATATTCTCATGGACCGACTCCGACCAGCCATCCAAATCCCAGTCAAATGGATTGAACTTGCTGTTTAAGAATTCAGCACCCGTCGCCACACCCATCAAGCACTGACGCTGGAATCGCAGCGAGGCTTCCAGATTTTTAGCATCCACCAAGCGATCAAACTCCTGCTGAATCTCATCCAGCGCATTATCCATCGTAAACCGTTTGGTCAATGTATAACCCTTCGATTCTAGACGATTAAGTTTATTGATCAGATCTATCTTCTTCTTTTTCTCCTCATCGGCACTCAAGCGCGTTGCAGCAGCAAGATTGATTGATGGACCCGATGCCGACTGATCATTTGAGAATCCATTAGAAAAAGACGACTGTTCTTTATTAACAAAGACATCTGGTACTCCACCCCGCCCTTCCGGAAGATCAAATGAGATCGATTCCATCGGCTCTAATGCGCCAAAACCGTTATCATCCATCTTCTCCATGGTAGAGATCGGTTGAATGGAACCTGCCGGACGAGGAGGTACACGGATATTGGTAAGAAGATCCGCTCCAAAGTTATCACCAAGATCATCTCCGCCCAATTCAATTACATTTCCAATATTTGAGCTGATTTGGATATTAGAGCCGCCATCCATATTCTCTGCAAAATTCTGCATATCGGAGATGGATATACTACTCATCTGTCTTTCCTCCTCACGGCTTTTTTAAGCACGTTACCTGACGCACCTACTCATTGTCCATCCTAACAGAGCTCCTGTTACGATCTGTGGAATCGTATGACATCGCTTCAAATATCTGGATATCATCACGAGTAACGCGTATAACACTAAGCCTGCTCGAATCCATTCATTGCTGGTCTGATCATAATAAAAAGACGCGAAAAAGGTCACTTGTGATGAATGTCCTGATGGCATACCGGGCTTTCCTTCTTGTTTACCATCATTACACCATAGATTACAATTATATGCCCCTTTCGGACGAGGCGATACATCTTTAATGATATAATGTTTGATAGACTCTCCCAGTACCATGGTAGAAAATAATCCAATAAATGCTTTGATATGAATGAAGTTACTAGTTAGAGCATATCCAATCACAGGTAGTACGTACAATAACGCGGCTGACAATGAAATCAAATCCTGAATCACAGATGCCCGAGGCTGGAGCCCCATCCTTGATGAAAGCAAAGAAATCAAAAATGATGTCTTATTTCTCTATATATTGATACCATACTCATTATGATAATACACATGAATAAACCGAGTACGACTATTCCTGCATCCATCTGGCTAATCATTGGAAATCAAATGCCATACATACCGCATCCGCCATATCTGATTTCTTCGTAGCACTCTTCCATTTATCATACAGTTGCGGATTGATCACGGATCCAGAATCAAATAATTGCTTTGTGCGTTCTTCCGATTTATTCTTGCGCTCAGCATATCCCGCATCGCCTGCCTGGGCATCTTGTACTTTCTTCTTCGCATGAACGAAATGATATGTTGGAGTTTGTCCATTCTGAAGAAATTGTTCTCTTAAAACAGCAAATAATAGGACCTGAACGGATTTCATATGCGGATTCTTAAATGCCGGCTGATTTTCTAGTAATACGTGCGTACACCCAGAGAATTCGGGCCACAAACGTTGAGCAAATGCGCGAAGCGCATCATGAATGATTTCAAGGGAAACATGAGACGCATTTACCTGTTTTGGCTGTTCAAACGCAAATACAAACTTTTTAGAGAGAGCTTCCACGCATTTCTCTTTCGTCTTTCCATCCGTATCACAATCATACTTCTTCACAAGATCTTTGAGAACATTGTGAACCGGCATCTTTTTCTTTACGAGTTCAGGAAGAATGGTATGTGTCTTGGGAATATGACGTTTACAGTATACCGTGTCATTAATATGATAAGATGCGCGCAGTTTACAGGAAGAACATGGTACAGGCTCAACGGGTGGCAATAGATTGACATTTTCCAGCGCCGTCATATTCTTGTCCTCTAGAATACAAAACGCAAGGTTCTTGATTCCAATATCAAAGGCTAGCACCTTGGGCATCTCTTCCTGCTCATGTTCAGAATGGTTTATATCCCGAGAGTAGATGAACGACGAGGACGTGATCGAACAACTTCAGTGGCAAGTCATCACCTTAAAAGAAACGATGAATACACTGAATGAAATAGTAAATGAACAGCAACCAACCATGGATACATTAGAGGATGTCATTTTGACATCGAAGCAAGAGATACGCGTCGCGAGTACTGCGATTGTGGTAGCAGATCATTATCAATCCGCTCGGAATTACTATTATTATGTCGCTGGATTTCTGGCGAGTATAGGGACGACGGTTGCACTGCTGTTATTATTGTGATATTCCGAGACAATCACATGGATCGGAATGATAGACTTGGTGAGGATTGAACTCACGACCTTTTGCTCATAAGACAAACATTCTACCACTGAATTACAAGTCTTTCTTGGGGGATTTCTCCCTACGAACACAATCTTAGTATATCTTTAAGTTCGTTAAACATACCCGCTTCACATCCCCCGCTTCGAGTTGCGGCCGCCCTCCTCACGCGTTGTCACCGCAATATTCTTACGATTGGACTGCATCTCCGAAATCGTCGGATGATACGTAAACGCGCCAAACATCGGCGGCGCCTCTGCATTCGCACGTTCCACGCCAATTCCACCCATCAAATTCGTCGGATTCACTTCGGAGTAAAAGGGTGTCGAATGAACAACGGCCGCCGGCGGCGGCATCGTATTGGCCATCGGAAGAGCGGCGCCTGACCATTCCACCTGTCGCTTGCGTGATTCATCCATCAACTCATTCCCGTGTGAAATCATCCACTTCTTCGTATAAAATTGTTGGCCTGTGTGGATATTCTTTGAACATTGTGGGCGATAATCTGTTACCAAACGACCATCCGCAAGGGCTGCGGCACGGGCGGGGTAACGACTGTCTCGCGCTGGAGCGATGTCTTTAATTGGTCCCAGTGCTGCTTGACGTGCTCCATGATACTCTGTACCAAATGAAGGATGAGTAAATAAATTTGGATAAGTATCTCTTGTAAATTCGTTAGTGATATACTCTTCCATCTATCTTTAACTATGCTAATGAAATCAGGCAGATTCATCACTAACGGAGGCACTGGTTTCTAAAAACGAATTGGACCCCACTGCGTTCATCGCACTGGGTTTTACAGAAGAACTACGATCCGATGTCTTCAACGCCTCAATCAGAGGTCCCTTCTTGGTCACACCCACAATGTTTCTAGATTTCGCCAGAGCCTGAAGCTCTTTCAGGGACATCGCCTCATAATTTGGGCCAGATGGCTGCTCCTCCACGGCTTCCGCGATAGCAGACTTGTAATCGCCAATCTCAATCACTTCCTCTGCCGGTAGAGTTTCGGCGTCCTCTTCTTCAAATGGCGCATAGGACTCTTCGTTTGCCGTATCTACTCCATTTGACGAGCTATGGGGTGATACTACTTCAAGGGGGCGTTCCGTATCCAAAGGTCTTCCCGCATCCGAAGGTCGTTCCGTATCCATTGGTAGTTCCCCATAGGATTTCACCTCCGCGCTCATTTTCAAATCCAACAAAATCGACTCCAGTAAGCTTACTTTCTGTTCCGATTGCTGAATACAAGTGTACAAATACAGTGCGATAGAGCCAAACAATAATACGAGGACCAGACCGATCGTGAGTGTATCGCTCAGCATTCTGTCGTGACCGAGAGATTTTCTGATCCCATTCGGGGCGCGTTTAGAAATCATAGCAACCCATTCATCCGTAATAATGTATCGACACTGCTGACTTTACAGATACCCTTTTCTAACGAATACATGAAACGTATATTTTCATCTTTATCAATCGTAGCGGGACAACAGATGCGCTGGATCGATTCATCAGCTTTTTCCACTAATTCAAACAAATGAGTACTGATCACGCTCACCACATTCGTCTTTTTCCAAAGCTGTCCACAATAGATCTCGCAGCTTCTCAGTGCATCTGGCGGATTAGTAGAGTGATACAACTCATCAATAAAAACAAGTGTGGGTTCGGTATGCGTCAAGGTGCTTGCCGTAAATTCAATCTCGCGTTCAAATCGTGATTTTGATCCAGGCAGGTCGTCGGGTTTCAAACAAACATAAATGCGAGAAAAAGGAGTAGAAGTAAGCTGTCCCAGTGCGCATCCGTAGGTATGTGCCAACAGAGCGCTGATCGACATGGCACGCAAAACGGTCGACTTACCTCCCTTGTTTGGACCAGTGAGAAGAGCATGACGTTTCGTATCCAATTGTGCAGAGAGAGTTCTGCGGCTGGAAGCAGACACTTGATAATCAAACGTGTCTATAATCCGAAAGATAGGTGAGACAGATCTGATCCATTTCACCGGATGGATCTCTTTTTGATTTGCTAAACACATGATCACTTCCAGGTTGCCAACATATTTCAAAGCCAGCTTGAAATAATTTGACTCCAACATGATCCGTGCTGTCGCATCTCGATCATTGTTCATGATCGGAAGTGGAGACTTGAAAAAGGTAAATCCGTGATTAGAGAGGAGCGTTTCTAATGATTCATATAGCTCTCGAAACCGTAACACAAGGCGACCATGATCACATATGATCGTATCAATGGAATGTAAATGTTTATAGGTCCAGTAGGGTTGAATAATACCTTGAATAAAGGTGACAAGTACAACACCAAATTGCTTGATGAAATTAACAGGCGATACCGATTGGGTAATTGCCTGTTTCGCATCAGGATTCATAATAGATTGAAAATTTCCAGATAACATCGATTGAAGAATATTCATATAATTGGTAAAATTCATGGGAATTTTGAAGAAAAAACGTAAAATCAAATACGGAGCAATCAGTGACAGTAATGGAAGAAGCAAGGATAGACCTGGTAGAATATAGACACGAAGAGCAGACCAAAAAGAAAGTACAAAGGGAACAAAATTAAGCGGCTGAAGAATTGGCTTAAAAAATAAAACTTCATTGTACGATTCCTGTTCTAACTTGGAATCTTGCTTTATGAGCGTATTCAGCGTTGTTTCCACTTCCGCCATTTCTTTGAATATGCCACTCGCTTTTTGGAAAAAGGCGGGATCCTTTTCCATCGCTTCTTTGAATCGATTGAATTTTGTACGTAATGACATCAGGTCTGCGTCATTTGATTTCCACTCATGAAGTTGTCTGGCAAGACAGATTCGCGAGGCGGCAGTTTGGAGACCTACCCATTCTGCGAAACGTTCCTTGTCTAGAATCGCATCGATCATTCCATCATTCATCTTGCCGCTCTTCTCATTTTTTTACACACTGAATAAACACATGTAATATGTAAAATTGATATGTATTAATCGTAATTTTGTAGCTAGCTTAAACATAGTAGCTAGCTTAAACACGCTATCTGCCTTACAACTAGCGTCTTCCCTATGACTTCGATTCTCCAAGACATACAAGGTATTCTTGCGCTTCGGAAGACCATCCGGGAACCCAATATCCCTGCTTCCATTCGTGCCTCTATCGAGTCCATTCATCACTCCATTTCCAATCATGGGGACCAGAATGGATGGAAAACAGTGGACTGGCGCGGAAATAGTGGCGGACGTTCTAATGCACCTCATTCTCGTCAAGGCGGGGGTGGTACATACCAGCGTTCTTACACAAATCGAGACTCTGCTTCTCATCCCACCTTTGGACATCGTTCTCGAGCGGAAGCCCATGTACACAATGTGAGTATTCCACTAACAGCAACTGCTACACTATCGCAAGAATCACAAGCATCACAGGCATCACAAGTTGCCCCGAAGCATCATTCATGGCAAGAGAACAGCGATGGGTTTCGTCATCCTCCTCAAAAATACGTCAGCAAATTTAAAAAATCATCCGAAAAGGTGGAAGATACCATTCTCAATACAATCCTTCTCGGCAAACTCAATAAGTTTAGTCAGCCAAATTATAATGAAATTAAAGAATTTATCACTCACATTATCGACAGCGGCCAAACCGAAATGATTAAATGCTTTATGAAATTGGTCTTTGAAAAAGCAGCCAGCGAAGAAGTATTCTGCCCTTTGTATGCTAAACTTCTAAGCGAGTTGAGCATCCAATACCCGGTTCTTCTTACTGAAATGGCAAATCTCTACACGCAATACATGGAAATCTTCGACGAAGTAACGGAGGATATTACATCTGAGACCTATAATGAATTATGTAAGCGTAATGTGGAAAAGAAATATCGCCGCGGCTATTCACAGTTTCTCGCAGAACTAATCAAGCACGATGTGATTGACGCGGAAACCTTTATGAAAAGCATTACTAAAATCATTAGTCAAGTGGAGGCCAATCGTACTCGCTCTGATTCTATTAAGCTCAATGAAGAGTTCGCGGATTGTTTGATGAAAATCATGAAGGCTATCTGGTCTGATGTCGTGGTTGATTCAGACGACGAATCTGAAAATAAAATTCGTGATATTCGTACTACACTCAAAGAGGAAATTGCGAGACGCATTCAACCATTATCGGTGCGCACAATTGAAGCAGTAGGATTGAGTAATAAAGCTCGATTTACCTTTCTAGATATATACGAAGGAATTCAAAAGATATAAGTAGAGAGAAATGGCGCATCATACACGAAAGAGATGCTTCCGAATCGGTACGGCATCAATCCCGAAAACAAAAAAAGCGATTAAAAATGTATATCGACGCGCTACAAAGCGTGTACGTTTTTTAGTAAAAGGAGTGAAATCACGAGTTAAAAAGGTACCATCCTATGTGGATCGATTGATGACTCGTGCGATCCGATCTGTATCGCGTAGACGCTGATAAAATTGACGAATTTGATTGTCATGATGTGAAATACACCAACGCATATTTTACATCATGTCGAAAACCAACATGCTAAATAGAATGTCGCGCGGAGATAAATCCAAGAAGCAGGCACGCAAGAACATTATGAAACGTGGAAAACGTGATGATTCCGACGGGGAAGATAGTGATAGCAGCGTAGATAGCCATGGAAACATTCGTGAACTGATTGATTACGAGGATGAATCAGAGGATGAAGATTATGAGCCGCCGCGACGACCCGTTCGAAAGGCATCCGTTGTAGCACGTAAGAAAATTACTAAAATCATGAAACAGGATGAAGAAAAGAAGCGTCTGGAGGAGGAGAATGCGCGTCTTAAAGAAGAAATATTAAAGGAAAAATCAAATACCATTCATTACCCAGCAGTGAAGCGCAAGCCGGTACAAGAGACGCCTCATAAGGAGGTGCGTAAGGCGCCTCGTATTGTAGAAGAGGAAGATATCGAAGAAACAGAAGAAGAAGAAGAAGAGGAGGAAGAAGAAGAAGAGGAGGAGGAAGAAGAAGAAGAGGAAGAAGAGGAGGAGGAAGAAGAAGAGGAGGACGAGGACGAGGAATATGAAGACGATGATCGTGATATGTGTACCTATCAAATTGTCATTGGCGGTCGCGGAGGTGCAGGAGATGATCCCATGGTTCCCAAGAAACATAACATGAAAAAGGAACCAGAGCGCGTTCGTAACTTTGTCAAGCTTCTGACCACTCCCATGGAAGAAAATAGCATCGATACTCAAATTGATCAATTTAAAGCGATGGCGGATGAAAAACAAAAGGAATTGATTCTAGCATTGGAAAATCGCCCCACTGCGACAAACAGCGGGTTCAATCTGATGCTCAACATTCTCACTATGAAACTCCCCAAAGAAATCCAAGCCACGATTTTGGCGAAATATAACAGTCTTCAAGGTCTGGATCCATCCAGCAACGAATACTTTAAAATGCGCTCATGGCTCGATAAGGTAACGAGCATTCCCTTTGGTGTATACAAAGACATCCCTGTTAAGCTAGAAGACGGTCCTGAAAAATGTGGTGAGTTCATGCGTACCGCTAAGAAATATCTAGACGAGTCGGTCTATGGTCAGGAAGAATCGAAACTCCAAATTATGCAATTTATTTCCAGCAAGATTGCGAATCCCAATGCTCGAGGACTTTGTCTCTTGTTGATTGGCGCCCCAGGTATTGGTAAGACAACTCTTATCAAGAATGGAATCGCGAAAGCACTCGGCTGGCCCTTCCAATTCATTTCCCTCGGCGGGGATTCCGATGCTAGTACCTACACCGGTCACCAGATGGTCTACGAATCCTCCCATTGCGGTAAGATTGTCAACTCGTTGGTTGCCTCCAAATCGATGAGTACTGTCCTCATGTTCGACGAAGTGGATAAGATTTCACAGACACCAAAGGGCGAAGAAGTGATGAATCTGTTGATTCACTTGACAGATCCTGTACAGAATGGCGATTTCGAGGACAAGTATCTCTCAGGTGTCCCCATTGATCTGAGCAAGGTCATGTTTGTGTTCAGCGCGAATGACATTACCAAGATTGACAAGGTGCTTCTCGATCGTATGCTCGTCATTGATTTGAAGGGTTACGACCTCAAACAAAAAACGGTGATTGCGGAACAATATTTGCTTCCTGCCGCATTGAAGGAAGTGAATCTCATGGAGAAAGTGGCGATTTCCAAAGAGATTCTCACCAAAGTCATCGAAGAATACGCCAAGGAAGAGAAGGGTGTGCGAGAACTCAAGCGTAGTATCGAGCAGATGACGCAGAAAATTAATATGCTTCGCATGTATAATTCACCCGAACTGCCATTTCACATCAAAGACTTCTCCCTTCCGTTCATTGTAAAGAAGGAACATGTCGGCCTGTTTATCAAGAAGAAGGAAGTAACGGATGCGCCACCCCAACATATGTATACATAGTGCGTAGTGGAGACAGCGCCCCGCGGCGCCGTTCCCACCTACGAGCGAAGGATATATCGAAACAAATTGGTACGAAATCCATTAAAGTTTGACCCCGCTGCCACCGTATACGCACCCATATTCTCTGAATACACCCATTCACCTGTAGCCAGTTCGGGCAACATTACATCTTCTGAAATCATATCAATGGAATCACATGTCGGGCCAAACAGACGGCTTCGAAACTGTTTTTCATTGCGTTCATTGAACGGCAAAATAGTAGGGCGTTCATGATCGAACATGATACAATTGAACGATCCGTAAATCCCATCATTCAAATAATAGACAATGGTTTTTTCATCATTGTCCATAATGATCTTTTTACCGATCACATTCATGATCAATGTATGTGTGCGCTGCGCAAAATATCGTCCAGGCTCTGCCATAAAGTCAATTCCTTGTTCTTCACGATTTGGAAAGAAATCGACAATGCCTTCATTGATCTTTTTAGCGATGTCTACAAATTTTACGCCTGGGCCATCCACACCTCGAAATCCACCACCGATATCCACCATTGAAATAGAAATATCGAGTTTTGCCGCAATATCAACTGCTTCACGCACAGTTCGAAGCGCTTCATAATAGGTATCTTCAGAGGAACAATTGCTTCCTACATGAAAACTGTATCCCATTACATTCAGTTTTAATGTTTTCGCAATCACTAATAGTTCCTGGACTTGCTCCACGCGGCATCCGAACTTTTTATTGAATTTACACACGCTCTTACTATCATCCACTGCTAGACGCAGAATCAGTTTTGCATAGGGGTGGAAAAGTTTTACCTTATAGAGTTCTTCTTCGGAATCAAATGTCATACAATCGACATCGTTGGCACGTGCGTAGCGGATCTGTGACGACATTTTACACGGATTCGCAAAAATAATACGCGTGGGATCCTGGGTGATTTCAATCACGGTCTTGATCTCTGCTTCGCTTGCACAGTCGAAATTAACACCAAGAGATGCCAATGCTTCCAACATCACAGGGTTCGGATTACATTTAATGGCATAATAGGGTGTGACCATCGGAAGAAGTGTTTTCCATTGATTTACAGCGTGAACAATTTCGCCAAGATCCACCACGTAGAATGCTTGCTCACTACGATTGTCTTCTAGAAAATCGTTGATGATATCGTACATGTCTACATCACTACCATAGAGTGTGACGCCGTGTTTTTGAAGTAGTGCGTTATCCAACATTTTGGGATAGTCTGTCATCGTTATGTATTACACGGATCGTTTCTTTAGTTTCTTTGTTTTCTGCTTCTTCGCTCTCTTGGCTTTCTTAGTATTGCGTTTTCCACCGTTTACCACGGCAGTTGCTGGTTTATATACAGTTGCGCTATATTGCGTCTCTGGACCATTACCAATTCTTGCTTTCATACTCATCGTGCGAAGCATCGATTGATTGATAGAAACGGGAGATGCTGGTTTTACTTGTGTTACTTGGTTTGAAGAGGATCCGCGAGCGGATCCTACACCAGTAGATTCATTGAGTGAGGCCTTAATTGCCTTCAATAAAGCATCTTCGTCGCTAAGCCCATATTGACCAGCATATTCTTCTATTTTTTTAATATCATTTGTAGAAACATTTGATGTAGTTGTAGAGACATTTGATGTAGTTAATGCTTTATTATTATTTTTTGTATTAGTAGCTAATTCTTCTAAGAGTACTGTATATATTGCTGCGTATATTTGATCTTTTAGTTTTATATCAATTAGGTTTTGATCAATAATATCATCTACGTACTGTTTTGTGATAGGTGTTAATACTTCCAACATACTCGATGATGTAATTGATTTACTTTCAACATTTGTATTATTTGACGCTGCCATGTCTTTTTTAATACTAACAATAATGGGTTGAATTCGATATCTAAAATCTTCTTTTACTGTCTCTAATTTTGCACTTTCTTCAGATGCTGCTTCAAAGACAGCGGCATGGGCTTGTGTGATGTCTGAAGCAATTTTTATAAGATCGGCCCTTCTCTCCTTTATTTCATAGGCGCCACCATATATAACAGGTGTAAAATGTGTATCATCGCCATGAATCACATAAAATGGGCCTGTATATGTACCAGATTTACTATTCCAGAAATTTGTATTGTTTATTTTTGGGAAGATCTCCATACTTCGTTGAAGAGGTCCATTGCCATCTTGTATATTGATGATCGGAACTTGGTAATGGCTAGAAAGAAAATCAATATCTCCACCTGTTAAGAAATGATATGATTCTAATCGATGAAGAAGATAGATTATATTAGCATCAGCCTGATTATAACTAGATTCAATAATTGTAGGAAGAACAAATCTTCGTAAATAGCCCGCAATACGTATTCTTGACTGCTCTACTACATTTCGAAATGTCGGACTGACGCATGTTAAAAATGAATGGATCAAACAATCATTATTATTACCCAGTGCGTTCATCAATTGACCACCCGCAAGGATCCCAAATGATCTAGATATGGTATGAATGCCGTGACTATATTGATCTGGGCCGATCTGATCACTATTTGCAATAGTTGTAACACCATTTTTGATAGCCAAACATTCAGCAATTGATCGAACCCAGCGATCAAGATCGTTAATCGATCGACCAGTTTGATCTTTATTATCACATTCCAGCGCATTCCATTCCGCACGATCTTTTGCAAATCGGTTTTCTACCACTTTTTCTATGCTCACTTTTGGAGTTGTGTTCCCAGGAACAGCCATCTTACTTCTTCTTGTGATATTTATTTACCTTCAATAGAATGTCGTTTACTGATCGATTAGATGGAATTACATCCCCCGAATATGCCAAACATCTCCTCTTTATGATATCGATGGGTCTTCTTATCGCATGCGCGCTCAATTGCTTTTTTATGACAGTATTTGATGTCTGTCCATTTGAAGTCCTCTTCGGAAAGGGCATTACTCATGTGCTGTATATTCTTGTCGGAATTGCGGCGCTCAGTATTATGTTCTTCCGTGACTCTTATTTACCCTTTCTTGGACCGATGGTAGCCCCTTGTTCCGTATTACAGCCTCGCGAACCTCCGGGAGCGACAAAATCGGTGAAGGTGATTGTACCAGCAAACAGCAAAGTCATCTATTGGGCCGCTGAGCCAGCGAGTGAAAACCTCAAAAATCTACATTCGGCGGCGGAGGCCTATCAGAAATACGACAATGCGGGCGTTGCCGTCGCGAATGCGGATGGTGTTGCTATTCTGAAGGTGCGTGAACCCCAATCCTACAAAGTTCCATTCATGGGTAAACTCGAATCGCACATTCACTATCGTATCTGTGGCGAGTCGGGATTTATGGGACGGGTTAATACGGCGTATATTAATCATGCGGGCCCTGAAGGATTCGAATACAACGCGATGGATCCCAATAACTTGGCGGATTCGGCAGCAAGCCTTTAATGCTTTTATCACGACTATACGCATTTCTTGAAAAAGAAAATGTAATTCGATGCCGAAAATCGAGCGCTTTCCATTGGATATGCTTTTTCATCATCCATCTGCCACCACTTATGAGATATCGGGTGTTTGAATTGTGATGTATAATGACCGCCCATATGGGTTCCATGGTGATCTGAAACTCCTCGAAGTTCATATGACCATTGTTGTTGCGCCGCTTCCGACTCTGGCGCAAAAAACCCCTGAAAAGATATCATATCTCCTTGATATGGGCATGGTGACATATTCTTCTGACCATCATAATTAAATCGTCGCAAGGTCACAAAAAGATTGCTTGGAAGTCGCCATAGATGGGACTGAATCTTTGCGGTATGACGACCTTTACAATTATCACACGAATATCCTTCAATCTCTGACTGTTCATTTACTTCTCGCTGAATCCATTCCATAAACGTTTGACCTTCACAGGGCACCTTCAACGAATTAAAGATCTCCCACTGATACGTGTTGTTACTACAATTCGTACAGCAGACTGTCTTACGTGTCATTCCAAAAAAGCAGTCCACTACTTTGCTTTTATTCTTTGAAAGGTACCGATTCCATCCATTGTTTGCCAAGATTCGCATGCGGACTGTTGGTGATGCATTTGTTGGTACGGCCTGCTCTTGATATTCAAATGTTGTTTTTAGGGCCTCGTGAAAATGATCCAGCAAATAAACCAAATACTCATGACTATCATTTGGCACAGGAATACCAAATGATTCATACACCGTCCCTTTCACCGCTTTACATACCTCTGAGATGAATCCCATCGGGCGAACATAGGCCGGTAGATAAGCAGACCACAACGATTTTAGAATATCCTGATAGGCCAATAAGATTTTCTTATTAGAATCCGAATCAGGAACAGTCTTTAGTTGCTCTGCAAAGGGCTGTGTCAGACAGAACGCATCCCACTCCGAACACGCTCTTAGAAGCTGAATCGTCGAATTACAATAACATGTATTTCCCATATTCTGAATCCCAACCACACCTTTCAGATTCGGATCTTTATCTACGTGATCCATTCTATGATAGAATCGTGTTGGGGGCTTAAGTCATCGATCATATATGGTAACAACCATGTCACACCCCTATTCGATTTCTCTATTGAATGAGCTCCATGAACATTTTCCCGATCTCCTTTATCGACCCTCACGATTTCGAAATGTGGGGGATCTGTTACAATATGTGATCAGTGTAGCACAGCGTAATCCACATACGATCGCCCAAGAAGAATATAATAGACAACATCCACCTGTAGCTGATGCAGCAAATTCTGCCATTAACCCTGCCATTAGTATATCAGTTGCTCGATCAACGGTATCTGATGCCGAGTTTAATCGCATGATATATGGTTCAGACCCTCATGTACTAGAGCACCCTGTTGTATTTCCTATGCGCCCTAATCGTGCTCCATCAGTTCGTCGCAGTGCCGACCCTATCATGTCATTTATCGGAGACCTACTCGGCGGATCATCAAACGGACTAGGAGGTCTACAATCCTTTCTGGATCAACCTGTCATTGTCCGTCCCACTCCTGAACAGATTGACAGTCATACCACTCTTAGCCGTTCCTATCAAGCACAAGATGACAATTGTGCCATCTGTCAAGATCCGATTGAAATGGGTCAAATGATGCGCATTATCGGTCACTGTACCCATCGATTTCATCAAGAGTGTATCGATACCTGGTTTGAGAGCCATGTAACATGCCCCACGTGCCGTCATGATATTCGCGAATCATCGTAGGATGTAAAGAGTTGTATCCCTTTCTTTATTAAGAATGTCTAATGGACAACTACAACGTGTTCATTATACTGTTCGGATATTACAATTATGGACAATAAGTGTGTTAGTAACACTAGGAGTATTATTACAGAAAGGATCATCACTCAATCATTTCTATCAATTTGGACCATCTGAACATCTTATCATCTTGGGATTGGTGATCAATAGTTATACATTATATGCCGGTGTAGTATTTTATTCGTTTTTTAATACAGTGATACGTAATTTAAATAATCAAATTGTACGCTCGTGGATTACATTAGTTATACATGACACAACCGTTCCAAAACGTGATCTGTCTCGTTTATATATGTATGAAATTACACTGATGAATGCAATCTACTCCTATATTGATTGGTTCATTTATCTTAATCTTGTTTTTTCTCAATTGGATATTGTTCTAATTGAATTTACTGGAGAAATGATTATTACCTTTATTGTGACACGCATGTATCTTTCTATTTCTCCACAGGCACCAGAATCACCAATAGATGTATCAAATGTTGATATGATAGAATCATGATGAGTCCTTTACAAAAAAATAAAAATAGAAGATTGCTATTTTTATTTTCATATGATGATATTTATGCTACACTGAGTGAGCTCAGATCTTCTGGTAGTTCCTGGATGATCGTTGAATAATGCGACTCAATCTCCTTTACCGCATTGATCTCGTCGCCACAAATAATATTGATTGCACTTCCCTTCTTGCCATAACGGCCCGAACGACCAATACGATGAATATAGTTCTCGCGCTGAATCGGCATCTCGTAATTAATCACCAATGATACCTGCTGAACATCAATACCACGTGCCAACAGGTCTGTGCTAATCAGAACACGAATCATACCTGAGCGGAAATCCTCCATGCGCTTCTTTCTTTCCGCCACCTCCATCTCGCCATGAATAAACTCCAGCGTAAATCCATGCGACGATAGTTGCTTCGCTAGCCACTCCGCTTTTTGGCGTTTATTTACATAAATAAGAGCCTGATTTACCGTAATCTGCTGGTACAAATCGAGCAAGACAGGTAGCTTCCAATCCTCACGCTCTAGCTGGACATAGTACTGCTTGATACCCTCCAGGGTCACCTCATCTGGTGGAAGTAGAATGCGAACGGGATTGCACAAATAATTCTCCGCAATCTCCAATACATTCTTTGGCATAGTAGCACTAAATAGCGCCAGACGAGCCGTACTTGGAAATTTACTATTTAGAATCGAACGAATCTGATCGGCGAACAAATCTTCCAGCATTTGGTCAGCCTCATCTAGAATGACATATCGAATATGCTCTACACTAAGCTCTCCGCGACAGATCAGGTCAAAGATACGACCAGGAGTACCCACAATAAATTGCGCACCGTTCTTCAAGGAAGTCACATCTGCTCGAATCTGATTACCACCCGTTGCAGAGAGGACCTTTAAGCCCATATAGGAGCCAATTGCTTGTGCAACACGCTCCGTCTGCTGTGATAGTTCGCGCGTTGGGCACATGATAAGCACTTGTGGTGCCTTCAATGACGAATCTACTGTAGACAACGCACCAATTGTAAATGCGCCCGTTTTACCTGTTCCTGATTGAGATTGTGCTAGAATATCATTTTGCTGACTCATCGGTACAATAGCCAGTTGTTGGATCTTGGAGGGCAATTCAAATCCATAATTATAGATACCGCGCGTCAGTGTATCACTCAGACCCATTTCATCAAAGGTCTCGTACACCTTTACGGTTGATGTTTGCTCTAATTCGGTCATCTCTAAATGGGAATCTAATGAAATCTTTATGTTGACCGAATGTCAATTTTATGAATTTGATATCTTAAAATTTGATCATTTAAACCCGCTTCCATTAGAGACAACCATGGCAGAAGACTTTGCTGAATTTGAAGGAGAATACGAACAAGAATGGGTCGAAGAGGAGTTTGAGAATGACTTGGATGTCGTAGTCGAAGAGGAGGTCGAGATGAAAACAGAGATGAAACCCGAATTAAAGCGTCTCTATCAACAACATCCCGAATGCCTCCTTGATTACATCGAACAAGTGATTCCCAAAATTCCACTCCAAGTAATCCCTCCAGGTGGCGCAAAAGCGGATAATAATCATCGTACCTATCCGTTTCTTACCATCTATGAACGCACTAAAATCATTGGTCTTCGTGCTAATCAGATCAGTAAGGGCTCTGCCCCCTTTATTGTAGTACCTCCCCATATTACGGATGTACGCGATATTGCGAGGCTTGAACTCGAACAAAAGCGCCTGCCGTATATTATCAAACGTCCTCTTCCCAATGGAACATTTGAATATTGGCGATTGATGGACCTATTGCAGTTGTAAGAGTGGTTTTACCGAAGGAACTACATTTACCGAAGGAACTATGTTTACCGAAGGAACTATGTTTACTAATGATTGTAAATGACTACGCACATCCGTAAATGCCCGTCGACGTCGTTGTTTATTTACATGATATAACATTTTACATAAATTATGATATTCTTGCTCATGTAAGATGGAAATAGAAACAGGTATATTTTTAGTCTCCAAAGAGTCCAACATCCTTATTTAACGAGAGGATATAAAAATTGATGACAGCTATTACATTCAGAACCAGTAGAACCATGGATCAAGATTGGACAACAGTAACACTACGACGACGGCTTTCCACGAAAGAGGCTCAATCAAAGGGTCATGCTGTAACACAACACCGCGATCCTGAACAACAAGAACGCATCCGCCTTGCGAAATTAGAGAATACAGATGAAATATCTCCCCCCAAAAAACGCGTTAGTCCGGAATCCATCCAAGCCCTGATTCGAAAACGCATGGAACTTGGACTTACTCAAGAAAAAGCAGACCATAAATGTTCCTTTTCTCGAAATACATTTAAAGACCTTGAATCGCATCGTTCCCTTCCCACGACAACACAACAATCTGTCCTTCAAAAGGTGTTCGGAATTCAACTAAAAATCAATCATATCTAAAGAATTATCGTAAATGATAATATAATATGATCAGCAATACGTTTCTAAAATATATCACACGCACATCAAACGTATGCATTTATCAATTCGGAAAACAAAAAATATCTCCTACCTTACAATTTCCTCGCGCTCGCACTGTTACATTGATCAATTGTAGCAGAGAAGGTGTCAATCGTATTCTCACTCCTTCTATTTTTCCAAATATGCGTGAAGTTCATTATTTGTCTGCTCATCCAGGTCAGGTCGATATCTATCAACGATTTTCTAGGCCTATTTCATGGATCTTTCCCAATTCTGATTATATTTTTTATAAATGTATGATCGAAGCGGGCTTGGGTCGGGTAGAAAATCGACTGATTTCCACCTATATCGACTCCATTGATCAAGATCAAAAGAAGATCTATGCAGATCTCTGCCTTCCTAATTATGGGTTGACGATCGGCGAACCGTATCGTATACGACTTCACCATTATCTTCGATATCAACATTATTCCCTTACCTCAGAGCTTGAACACGATTATATTTATGGAGAGCCAGAGCCGTTTGACTGTCACAATCTACATGATACACGCCCTCCCTTTCTACAAGATTATACTGATTCTATCTTTTTTAATGCGATAATGGATGAATGTGAGAAAGAAGAAATAGCAATTAAAAATAAGATAAAGTGATCGTATGATTATATTTTGATTAACCGCCCTGGCGCCATTCCTTTCCGCAATTGAGACATGTAATAAAGATGGTCATAGGCTCATCTGCAGAACGAGTCTGAAGTTCATAATACGTACATTCACGCTTCTGGCAACGGCGGCACTTGAATTGATCCGTCGCACGACTTTTATTTCCTTCCAAAATCTTTTGTTCGCGCTGAAGCAACTTATCCTTGAGCGCGAACCATTTCTCTGGATACATTTCATAGGATGACATAAATGGAATTTCATACAGTGTAAATTCTCCCTCTTTTACACGAGTAACGAGACGCATATTCTGTACAGGGCTCTGCGGATGAAGATTACTCAGAACACTTCGAAGGATTTGACGATAGACTTCGCGAAACGCCGGCGTTTTCCAGTTGCGTGCAATGTATTGCTTTTGAGAATATTGAAAGGATGCTTCAAAGATCCCTTTTTCCAATGAGCGAATCTCCTCTTGACTAAATGACTCTTCCAGAAACGAAAGCGATTTGATACATAATACACGAATGGGTTGAGATTCAGCTTCAGATTCAATTGAAATTTCTTCTTTCAGTGCGCTCGTATCAACTTTTACATAAACAGGTGCGCGACGACGTTTCGTAACAACAGGAACATCTTCTTCCACTTCTTCATCCTTATCTGGTACCAAGTCCTTTTCTGTATCACTCTCTTCAAAATCATCTTTGACTGATGTGGCATCATCCTCTGAAATGGCTTCTTCTGCTTCTACCTCGTCCTCCTCTTCTTCCTCTTCCTCGTCTCCCGCATCCTGATAGAAGTTATTCCACTGGTCGGTTGTAAATGGGACGGGTTGTTCCCATTGTGCGCTTATCGATACAACAATCACAACATCTCCAAATAAAGTCAATGCTGAATGGGGCTCAGGAAGTTCGGTCTTGTTTTCTGTTCCTTTTTTACCCTTTGAATACCCAAATAGGTAGATAAGTTTATTTTCATATTCATAGTAACATAGCTGCTCCGGCTGTTCTTTCTTTTTCAGATACTTTTGAATGCTTTCGATGGTCAGCGTACCGTCTTGCGCAAGCGTCAGATTCGCTTTTCGTACCTCTCCTTTCGTAGAAAGTACGACAGTGGAAAGAGAAGTCATCCTGGAATGTACCAAATATAATAGTTATTGTATCATCAATTTTGTATAAAACTCAAATACACTAATATAAAACGGCACATATGCGTTATTTCATAGAAGAGTACTTCTTATCATAGTCATGGATCTGTCCTCCATATCACTCCTCCGGATTATATGATGGAGAAATGGGAATACGATTTTCACGAGACCAAAAAGAGACCATGAGTTCGTATCTTTATCTTCTTGGAATTGTACTGGTTGGATTTGTTGTTTACTTTTTTATTCGAGACAAGATTTTTGATAATGGCGATGATGTTGTTCTTTCCCCACCCGAACTGTTTTCGACACACTCGGTTCCCGCCCCTGCCTCCATTGAAATTCGACAAGCGCCTGCCTATCCTCCCCAGGTGGTTGCATCTTCCGGTCCGAACGCCCCTAGTCAGGCCTCACCATCCGGTGAAATGGTAGTCTACGCCGAACCTCAGGCAGCTGATCCCTACCATGAACAACAAGAAAGTTCCGATATCCCAGAGAATTTGCGCCATCCAGAACGTTCCTTCCGGTCAACGCCACTCAATGATAACACTTCGCTTGCTGTTCAATCAGGTGTAGCAAGCAATCATACTCAGGTGTCAAATGATAATTCGCAAAAGTTTCAAACAGAATTGATATCAGGAGGTGGCGAATTTATGCCAGGTATCTTTGCGAATGATACATTTAATGATACTAGTTTCTCCTCGTTTTAAACTATTATATCATAATTGATATATGATAGCGATTATATTTGTATTTATAAATATAATTTTATAAAAATGATGTCTCATCCTTATTATCAGTCTATTCAATCATGTTTTCACCGAATCTTTCTGTACTTTAGTTGGTGTAAATCATATAAAAATCAAGAAAAACCAATTCTACCTACGATTCATATTGAAAAGCCAATTTTACCTATCATTCATAGTGAAAAACAAATCACTCCCATGAGTCATATGATTAAAATAGACGACTATATAAAAACAGAACATAAAATGTATGTTCCTGTCAATCGCTCCTACAACTTTGAAGATGAATATGAGATTGTATAAAATAGATGAGCTTAAAATGGGAACTAATAGGACTTAAAGTGAGTCCGCATCATATAGATAGACATGAGCCGATCGATTAACAATACCACTCCGCATTTTGAGAAGCAGAAGGTTCCACGATTCCGTCGCCTAGATAATGATCATATCTCGGCCATTGAATCACTGTTCCAAAAATTCCCCTTTTTGAAAGAGCGAGTTGAAATCCATATGCCTTTTCACCGTGCCAAGCCGACCTTTAGCTCAGGTACTGTCTGGCTCTGGCCCAAGTTTGATAAGCGCCCCGTTGGATACTTGATTTTTATGGACGGGTTTGCCCCGTGTATCTGGTACCCAGAGCGTCAAGAAGGAATGACCTTTCGCTGGATGCTCCCTCCTACCTTCTGTCAATTTGGCCCTTCCGTATGCCTTGCCAACATCTTGTCAGGAGAATCTGTTCTTCAAATCGAAGATTTGATCATCTGGGAGGGACGCGACCTTTGGTCAAACAAAGTATTTTCTGAACGATGGAAGAGTCTCGGCGAGTTCTGGTCCTCTCTTCCTGCTGACCAGCCTCTTCTGGCCTTTCAGCCACAAATTGTCAAGCCTATTCCCCTGAAGGACTGGAGTCTCCATTACAATTCAGCCATTTATTGGATTATTCAACCAGATCACAGTCGCCAAGCGCGATGGTACTGGAAAGATACGGTGACGGTACCTGATCACCCACAAGTGGAATTTGTCGCGCCTCAACTCAAGCGCAACACAGAAATTGTTTCCACATTGTGCGCGTATTGTACTCCTTACAGCAAGTCAGTTCTTCCCGATACCTATACACTTCTCTCACAAGAGAAAACCTCTATTGGATTTGCGTCGATTGGAACCATTCAATTGTCACTTGAGCTTCGTAAACGCTTTACAGATAAAGTGGAGGGACTTCCTGTTGAGGTAGCATGGAACGACAACTTTAAAAAGTATCAAATTATGCGTATTCTTCCTGAGAATACTCCTATTTCCACGGCTGGATTTTTTCATCATATTCATTCGTCATAAGCTCTTTTTCAACGCAGTCTTTTATCCATCGTCTAGAATAGAATGGTACGTCGTACTCGTAGAAAATCAGGCAAACGAAGTACACGTGGCGGTGGCTTTTCGATGGACCCCTCTAAATTTGTATCGGTTGGTAACCTGGAGAATCTTGCCTATACTGGTGCGGGCAAAGATTGCGTAGGCGGTTCCTTTGTACGACCTGGATTTATTTCCAATTACGGCGGCAGCGGTATGCCCGGTATGCATGGTGGAAAACGTCGCTCCCGCGGTGGATATGAACCGGCAGTCGCTCCCGTGGTGGATTCACCAGTTCATTTTCCTAGTGCACCTGGTGTTCCTCCGCAAGCGGGACAAGTCGTAATACAGAAAGGTGGTCGTTATGAATCAAATCCAGGCGCATTACTTGATGGAGGCAGTGCCGTTGGAATGAGTTCCTATTCAAGTGTAAATCCGATTGCGTGCGAGCGTGGTTCTATCAATTCATTAAATATGCGCGGTGGAGGCGGTGTTACCATTGGAGCGGCGGATTCCATGCGACACTATGCGCAAAATGCTGGATACGGTCATGGATTTGAGACACTTCCTGGAAGCGCGGTTGGCGGATTAATGATCAATACACCCTATGCGGCTGGTGCGTTTAACCGTGCGTGTGGTACAACTGGCGGTGGTTCCGTTGCGGATGGTGCTGCTCCCTATTCGTCTCTTGAGGTAGGTCAGATGACAGGACGTGGTGAATTTGACGGATCAAAGAGTCTGCTCCCCATGAAGTATGGTGGAAAGCGTAGAACCCGTCATAAGCACAGTCGTAATTGTAAGCATAGCAGTAAGCGCACGCATAGCAGTAAGCGTAAGCATCGTAAGCATAGCAGTAAGCGTAAGTAAAATAATATTGTTATCAATTCTATATCATAAAATTGACTTTATGATATGGACTTAAAAAATCAACGAAATAATAATCAAACACAGTCTGTGAGATGGATCAATTTACGGATGAAAGAAACCTGATCCACATTCGCGTTCAACAACGCAATGGTAAAAAATGCTTAACCTCTATTCACGGCATCGCTGACGATCTTGATCTAAAAAAGATCCTGAAATATCTGAAAAAAGTCTATTCGACAAATGGAAGTGTAGTGAACGATCCCCAACACGGCGACGTGATCCAATTACAAGGTGATCAGCGTAGAAATGTATACGATTCCCTGATCGATTGGAAGATCGCAAACAAAGAAGATATTCGCGTTCACGGAAGTTAGTTCTATATAGTAGTAATGACTCATACTCGAAAAAATGTGTTCCATCCCAAAAAATATTATCAAGGGCTTACTCGAAAACAAAAACAAGAACGTCGAAAGGAAATCGAGAAATTTGGAGCATTGTCATGGAAGAATTCGCACGCTTATCAGGGGTTTCGTACTGACCGTGGCGTAAAAGGTAAACCATCAAGTTATACCCAAACATGGAAATCACGGTACCCCAACGCAGTCTCCATGACACAAAAGTCAAAAGTATCAGGCGTGCCTCTACGCTACCTCGATGAATCCTATCGTCGCGGCATGGCTGCCTGGAGAACCGGTCATCGGCCTGGTGCTACAGAACAACAATGGGGATATGCGCGCGTTCATTCATTATTAGTATGTGGAAAGACATATCATACTACCGACTCTGATATCGTACGGCGTGCCAAACAGCACTCAAAGAAAGCCCGAGCGTGGTGGAAGTCTTGTCCTACAAAATCAAATTCAGCTTAATCCATTCTTTAATCGCAATATTATATTTACTTAAAATACTATTCAGTCCATCAATATTATGGCTTTGAATATTATCGTTATTCTCTTGTTTGATTAATAACAAAGTATGATACACTACTTGTAATATATTTGGATCATACACTGAAATAATACGTTCAAATACTTCGTCGATGTTCACCTTATTTTTCTCTACATCGACAATGTATTCATCCAATAATATTCTATCATTGTTATACTCTAAGAGATTCTTATACATCTGAATCACATGAATGACAGTATTTGCGTCACTTGAACTATACGTTTTAAATAATTGATTGAGTCCCTCTATCGCCATCGCGGTAATCAACTGATATAACTCAACTGATAAAGGGCTCTTCTTATTGGAAATAGGATTATACCATCTGATATATCTCTTAATGACAGAATATAAGAAATACAGATCGTCCTTTTTATCAGTATTGTACCATCGGGAGAGAGGTTGCATCAAGGAGTGGGGCTGGACGTATAAAATATTCTCTTGGATCCGAAGTTTGGTTCCAATCGGGCAAATCCCTAACAGAGTCAGTTGAATCATCGCCTGAAGTGGTTCTAGAATGGTATCTATCTTATCTTTTTGTCGAGAATGCGAGAACGCATTATATAACATATGTAATGAGTTCAGTTGGGGTGAACTCATTTATTACTAGGTCATCGTAAATTTATTTTAAACTATCTATCGCGTGACCTTTTCTTAGAAAATATTTAAAACTTGAATAAGAATCCTTGTTCTTTCTCTTTCTTTTCCTCTTTTTGTTGCTTAGCCCTATCAAGATGCCGAATGGTATATTCGCATTCCTTATAAAATCGCTGACGAATGTACCATCGCCTCATATGACATTCATGCGAGTCAATGATATCAATGATATGAGGCGCAACCTTTCGTTCTTCAATTCGCTCTCGGAAAATACGACCGGTTGATTGTTGAACACTCTTGCGTGGCGTTGCGAGGATCACTGTATTGAGTTTTTTCACGCTGAAAGCCTCACTGGCCATCTGGTATGTTGCCAATAGAATCTGACACTTCTCCGCATTATCATCCAGTTTGGATTGCTTCATTCCACCGATATAATACCCATGAAGATACGCTGTTTTAGAAAGAGCCTTCTCAAACCATTCCAGCTGAGAAATCCGATCGCTCAAAATTAAAATAAACCGATCTTTATCTTGTGCGTACTCTTCCAATAATGTCATTATTTTAAGATTACGAGGTTCAAACTCTGCCACCTGATTTAATAGTTTTGCTGTAACTGTCTCCCCACGCCAATTTACAGGTACTTCCTTATAGGCTGGATCCTCTGAATCAAACCATACTGCTTTCACGACAGCCTCCTTATCAGGTGCTCGTTGCGTATTTTTATATACTGGATCTCCCAAAAATGCCTCGAATACTCGTGTTAGACCGTCGTCTCGATCAGGTGTTGCCGAAAGACCCAACATGTATTTCGTTTGGATCTTCTTCAACGCCTGGCAAAAATAGGACGCACCCAAATGGTGACACTCATCAAAAATGGTAAATCCATATTGATCAAAAAATCCATCGGGAAATTCACGACGACATATTGTTTGAATCATACAGATCGTTACATCATATTTTTCAGCTTCCATTTGTGCCTTATTCGCTTGAAGAATACCCACTCGCGCACCGTCAATAAAATTCTCAATCTCTGCCTTCCATTGATTCATGAGAAACTCCTTATCCACCACAATCAAGAATCTTCGTTTTAATTGGATCGCCAGATGAAGTGCCATAAACGTTTTACCATATCCACAAGGGACACAAATTAGACCATTCGCACCCTTTTCCAAAAAGGTATGAATGATTTCTTGTTGAAATGCGTGAGGGGGAAAGGTCGTACGAAACTGGATCGTATCCGGAAGAGGAAGACCATCCGATACAATATCGGCTTCCGGTTCACCAAACTGTTTTTTCCCCCACTGTCGTGGAACATAAAATCGAGTTTTGGATTCATAATAAATAGGAAAACTAGGCGTTATGTTTTGAAACTTGTCCATCACTTTTGGTTTCATGGTAAGGTCTGTTCGAAGTTGTCGAGTTTGCTGTTCATTCAAAAACGTTTTCTTAATGGCGTACCCTTTTGAGGTCAATACCCGATCCTTTTCTTGTACGGACATGGGCTACTGATAGATTCTACGTGATAATGGTTTAGATCCCATATTAATTTATCGATACGATACAGAGGAATGTTTCGGAACGAAATCCAATATTTTGTGGTTCTAACGGCCCTAGTTTTATTGGCCCCTTTTTTGCCGTCAGGGCTTTTAATCTTGTTAGATAATCTTATTGTACGACTTGGCATGATTGCTGTATTAATGTATTGTATTCACATTGGCCCTACGGTCGGTATATTTGGTCTTATTGCGATTGCGTCTCTCTATTTGGAGCGCAATCGTCGCAAGGTTGGTCTAGCCCTTGAAAAATTAGACGCGATGGAAGTTCCGAATGCCCCTCAGGCCACTGTAAAAGAAGCGAGCACTCCTCAAAAAACGGTACCTGTGCGCCAATTTGATATTCCCGCCCCCACCGAATCAGTCTATGTACCTGAAGACAATGGTTCCGATCAAGATAGCAACTTCGAGGCGATTGCTCCAAGTATTAATCAAAAAGCAGTCTTATCTACGATCTACCCCTTGTCATCTAATTCATCAGGATCGGGCGCGCAGCACTTATTTGAAAAGATGGGAGTTGGTCATCTCGATGGTGTGGAAACGTTGGGAGAATAAGTTATTCAATCAGTTTATTATGAATAATATATAACGATGATAATGATAATAAAGTAATCTCTGTGCTACTTCTAAAAATGAGAGTCATGTCGTTTATTGTAATACTGTAGTGTAACCACATGGCAGAAGAGCAAATACTTAAAAGGCAAAAGGTAAGTGAATAGAGATTTGTACTTTTATTTTTATATAGTAAATACATAAAAATAAAACGAGCCATAATGGCAATGGAAGTTGCCACATAGGGCATAGTCGTCATTAATAACTTGATATTTGTAATTATTTAAATCACTTATAGCTGGATGTCCTCCTGTTGAATGGTATGATCCACATAATATTCCTTGGCTACTTCTGCTACATTTACATTTTTCGACAGATCCATTCCCTGACTTCTCCAGATAGGCTTGGTCGCATCTAAAAATCGCTGCATGGACGCGCGTGTATAAGCCACACGATGCATACCAGCTGAATCCACAAATCCTACTGAAACTTGAACAGGTGCATTTGGTACAGCTTGAACGAGAGACTTCGTACAATTGTTTCCAAAACACGGAAACTCATCCATTTCTTTATGATTTGAACAGCTATCCAATGAATTAAGATTTAAGTCCATTGTATTATAAATAGTACAAGTTTTTTGATTCGTATTTTGTGGACCAGTTAGCGTTATATTAAGAGGTCCATTCGTACACCCTTTCTTTGTTATATCTTCAAAATAGGATGACATGGAAGAGGGACATTGTTCCGTCGCTTTCTTCTTGTATTCATTTTTAATGACGGTTGTACATTTTTCTATCGTTCCTTTTCCGTTTAGAAGGCATACATCATCGCTCATACATTCATTTGCTACAATTTCTCCTTTACAGCACGCCGTATTTCCATTTGACAGATGATAAGATTTGTATCCAGAAGGACATGAATGTAAATACGATTCTTCTTCTACTTCAAAGGGTTCTGCCGTAATAGGATCATGATTACGCAAATAAAGTGCTAGACAAATCATCGCAATACTGATGACAAGAATGGATAGTTCCAGAATCATCCTAGTTATTGATTCGAATTTGAATACTTACCTATTCCCCAAGTCACAAACAATAAAAGGATCGAACCAGCAATTACACCTCCTACGATTCCTTCGATCTCGGCAACAGATAATTCATTCGATGGCGCATTAGGGGTAGAAATAGAGAGGGATGACGATGAAGGTGATGTGGATAATGACGTAGTAGAGTTTGCACGATCATTAATAATGTCCTTTAAACATGTCCCATCTGATACTTTAGTATAGTTGCCGTTTTCATCGCGTAGTTGATCAAATGGTCTACATGTATACTGCTTAACGGTAGGACATGTATCTGGTGCTGATATCATTCTGTCTGGATCTGGTAATTCTGCCCTATTTTTAAACCCTTCTGCTATTTTTTTATTTATAGGGTTACGAGATGACACTTTCGGAGGAAAAGTAAAGTATTCAAACCGACCATTCTTGAATTCATCACTACATGTTGAAACGGGTATCGTATACAATACACCAGAAGGATCGATCTGTGTTACCTTCTTGTTACCGTCATCGTCAATTGTATATTTACGTATCGTTGCGTTGTTTCCTCGCAGACCGGAGGGAAGTTGATAGGTGACAAGTGATTTTTTAGGCATGCGATACGATGCAGAGGCAAGATGAATGCCATGTGGAAAAACAAGGACATATATACTACGTGATTCAATTCTACCTTGTGGATCACTTGTCTCAAAGCATGTTCGATATCCTAATGATGTTTGATTTATCTCCGCATTAGAAGAGTAGAAAAGTGATTCCAGTGTTGCGTTATTTGGTTTAGTGGGATCATTTTCAAAGATTTGTTTTAAATAAGCATCATAACCTGTTGAACTTGATTCATAAATAGGCAAGCACATTAATATTCCAGATAGTTGCGTGCGAGACGACGGAGGTGATTTTGCCACAAAACTAAGAATTAATTCCGCAACAGGCGTCTCTGTATTTCCTGGAAGATTGTATCCTGTATGAACCGATGATACAATTTGAACACTCTCTAGGTTGAATTTTTGCGCATTGTATGTACATGTATTATTTGGCGATTCTATAATTTGATTTCCTGATAGACTCGGAGGAGTACTTCGTGGTTCAAACTTAATAGAAAGTGGTGCTTGAGCATTCGTCATATTTTTTAGATCAGATGCAGCAATGGGTCCGACCAATTGAACTAATCCCGTATTGGCATTCGCTGGGCAAAACATCTGACTTTCTCTAGAAAAAAGATAGGATCTTTTTGTTACGATTATCGACTTCCTGGCAACAGAGAGAGGTATGATGTAGAAATATATCGTACATTGGTATAGCCTAAATGGTATAAGATTTCCGCAGCAAGCTGTGCACGACGGCCCCCATTACAATAAACCAAGATCGGTGATTGTAAACTCTGAAGACCTGATCCGATCAGAAATGGTACATCTGTTTTTAATTGATCAACTGCGATCGGTATAGAGTTGGGGTAATACCCCAACTCTTCACGCTCTTTTGGAGTGCGAACATCGATCACCAGACGATATCGTTTTGATCTCGCCTCTTCTACTGGTATTTCCAGACTAGGTTGCTGAAGTGAATTCATATTGGTATAGACGACATATAAGATAGCACCTATCACGATTGCCATACATAGAATTGCTGCGCGGGATACCATTTCTATATCAATCCTGGAATATATTTGGGACCTCCCATTCGATAAATATTGGTCTTTCCCTCTTTATGAAGCGCCTCGATCACAACGGATTCGCCTGACATGATCTCTTGACATCCTGTATCATCCATACAATCGCGGCGACCAAATTGGACAGGGATGGGGACCGGATTATAGGTATCGGTGCGGGTATAATAATTCCATCGATCACTGCTTCCCGTGGTTCGGCGTCCGTATAATGGTAGAACTTGCTCTCCTACATTAATAATTCCAACAGACTGAAATGTTTCAGGGAGACCTTGTGTCGGAATATTGATTGGAATGGACGATAATCCTCCACGTGGGGGGAATTCAGGTCGTCCCATCCAATCACGCAATGGCTGGGGCGCACGATCATATCGCGAATCACCGCCACCACCTTGCTGGATCATAACTGCTGGTGGCGGAGGCATTTGTTGATGATGTGATGATGGAAAAACAATGGTGTGCGGTGCTTTCATTAAATAAATTACGATAAATAGGAATAATAATACTACACCCAATACAACTAGAATTCCTTCTGATAAACAAAATACGCCTGGAGGACAACTACCACGTGCCATGACTCTATTATTTGATATCGTTTTTATAAAAAAATCATCAAATACTTTATAACTTAAACTGCATACCCGATCCGTTTCCATTAGAGCCGCCACCGAACATACCTGAAAAGGTCTGAAGCAACTCTCTTCCTTCCGAGAGAACGGGGCGCATCTGCGTCAACATTCCCATCAGGCTCTTCTGTGTCTCCAGAAGCTTCTTCGTATCTTCTGTCATTGCGCCAACGGTATTAGAATCAAATGACTCCATGGCCTTCATGATGGTTTTACCAGCATCTAGCTTGGGTCCGCCAATGTTCTCTGAAGGCATCTGACCCGTTTTGAACAGGGTTCCTGTTGCTGATTTGGTTTCTTCTTTTTCCATCTCTTCATCCGATTTTCCCTCTAGCGCACTTGTGACTGCCTTCACTTGATCCGAAGGGACCTGATTCATAGTTTGTGAAGTTGATGCAGAAGAGCTATTGGAAGATGCGCCCTCCTTCGATCCGTCAGGACTTACATCTTGAAATCCCTCGATGGCGGGATCATATACGCCAAATGGCTCATTACGAGATTGGGACGGAGCATGTTGAGAGGGTTTACGCTTTGAAGCAATATCTCCAATACGTGACACAATCTCGTCGCTCTGGTTCGTAAACGGTTCGAAACGTTTTAAATATCGCTTCAGGAAAAACAAGTAAAACAGGGAAAAGATGATTACTGCTGCGGCAATTAACTCCGACTGATTCACAAATGCGGCAACGATCAACCCAAATGCGGAACAGAAGAGTAGTCCTGTAATACCAGAATAGATCAATGTATATAGTGCGGTGATACACAACAATACCACTGAGATAAAATAAGTAGTTTGGTTGAAGTTCATTTCTCCTATTTGCTTCATAAGAAAGTTTTTACTATACAGCCATTAATGGAACAAGAACTTTCTGAATGAACCAAAACAAAAATCCACCAATCGCTGATTTGACAGCCAATCCTACCGTAGTAACATCTCCTCCAATTCGTAAAAGAGAGGGCACATAATGACCGATTAATACATTGAGAATAGGCAAACTAACAAGAAAGATAATGATGGCAACCAGGATGGGCTGCTTTATCTGGACCAAAATGTCCGAATAAAAGTTACCCTTTGTTTCCACTAAGGTGGGAGGAGCTGCCATCTGATGGGGCGCAGCACTAGCATATGCGGATCCTCCATGCGAATAACTTGGCGCATGCATTAAATTCGCAAAATCAGCAGTAGATGGGTATTCCTTTCCAATCAGATGCGCCGTAGCGATTGATGGATCGGTCGCCATTGGATAAACAGTATTGGGGTTAGGCGCTTGAATCATTCGACTTCCGTTACCGGAAGGAGGTGGAGGAGCTGACATAATAGGATTAGATGAACTCGGCATGTTCATGTCTGCCAGAATCTTATTAACAAGATCGTCATCTTTGCTAAATACCGGAGACTTGCCATCGAGGTCACTGAGTAGCGTACCCGCACTTGCCATTTCTTATGAAAAAGACAGAAATCCTTTAGAGTAAACTACGCGCAGGACAAAATTGGTGTATTGCGTACTGCGAATAAAGTGCGTGGTTGGGAGGGCACGGAACGCATGGAGTTCTCTCGGAAGGATTCAATCACTCCTGATGAGGGGCATTCCACTGTTTCTGTTTTAAAGGAGTAGCACTTATCGCCTCCCAAGCGATAAACAAATTGATCAAAGTCCTTCTCCGACGGAGCCTTTTTGACAGCACACTCTGAGCCAGTACATATGGGGCGAATAATACAAATGATACCTATTCCTAGCATCAAGCTGAAAAATGCGTTGAATTTATCGTCATGTAACAATTTGAGAAGGTTCATGTTTCCTGATTACTCCTCACTCTATTTTCTGGGTACCGAGTAAAGATGATCAGTCATATTCGTATCGTACCCCTTTTGGCAGGTCTTGTCATTGGTGTCATTGCTATTTTATTTGTTAAACCGGAAGATACCGTTGTTTATAAATATCCACATCCAGATATCGCTGATAAAACGATCTATAAAGATAAAAATGGAACATGTTATCGTTACAAAGCCACTAAGGTGGATTGTGACAAGAACCAAGATAAACTTAAAGATTTTCCATTAAGCAAGTAAATTACGTGTCGTATTTATGATCATCAACGAATGGCATCGCTTGTGGCATCGCTTGTGGCATCGCTTGCACTTGTGGACGAGGTGCAATGCGTAGGACTCTACGAGCTGGTGCCATAGGTGGTGCTGCTACAGGTGCTACTATAGGCACTGCGTTTGCCACAGATGCTGCCATAGGTGCTACTATAGGCACTGCGTTTGCCACAGATGCTGTCATAGGTGCTTCCATAGGTGGTTCCATATTTAGCTGAGCCAATGACATGGGTGTTACGCCTACACTTGGAGGTAATATCGGTGGTGCCACTCCCGTCGGTGTAGCACCTGGTACACTTGTACTAGATGCCGCTGATTTTGGTGGCCCGCGCGGTTTTCGTGGACGTTTCGCACTTTGTTCGACAAGTTGTACTCGTTTCGCAATCAAGATCTCTCGAATCTTCATCAACGCCTTTCCAAGCATATTTTCACCCGTCCATGCCGATTTATCTTTTGCTTTCATATTATCAATCGATAACCCAATACCCATATATGTATCATTCGGTTCACATGCACCAATGACCAATGGAGAAGGAAGTTCCATCAATCGCTGTGCCAATTCATTATATTGATTAAATTTAACGAGATTTACCTCATCAATCAAACGAGATAGTGACGTATTCCATTTCATTTGATTTACCGCTCTTCCTCCCTCTGTATCATCAATCGTATACCGAATATCCGAACTTGATTCCGCATTCTGAATCGCATCCGCACGTTCTGGATTGAATTCTCGTGCCAATTCCGCAAAGATTGCGTGGCGTGCCGATTTATACATTTTTTCCTTAAAGGGGATCGTAACAGTCCATCCTAATGCCAAGAATCCATAAGGACTCATCTCCATATTCTGGTCCGAAAACAAGATAACGGTTTCTGCCGGCACATTTGCCTGTAGTGCTTCCGCTACACTTATCGCCTCTGGAAGAGGGACATCACCGATACGTACATATTGCTGTTGTAATGTAAATGGACGAACCTCTGTAAATGCAATAGAATAGGGAAATACACGTGTTTCCTGCATTTGGTTAAAATCAATCTCTTTTATTTTGATACGACTTTCAGATTGGACGGACCGTAATGGAAAACGTGCCTTCTGAAGAAGAATATCTGCATCACGTACACTACGATTTAAATCCAATATATCTGAACGACTCGAGGTTCCATCTTGTAGAGCTTGATACAGACTGCGACGAGCGTCTTCAAACGCATGATTGGCTGCCGCAATATTAGCATTTCTTTCTTCCTCCATGTCTTTTATTTCAGATTCTGTTGGCGGACGATAGGTAGGAAGAACGATCGTTTTTATCAATGTACCTTTTGTATCATATTCTGCTAAATTACCCTGCTTATCAATTTGAAAACGCTTTTTTCTAGCAGGACAGGTCTTAGAACGCTCCTCATAAAATCGTCTCAACTCTTCACTAGTTGGTTCTGCCGCCATATCTCTACTGTACCTCTTGATTTTGAAATGTTGTCTTTATACGTGTCCGAATCAATGTGAATAATTTCTGTTACGAAGATAGTGATGTCGAATCCGGGTACAGGTAGCGTAAGTATCAACGCATTGTCTGTTGCGGTTCCTGCGGGTTGTATCCTTTTTATTATTACATTGTTTCTATTCTATTCGAAAGACTCTATTCCCTTTTTTAATCTTATTTTATGGCTTGGACTTCCTATCATTGGATTTCTCGTTGCGTCAGGAATGAATATCGCATCACAGTACATGTATTGTAACAACACGGATAGTGGAAAAGCATTTATGGGTGCGATTCCAACTATGGTTGCGATATTTATTGGTTTAGCTATTTCATCTATTTCCTTTTGCCGTATACCTGTTGTATCCATTATTGCGCCATTTTATACACCTGAATCTGACCGCAAAAATTCATCAAACTCTTGTAAACCTCCCCCATCACTGGAAAGCATAGAAGCAAAAGCGCCTATGGTATCCGGTTTAGCCTATGGATTTTATTTGTTTTTCTCTATGTTATTTGGTATCGTAATCGGTAGTGGAACTGCGGTTGTATGTTAATCTGTTTCTACCGTATTGTCGCCTTCCAACTGATGATGATAAACAAGATTGGGAGCTTCGGGTCCTAAGTATATGTATTTTGGAATTCCCTTCTTCATCGTCTCATTGGTATCCAAAATGTAATAACCTTTTTTCATATCTCCCATGGAATTTGGCTTCTTCTTTAGAGCACTCTGTGGAACCGGCGACATGGCCTTCATCGACACATTTTCAGGTTCAATCGTATCCTTTGATATACTGATCTCCGTGTTTTCGGTCACTCCTCCAAGACCCGTATGACTCGCAATGATCAATACGAATAGATAGGACAGAATTGCCCAAAGAATCGCAAACAACCAAAATGGCATCCACGTATAACGGGTCTTCGAGCGTCCAAGTCCAAACTCTTTCCAATTTCCCTCCTTTGTAAACATTACTTCAGGTTTAAAAGTGAGAATGATTGAAATACCTAATAAGTACAGTAATCCTGAATAGATGAGCAGGGACATTCCTTATTGTTCTTACTAGAAAAAAACCATACATAATATTCTCTTATTCCTCATCGTCGTCACCATGCTGATTAAAGTCATATCCACCTTCTCGTTCGAATTCTTCATCACCATATTGACGAAAGCCCAATTCATCGACGTCTCCACCTTGCGGTCCGTCCATTTCGCCGTTGCCCTGACCGGGAAATTCAATGATACCCGCATCAAGGCGTTTCTGGCGTTCTAGATCATAATAATCCTTATCATATGCGTGAATCAACTTCGTACCGCCGACTGCCCATTTACCAATACCCAATCGTTTATTTATTAATTCCACTTGACGGGCCTCATCCGATAGAGCATTAAATTGTTGGACGACGTTCACACGTTCTTTCTCTTCACGAATCGCAATCAAATTCTTAATCGCCTTTGCGTCATACGATAAGTATTCACGAGTGTATTTATTCAAAGAAGAACTGACCATTCGAAGGAGAAACTCAATGGAACGATCCATCATTGCATCCATTGCGCTTTGATATCCAATACTGTTTGGAACACGCGAAGAATCAAGAAGCATCGAAAGAGGTCCATAGAGAAATGCTTGACGAATATATAATAATGAGGTATCTCCACCTGGAATAACACTTGCACGAATATGATTCAGAGAGGGTAGAAGAGCTGATACTTGAGAAAGATAGTCCTCCAATTTCAATTTCGCAAACTGAATTTGGTCTCCGCTGATTATCCCTTTATTGGCTGTAAGAAAAGCAAGCTCCTTTTCTAAAACTGGCTGTAAATCTTGTTCGACATGGGTCGCCGATAAGGACATGACCATCTCGACTGGAATTTTAAACGATTCTGGTGAAAAGTTGTAGGAGATGCGTTGAAATGGGATAATAAAATATGTCTGAAGCACCTTAAAAAAATCGACCCATGACAAACGTGAGATTCCCTCCAGGATACGATGAAGTTTCTCAGATGATAATCGACGTTCCACATTGGCACGTGCATCGCTTGCTGCGTTCGATAATTCACCCGCCGCCAGAGCAAAATCGTCTGCGTTTGCGCCTGGGTGATTAAGTTTCATAAATTGATCAGTTGTTAATCTAATCAAACGCTCCCAATCGTCAAGTGGGACTGGCTTGATTCCAATCAGTTCATCCATACATTTTCTAACAGTAGATATTTCACGTAGACGGATCGGCTCCACGCGGTTTACATTATGTATTGTATCTAACAACTCTGTGAATTTGGCAGTATTGGTATCCACTTCACTAAGTGCAGCCCTTCCCTCCTTGTCGGTGTCCATCACAGTAGGATCAGTGGGAAATTGGAATCCACACCATAGACACTGATGTGTCAAGCCTGGTTGATGGGAATATCCAATACGCGGGCCTGTAAAACAGCACTTCAAGAATAAACGAAAATATAAATCCTTATTGGGTTCGGTCACACCTTTCTCCGCCTCGCGAGGAATAAATTCGGTCAACAGACTCTGACCTTGACGATGTGGTATCAACGTTCGTTTATGAATTTCAGGGAGTTCGCCCATCGATTTCCAATAGGCACCTGGTTCTTGAATCGGGTTGATACAGCAAGTTGTCTCTGAGAAGGCAGAACCGCGCACTAAATGTGCACTTTTTTCAGCAATCGCATGAGCCTGGCGAATCCATAATGCAACGAGTCCTGCGCGAGCACGTTCGTTTCCTACTGCTTCTACTACTTCCCGTGAAATGACATGTTTCGCAGCCTCCTCTGGTGTAAGGATGATCTGTTCTGGAAGAAACGAGGCTGGAATAGAATCCTTTGTTCTGGATTCGCCATCCATAGATGATGTACCCAGTACATGTAATAAGTATCGGCGCTTCTCTTCTAACTGGGCTTGAATCATGTCATTGCCAATAATATCCTTTATGATTCTTGTGATAGATAGCGAAATACCATCCTGACGAACCTTATCATCAGGAATGGCCTGATAAGCAAGTGTCCATGGTTTCTCTTTTTTACGAATGGATGAAATCGCGCAAGCAATATATTGAATACCTTGTTGATTCGATTCATTTGAATCGAGCGGATATCCTTCAAATCCAGGTGATTTACAGCCTTTCAGGGCATATCGAACTACATACGCTGGAATTTTGGTTTGGATCTCGATCAGTAAATAAACGGCAGCGGCATTGATAATGTCTCGAGAGGTTGCGATCTCATAATCTGGCATACGACCTCTCGATTTCTCCTGCTTTCTCGCATAAGTTTTACGATCAGGGAATTTATCGATCCAACTTTTCGCACCACGAATGACATTTCGATATCCCTGCTTATCTAATAGAATGCCAACGCGTTCTGAAATTTCACGAACGATATGATAAATAGCGGTTTCTGATTCTCCCAATCCCATTTCTTTTTCGATCGAGGGTTCGATCGGTACACCCGTGGCTTGCTCAAGATCTTCATCAAACAGAGCATCTTGATCTACGAGAACCGCGCGACCTGATTTGGGTTTACCATTATCGTCAAATTCCAAGTTATTGTCAAAACCCAATTCACGAATAGTCTGTCCGCAGTTTCGACAAATGTAATTGCCTTGAAATTGACCTCCTGAAAACATGAGAACGATCTCTTTTTCGATCGTGTCTTTCTCTTTCGGATTCAAGTAGGCTTGAAGCTGTAAACGTTCATGAACGCATAGTAGATTTTCGCTACACGCATTACATTTGATCCAATTCTGATCACGAGCACCCTGATATCGAACCGCGAACTTTGTTAATTCGTGGAATCTCTCTGAATCGTCGCGCAATTTTCGTAGACTGACAAGATCCGCAACATGACGACATGAATTTTTACGAGGATGAATTCCTGAATTCTCTTTGTTATAATCAATCTGCTGTTCGATCGAAAGTTGAGACAGATAGATCGAACGATTTGCATCAATGAACGCCTTTCCCATTAAGAGTGCATTCTTTCCAGCGGCGATTTGAAAATAATTTGGATGTGCTTTCATTAAATAGATCACTTTTCCAAGATCAGATGATGAGAGTGAAATATTTCTCTCTTGATATTCTTGTATCACCTTTGCCAAAATAGGCTGACGCTGAACTTCCTCTAAAAATGCGGGATTCTCTAACAGCGGGTTAGGCTCTCCTTCTTTTGCTTCCGTGGTTACCATCGCATCACGTAGACCTCCAAGACTGGAGAGAAGTTGTGACTGAGATGCTTTTATTTTCTCCAATAATACCTCTGTCAGCTCTTGATTCAACTCCATATTTTCCATGCCATATTGCTCCAATATAGAAAAAGTGTCTCCCAAGCCCAATGATGAAAATGGTATTCCTCGAATGTAGTCCACTAGTGGAATATTTCCAAGGGTTTGACCCGCTGTATGTAATAATACGATATCATTTGATGTTGCGCCCATTTCAGTGGGATCACCCAGCTCTTTCAGAATCGTCTTCATTGTCTTTGGAGGGAGATGACTGCGTCCACTATCGACCGCCAATTGGTGAGAACGTGTCGAGCCCAAATAAGGTGCTGCGCGAATAGGAAATAATAGATACGAGTTCATAGAAGCTTGCTCTTCTTCCAATAATGCTACCTTTCTCCGTTCAGCGCCTTTGCGATAGGTTGTTGCTAAAGCGCGTTCGATGCCAAATGGTACTTTATGAAAAATGGGCGGAGCTTTCATATCATGACTCGCAATGTATCCTGGAAGAGATGCTTGTTCAGAATCAGGTGGGTTCGTTCTGAAAAAATCAGAATCAGTGGTCGCCTTCCAAAGAGGTTCATCCACACCAAGATGTCTCCATGGAGACGCATATTGACTGAGAAAGGTACGTTGATCATGCCACTCCGTTACAATTTTTCCCTTTGAATCACCCTTAATCGAACCCGATACAAGAGAACTGATTTTATCTTTCATTTGCTGAAGTTCCCATTCGAAATCTACAAATTGTATTTTTTCTGCGTCTGATTTCTGATCGAAATCATCCACTTTGTATTCCTTCTTGGAAATATTAAGAACGGGGCGGCCAAGTGGTACTGCTGCGCGCTGAATCAGATCAACAAGTGTAGAGGCAGACAGTGCCTTGGCGCCTTGGATTTCTCCAGATTTCTCGTAAGAGATGGTAGATTGTTTTAAAAAAAATAGTGTTTCTACCAATGTTCGTATCGAACGCAACGCGTATGGATCATTTTGAAGACTTGGCTCCAAACTGGAAAGAAAATCGTTTAGCGCATCGATTCGCTGAATATTATCCGGAATACGTTGTTCATATGCAGCCGCCTCGGTATAGACTTTTGCTCGAACTACTTCGATCTCACCGAGTTCTTCAATTCCAAAGTCTTCCACATCAGCGAGATCGGACTCGGCTTGTTCTTCAATAGGTAGATGTTCTTGATCTTGTTGTTCGTGTAACTTATCCTCTTCTGATACCGGCTCGTCGGAGAAGACCATTGGACGAACACGTAGAGTCACAAATTCACTGTGCTTGTCCGCTGGAATACCAATGAATCCGAAGTCTAATTCTTCCGAATTCTCTTCGTTCGGATCTTGAATCGTAATTTTATCATGCTCTACATCAACTCCGACGACTTTATATGTTTTATATGGCTTTCGCTCCTGATCAAATGTATCAATGATCTGATTGACGCGAATGTCTTGTTGCTCCACAAAAGACTCAAGTTCGCGTTTCTTTAGAATATAAATGGCACTCACGCCATCTTCCTCGTTAAAATGCTCTTCTCCATCTTCGGTTTGTTCTACTGCAAATCGATGAACATCATTGGAAACGCCGTCGGGTTTCACATGAATCATTTCCAGACTTCGATAATAAACCGTACCAATCGTTCGCCCATAGGTAGTAGATTCAATCATAATGTCATCTCCCAATTGAATAAATAAATTAGGGCTATCTTCTTCTCCAAGTTCGCTCACTGTCGGAGCGATTTGAACAGATTCCGATATGGGGTCTCCAACCGCGACCGTCTCTACTGTGGATGGTTCGATACCATGCTCATCTGGTACCATTTCGATTTGATTGAAGGATACCTCTTCTATCTCATTATCCAGGACACCCATCTGCGTAGATGCCATGTTCCCTATCTTCGTCATGAGATTCTATTATGTGATAAATCGCTCCTTGATTGCGGCGCGGATATAAAGGGGATTCTTGATGATGTAATCAGTAAAAACAGATGCCAATTTGTTTCACGAATACCGTATTTCAAGAGTTGCGGTCGCATTATCCAACGTGGGAACAATTGGAAGCCTATTTGGAATCGGAAGAGGGTGGACTGTTTCGTGTTGTACATCAAAACAAAGATAATGGATTGTCACTTATTCGCTATGAGAAGGGGATTACCAACATGGACCTTCCTCATAGTAAATGGTTTCGCTCTGTGGTTTGGGATCGAAATACAAATACACCCGTCTCGATTGCGCCTCCTAAATCGTCATCGACTGAATTTCCATTCAAGACACGTCAAGAGGCGTTAGATGCGGGAGTTATTTGTCAAGAGCATATTGATGGTTTCATGATCAATTGTTTCAAGCGTGTTGGCGATGAGACCCTGTATATCACGAGTCGTTCCAAATTGGATGCGTCCGGACACTTTCATTCCGCCAAGTCATTTCGTCATTTGTTCGTCGAAGCCTATACGGGTTGGAACATTACGGAGCCCGCCGAATCTCTGGAAATGATCATTCAAGGAAAAGCTGGTGATTTTCCTTCACCTGATTTGGAACACAATGAAGTAGCAACGTGCTTTAGTTTTCTCGTACAACATGTTGATCATCGGATCGTTACGACGATCAAGAGAAACAATGTAACCCTCATTCATAAAGCAATTGTCTACGCCGATGGTACTATTTTCATTGAAGATACACCAGCATCTTTCTCAAACTGTGTCCCTCTTTCTTCTATTCCAATGACGGATGGATCTGATCAGATCACGACATGGGTTCATGAACAACTTCGATCACAAACCTGGGAGGTTCAGGGTATCGTCTTCAAAGATCAATCTGGTAATCGGTGGCGATTTCGATCAGAATCTTATCTCGCGGTTCGATCTCTTCGTGGAAATGCTTCTTCCATCGTCGATCGATTTGTTCAATTATATCTTCAGAATCTTGCACACACCTACTTGGAATACTATCCAGAGGATTCAGTGATGTTCTCCTTTCATCAAGAGATGATGAAGTTTCTGATTCATTCGATCTACACAGAATACCAACAGCTTCACGTTCGGAAGACGACGACGATCGACAAGATCAATAAAATGTATCACCCACACTTGTATTCTCTTCATGGTCATTATCTGTCTCAACTTCGATCGGCGAATAAGAAAGTGACACTGAACGAAGTCCATGATTATCTGCGCAAACAGCCATGGCAGCGCATTTCCTTTCTTCTTCGAGGAATTCAAGATGTTTATTATGGAATGATCCAATCAGTGGTAGCTTAAATCAATTCATTTATCTATTTATCTAGAATATGAAAGTGGGAATTATTGGAAGTGGATTTGTAGGAAAAGCTACACAGCAATTAAAACATTCCAATATCGATATGTTTATTTATGATATACGTCCCGAATTGTGTATTCCAACTGGATTGAAACTATCCGATATGGATCGATGTGATATCATCTTCGTTTGTGTTCCAACTCCAATGGAAGTATCTGGCAATTGTCATCTATCCATTGTTGAATCAGTAATGCGTGAACTATCTACTGTTATTGATCCATTTAAGAACTTTGTTGTGTTACGCTCCACGGTCCCTCCTGGTACATGCGATCGTCTAGGATGTTACTTTATGCCCGAATTTTTAACTGAAAAAAATTACATTCAAGATTTTATTGATTGTGAAAATTGGATCATAGGATTGCGGGGTCAACCTTGTGACGTTCAGTTTCAAGATGTGTTCCGTTCGCTTTTTCAATCGGCAAAAGACGCTGGTCAGATTAAACATAGCAGTGTACATTTCCTACAAAATAAAGAAGCAGAAATGGTAAAATACTTTCGAAATACGTATCTTTCTGTTAAGGTATCGTTTTGCAATGAAATGGAGGAATTTTGCCGTCATCAGGGAATAGATTATGAAGCAGTTCGTTTAGCTGCTACATTGGATTCTCGCATCGGTAGTTCACATAGTATGGTTCCAGGGCATGATGGAAAACGTGGGTTTGGTGGAACTTGTTTTCCTAAAGATACGAACGCACTTCTCTATGAAATGAATAAGATCGGGATGAAGTCTTATGTGTTGCGTGGAGTGCTAGACAGAAATAAAGAAGTAGATCGAAAAGAAGAGGATTGGAAGGATGATAAGGGTCGCGCAGTAGTGTAAATTCAAATTTTTGGTAATTATATAAAAGGGCTTAAAAATGAGTCGTCTTATTTAATTAGAAATGTCTTACGCGATTGGAATTGACCTCGGAACTACCACCAGCTGTGTTGCTGTTTTCCAAAATGATCGTGTAGAAGTCATTGCGAATGAGCATGGAAATCGTACTACTCCATCCTATGTTGCTTTCACTGAAACGGAACGTTTGATTGGAGATGCCGCCAAAAATCAGATTTCCTCCAATCCCCAAAATACCGTATTTGATGCGAAGCGACTCATTGGTCGCAAGTTTGATGATTCTGTTGTTAAAAAAGATATGGCCAATTGGCCATTTAGTGTATCAGCTGGTTCTGATAATAAGCCTCGAATTCAAGTAGAATTCAAGGGAGAGAAAAAGACGCATTTGCCAGAGGAGATCTCCGCTATGGTATTGACCAAGATGAAGCAGACCGCGGAGGCATATCTGGGATGCGAAGTGAAGGATGCGGTCATTACCGTTCCCGCTTATTTTAATGATTCTCAGCGTCAGGCGACAAAAGATGCGGGTGTGATTGCTGGTCTGAATGTTCTACGCATCATTAACGAGCCAACCGCTGCCGCTTTGGCATATGGTCTTGATAAGAAGAAAACGGGTGAACAGCATGTCGTAATCTTTGATTATGGTGGCGGAACTCTTGATGTATCGCTTATTACCATTGATGATGGTGTCTTTGAAGTGAAGGCGACTGCTGGCGATACTCACTGCGGTGGAGAGGATCTTGACTGTCTCTTAGTAAATTGGTGTGTTCAGGAGTTTGAAAAGAAAAACAAGGGCGTCGTCCTCAAGGACAATGCTCGCGCCCTACGTCGTCTTCGAACCGCGTGCGAGCGTGCCAAACGTAGTCTGAGCAGTTCCACACAGGCCACCATTGAAGTAGATGGTTTGGCAAACGGTATTGATCTGAATCTGATGCTCACACGCGCCCGCTTCGAGTCGCTTTGCGATAGTGAATTTCGTCGTGCGGTAGCGCCTCTTGAACAGGTTCTTCGTGACGCAGAGATGTCCAAGACGGACATTCACGAGGTCGTTATGGTCGGCGGTTCGACGCGTATTCCGAAGATTCGTGAGCTAGTTAGTCAGTTTTTCAATGGTAAGAAGCTGAACGATTCGGTTCATCCGGATGAGGCAGTAGCGTATGGTGCTGCGGTTCAGGCTCATATTTTGACGGCAGGCAAGCATACGACAGATCGTACTTCTGATATGATTCTTCTTGATGTCGCTCCGCTGTCATTGGGTCTGGAGACGGCTGGTGGCGTGATGACTCCGCTAATCAAGCGTAATACGACTGTTCCGTGTAAGAAGTCACAAACGTTCTCTACCTATGCTGATAATCAGCCAGGCGTTCTGATTCAGGTATATGAGGGAGAGCGTCAGTTTACTCGTGATTGCAACCGTCTCGGTGATTTCAAACTGGAGGGTATTCCGCCGATGCCGCGCGGTGTGCCGCAGATTGAGGTATCGTTTGATGTCGATGCGAATGGTATTCTGAATGTGTCGGCAGCGGAGAAGTCCACTGGTAAGTCAAATAAGATTACGATTACTAATGATAAGGGTCGCCTGAGCAAGGAGGATATTGAGCGTCTGGTGCAAGAGGCGGAGAAGCACGCTGCAGAGGATAAGGTCCGCATGGAGCGTGTCGATGCGAAGAATCAGCTAGAGGCATACTTGTACAATACTCGCAATGCGGTGCGCGAGGATAAGGTGAAGGAGTCGCTAGGCGCAGATACCGTGAAGGAGGTAGAGGCATGGGTTCAGGAAGGCATTGATTGGCTGGAGGCTCACCAGGATGCGGAGAAGACTGAGTTTGATGAGAAGCAGAAGATGTACGAGGAGAAGATTCGCCCTGTCATGACAAAGATGTATGAGAATGCGGGTTCACCTGGTGCAGAGAACGCTGCTAATGCTAATCCAAGTGCTAGCGCTCGCTCAGGCCCGTCTGTGGAGGAGGTCGATTAAAACGTATTTAAAATCGGGATGCGTTTCTTTATATAATGAGTAATGAAGACGAGGAATACAAAAAACTGTACAGCCTTCTCTCTAGCCTCTCTTCTAAAAATGCACCCGCTACCGATCGTATGATTACTCCAGTTATTTCATTAATGACAGAAAAACAAACAAGTAGAACGCTTACACTTGATATTCCTCTACTTGATATACCTGTAGAAAAGCCTATCGAAAAGCCTATCGAAAAGCCTATAGAAAAGCCTGTAGAAAAGCCTGTAGAAAAGCCTGTTCTGTCGCCACTAGAAGAAATCATGACAAAGAGTTCGACCCGTTCAGGAACAACCTTTACATGTGAAGCATGTTTGAGAGTATTTCCCAGCTCGTCGCATCTCCTCACTCATCATAAAATTACACCAATGTGCGCCTATTGGTTCACACTCCCCAATAAAGAAGAATACGAACATGTCCCTGCCTCCATTCACATCTTTATGGACGACATATTAGCAGAAACGGTTACAGCAGATGGTTCTCCCAATAAATGTCGATTTTGTCACAGTACATTCTCTAATAAAGGTAATCTTCACAAGCATTTTCATACCTCTATCGTATGTAATCGAATGGCCTATGCCCGATTTAAAAAAGTGGTCGCTAACCTAAAATGAATCAAAAATATCATCTATAGATGATTTATTTAATTCTTACTGCATCGCTTCATACCAAACGATTCACCGTGAATTCCAAACGAGAAGGGGAATATATTTCGGCCATTACACAAACACTATCCTACCTTCCGATCACCATTCAACCAATCATTGTAGAGAATAATGGACAACGATCCACTTGCTTAGATCAATTTACACATCATAACAAACGGGTTCCAGTGGTATACACAGATCACAATCAACTTCTATTCAAAAGCAAAGGGATCAATGAATTGCTTGATCTTCACCGCGTAATCGATCAAATGGGAATTCAAGCAGATGATATGATCATTAAATTGACCGGCCGATATCCTGCTACCTCCTCCGCAATTTTTGAAGAAGTGATCAAAGGTCAATATGACACGTTTGTAAAATTCTATAATGTATGTAACTTGACATGGGATACGAATGACTGTGTTCTCGGATGTTATGCGATTCGTGCGTTCTTTTTAAAAGGATGGAACCCTTATTCGATCGATAATTATGTTTCTGCCGAGGAGGCATTTGCCAAATACATTCAACGATGTGGTGCTCTCATCAAAGAAATGGAAACGCTTGGTGTACGGTGCCATTTTTCAGAAGACGGTCGCACGCTTGATGTGTGAAATAAGATTTGCATGTTGTGGAGATTAATAATAGTATGAATCTCATTATATTATTATATCCAGTATCCATCATTGTGATTGTAATATTTTACGTTGTGTTGTATATGTGTTTTCATAATATTTATGGGATTATATTGTGTCTTCTTTCTATCACAAAATGGATCTCTATTAAACCGATCATTACATGGATGAATAATATTATTTATGAATGGTGTAAAGATGATTTTGATCGTATTAAATATAATATTCGAGAGACATTTCTTGTAAAAGGAAACATTACCAATACACAACAAGCAATTTATGTATTGCATCCACATGGACTATTTTCTTTAACACATGCCTTTCATATTAATACGGATATTACCAATTGGCCATATCGAAATGTATATAGTATTATCTCGCATCTTTTTGATAATTTAATACCATTTTCGCTTGATTTTATGAATGATCGCGAACGCATGATTACATCTAAGTATTCTTATATGAAAGATGCTCTTCAAGAACGTAAATCAATCAGTGTATGTTTAGGAAATTATACGGAAGGTCAATATGACGATGAACATCGTATCACGGCGATTGTTAAAAAAAGGAAAGGTATTTTTAAAATGGCAATTGAAACAGGTGTTCCGATTATCCCTGTACTATCATATGGAGAACAAAGTATATTTAAAAAGATTAATAAATGCGGAATTAGTGATCTAATTTACATGTTATTAGGAATGCGATTAAGTTTTCCAAATGTTAGTAGTATTGTAGAATGGCTAACTATTTATAAAAAACCACTCGATAAAAAAGTAGTAACCTATATTGGTGATCCCATCGAGGTAGGAGAAGCTAGAACGCCCACCTCTATGGAAATTGATGAACTTAGAAATAAATATATGGATGCTCTTCGAAAACTCTATAAAGATACAAAACCAGTAGATTATGAGGATGAGATCGTCTTTGTATGAGGAGCGGTTCCAATATAATAACTTAGAAGTGGAATGGGAATCAAGGCAAACCAATTATAGGTAAGTACTTCATGTGGAAATGTTCCAAATACGATATCCCATGTTGGAGCGGAGAACGCATATGCCAACTTTTTACTATGACTATGATGATATAAATGCGAAATACGAAAGGTATCGATATGTTTTAAAAAATAAGGATGATGGGCTTCCATATGAAGATGTTCAAATATAATATAACTAAATTGAGCCATACACATTACATTTACGGCAACTTGATGCGAAATATATGATAATGTATAATAACTTATTACATGTAGAATCATGAGAAAGAGGATAGGCACATGAAGAGACATACTCTGTGGTTTCAAATGGTGTTTTCCATGTAAATAGTAATATAATTCTCCGTCATTTGTATAATGTAAAATATAACGATGATATATATATTCAAGAAACGTAAATAACACAATTCCAGATAGATTCCAGTAAAAATAAATACCCGTGTGATATACACCATACAGGTAGAATAGTTGGATGATAGACGATGTGCACATACATAGTTTATAATTAGAACTCGTTAATAATAACTTTATCATTTACATAAATATGTTATCATTCACTTTAAGTTTAAGATCCCTACTTAGCTTGCGATTGTGGTGCGACACGTACCTTTCTAGGCGCATCAGCCGATACTCCAAGTGGTTTGCCAGTTGACAGCTTCCACTGTCCTCCAAGTTGGTTGAACCATTCTGCACATCCACGTGCCGCCGCAGCAACCGCTGCGCGTGCTGTCGCCTCTTTTCCATCCTTCACACCAATTCGAAGCACCATCTCATCACGAAGAGGATGGGGAACAGAATATCCAGCATATGTAATGGCTGGTTTGGCATCACCTTCAATGTGACGCTCCACCAACCATGTCTGAAGAAGATTACCAAGTGTGTGATCATGTCCACGAAACAGGAAATCAAATCCAATGACACGCGCATCCGCTGGAGTGAGTGTGATTTCATCAGGAAGGTCTCCTTCGTGAAGATTGACATACCGACCGCACATATTTTCACCCACTTCGCATGCGCGATTTACAATGTATTTTACATCGAGAACACCGACTGATTCCACCGTAAAGTCAAAACTGAACGGTTCACCCTTATCATTGGTTTTGAAACAGCGCTTGATTTGCATCGTATTGAATTCGCGCTGGAGTTCAGCATATCGCTCAGACGCCTTGTCTGGATTGTTTACCTTTTTGGTAATCGTCAACCATTTGTTAAACAAATCCTGAATTTTCTGGGGATTGTCATCGGGTGTATATTCATAGGAGCATTGTGAGACGGAACTGAAACGTGCGTGCTCGCGACCGGTACCCTTCGACGCAACGGCTTTAATCTTAATTTGTTGTTGGTTTGGGCCAGAGCCTGGTTGAAGCGATGCAATAAGACAGGTGTCATTTGTAAGGGGATTTCGAGGAAAGAACATCTCTGTCGGAACGCGTTTTCCAACGATCTCTTCCTCCTTTTGGTCATCTCCATCTGGAAGCTCGGAGGGGACAACATCAGTGATGTCCGTAACAACAAAGTCTTCCGACTTGACATAACGGACCCGGTCTTTGTCACCCGCCACATTCAGAGTAAACAGATACTTTTTACTATTCCATTCATTCGGCTCCGTGACATGGATAGGAAGCAGACCAATACGGTCTGCCAACATTTCATTTGTCATCGGAGTGTCATTTCGCTTCACGATAACATCCGTAGTCGAACCGGTTGCCGTCATGTCGGAACGAAATGCAACGGTTTCTACGCCGGTAAGCATCAAACGACGAAGCGTATTCGCATACGTCACATGACTTCCCTCCAAAGTAAAGGTGTAGGTACGATCATCTTTTTGCTGAACATTCAAGAACTTCATCATGGAGGACTCTACCCTACCTTCCGAACTCCATTTCCATCAATTTTATCATTTGCGTTCAAGCGGATTCCGATTCGTTCGTACAGAAGAAAAGGATGAGTCGCCCCGCTCCCATTCATATTGTTTTCTATTCAAATCGGTGCGAATGGTCAAAAGCATTTATCGAAGAAATCTCAAAAACAAATTATCACCAAGAATTGCGATTCATTTGTGTTGATCCGGGTCCTAATCGTCCCGCTCTTCCCAGTTGGCTCAAACAGACTCCGACACTTGTCATTTCGGGCGAACCAGAACCACGAACGAATGGAGAAGTAATGAATTGGTTGTACGAGCGCAAGATGAAAGATGGTGGTGGCTCCAAAGGGGGGAATGGAGGTGGTCAGGGTCCGGCAGAGCCGGAGCCATACTTGGATATAGAAATGGGAGGAGGGTACGGCGATCAGTATTCCTTTATCGGAACCGATACTTCTGCTGAGGGTAATGGTGGATTAAGTATGAAACATAACTTCACTTATCTTGGAGGCGGTGATGGCGTGAGTACTCGCGAGGCATCAAACTTTCAAACTACCAACTCCAATGCTAAACGAAGTAAAAAGGAAGAAATGCTGGATGCACAAATGGAACAGTATAAAGCGGCACGTGAAGTGGGTATGCCACAGCGTGTTGTTCGTCAGTAACAATCTAAAGCAAATAACCGGTTATCACCATAGTAGATGTCAATTCTAAGCGCATTTAACACGCAACTTGTAAATTTGTTTGACGAAATGTGTCAGACCTTTCCGGATGATAAAGAAATCAAGATGGCAACGGAGGCTGTGAAGGGTGCTAAAAAAATCAATCCTCGCCTCGTTTTGGATCTCTTCATCGAGCATGTCTACAAAGATTGTGGTACGGCAATTTATGAACGCAACGCCCCTCTCTTTCGCCAGATCGCCCAACACAAGATTTCCACGCAATTTAATGAAATGATTTCGGCGCTCTCTATTTTTGATAAGTACTGGGATACGATGGGGGCAAAGAATCAGGACGTCATCTGGCAGTATCTGAAGGTGCTTTGTGTTCTAGCAGAAAAAGCTACTGCGAGTTAATTGAAACGGTTTTTAGTAATTCATAAGAAGAATCATGGCTTCAGCTACGGAACCATCAGTCTTTCAGACCAAATACAATGAATTCGTGGATGATGTTTTGGGCGCCCTACCCGAATATACGGCGCAGATTCATGCCGCTGCTGCACTGGATTCCGATACCCGTATGAAACGATTTCAAGAGGAAGTTAAAGTATCAAATACCCTTGGTGGAGGTGATTCAAATGATTATACAAAGAACCCAACTACAATCCTTCCAGGCGTAATGGTGGCAGATAATGTATGGGCTTCCTTGTCCGATACTTCAAAGAAGGCCATTTGGGAGCATGTTCGAATTCTTTCGATTTGCTGCTTTATGGAGGCGGGATTCGGCGATGCCAAGCCAGAATGGATGAACGATGCGATGGACGAAATGAAGAAGAAATTAGAAAGTGTTGATTTTTCGGACATCATTGGCAAATTCATGAAATTCTTCAAGCCGGATGATGGATCCAATGAACCAGCTGGAGCGGGAAAGGGGATGCCAGATTTGAAGGGAATGTTTGAGAATGGATTTCCTAAACTTCCTGAGCGATTTCTGAAGGGTCATCTCGCGAAGCTGGCTCAAGAGATGGTAAAAGACATCACTCCTGAGGATTTGGGAATCTCGCCTGAAATGATGAAGGATTGCGAAAAAGACCCGTCCCGGGCATTTAATATCTTGATTTCTACCTTTTCAAATAACCCAGGAATCATCCAAAAAACGATTGCGAAGATTGGAAAACGCCTTCAGCAGAAAGTTCAGTCGGGTGCCATTTCACCACACGAGATTGCGCGCGAGGCGGAAGAGTTGATGAAAGAGTTTTCAAGCAACTCTAGTTTCGTAGATATGATGGGAGGAATCAAGAGTGCCTTTGGCATGGAAGACATGGATATCGCTCGTAAGGCTGGAAAAGAGGGAAGTGCTCGTATGGCAACGGTACGTGACCGATTACGTAAAAAACTAGAAAAGAAGCGACAGGGTGCAAACACTGATAAGAAATAAAGTCGATAAGGGTTAGGAATGAGTGAGAAGAAGAATGAATGTGAGCCGTCATTCTGGGCCGAACCATCGGTCCTTTTTCAAAATGTAAGTTTACAATACCGGCCTACCTGTGAACATTCTGTGATGAACTTTGTTGCCCGGCTTATATTATTATCACTCTTTTTGGGTATGATTGCCAGTGTAATGGGAGGTTTGCCCGCTTTGCTTGTTGCGGTATTGTTTGGCACAATCACTGCGTTTGTGATCGTCATGACTACACCTATTCCCATGAGTATTCCCCATGAGAAAGAGAAACAAGAGGCACACCCTACAAACCATACAAAATCTAAAAAGAAGACTGCCGACGAGTATTATGAACTGCCCTATACCACAACAGTTGATCCAGCTGGTCCAGTTGGAGTGGAAGCACCCCAGCTAAGTGAACATTTTGTAAATGGTGGGTCGGCTAAAGGAAGTGTCCAACCCGTAGGAGACCCGATTGGTATGGCCGAAGTAGATGCATCCCCTTATTCTGGATCTTCGCTCCCCGATTATACTCCGCCAACCTCTCGTAATTTGTTTATGAACGTGTTACTGGACGAGATCAAGTATAACCCAGATCGTCCTGAAGCAGCAACCATTGGCAACCCGACCGTCAAACAGACCATGGATGATTTCTTCCGCGTTCAATGGTTTTCCGATCCGACTGATGTGTTTGGAAAAAATCAGGGTCAGCGCCAATTTATTACTCAGCCGTCTACCACAGTACCAAATGATCAGGGTTCCTTTGCTAGCTGGTTATACAAAATCCCTGGAAAGACATGTAAAGAGGGTGGTCGTCCGGCTTGCTTAGCCGGATCCGATGGAAGTCACCTACCATGGTTGAATCAGGATGCGTAAGTAAAATATGATATTTACAATCGTATTGTTATCTAATAGATACGAATACGATGTCCATTTATTAGGGTATATTTACATCACGGATAATCACTATCGCTTACCAGCGTGTGTGGATAAAAGAACGTGTGTATACGAAAAAGAGGGTGTAGATCTTATTTATCATATCGCACTGGAACACACCGATTATTATATGAATTACGGCGTCTACGCAAATGGTTTGTTGGTAGAAACAACATCTAAACGGTATTTGAAGGAATTATCTGATATGATTCTGATTGAATAATAGAATGGAGAAAATCTTCATTACTGGAACGGGTCGCTGTGGGACAACTTTCTTGATTAAATTATTTACCTTTTTGGGGTTTGATACAGGATTTAATGAAGAAAACTATAAGCGATATGTCATGCCAAATTGTAACGCAGGAATGGAACGAGTATTCACGGATCGTTTCGGTGTTCTTAAAAACCCCACTTTTTTAAATGATATAGAGAAAATCGTAAAGGATAAGAACATTATCATCAAACGAGTCATTATTCCTATCAGAGAGTATACCGCATCTGCGCAAAGTCGAGCACATCATGGAGTAAATCGAGGTGGTGGATTATGGAATGCGACCACGGAAGAGGAGCAAATCATTTTTTACCACAAGATGATGGCAAATTATGTATATCTGATGACGAAATATAACATTCCTACCCTATTTATTGACTTTGAACGTATGGTGACAAACAAGGAGTATTTATTTACTACACTTCGACCCTTTTTAGAAGAGAAACAGATCGAGTTTGACTTTTTCTCAAAAGTATACGACGATGTATCATTATCTTGTAAACCCAAACGATAACTCTACCTCTCTTTATTTGCTACGGAACAAATCGCTATGAGAGCGTGTTTCGACGCATCCTGTTTATCCTATATTTTTTATAGCGCATTCGTGTAGATATCATGGAGATTAACCGACTCACTCACTCCCGAGATGACCTTTGCGGAATTCAATCATTTTATTCACAGTCTGTTGGACCCGGTCGTTATCAGACTACAAATCTTGTACCTAAAGCTACCGGCGTGAACCCTGTTGCATCAGATCAGCTCCTGATGTACCCTCGCGAAGGGTTCGGTTTCAATAATTCGGCGATTGACGCCGACTCTGTTCTTCGTAACCAGATTGCGTTTAAGAACAATCGTTGTCAGATTCGCCCCCAGGCTCGTCCCTTCTTAACCGTCCCCTTCATGCAAGGGGGTAACCCATCTCGTGATGTAGAGAGTTTGTTACTCCATTCAGAGCAAGTACGAATGGGCAAGGAATGCGGTACGGTCACCGAGCAGTTCTTCTCTCAACAGTACACCCCGATGATTCCCGTTCTGAAGAACAATATCCAGAACCCGAAGAACCTCATCCCCGAGGTCGCAGCGGCAGGATGGATTAATGGTGGAATTCCGTCTCGCTCCTATCTCCGTGATGTTAATTGTTAAATGGTACTATTATTTGTTAATTATGATATGATATAGATCTTATCATAATTTATCATTGTACAATAGAATATGGATACTCGTAAGAACAACCCTATTTCATTGCGTAAAATGAAGCATGAAGAACCGTTAGTAAATGCGACAGAACAATATCGTTTGCGTCGAAATTTGGTTCGTCAAATACAAAGTATGAAAAAACGACAAAAGAATGAGCGTAACCGTCTACGTAATGAAACCCGAAAGATGCGTAATGCCATCCGAAAAGAACGTAATGAGTCACGTGCGATGCGTAATGTAACGCGCAATGCGAGACGCCAGGAATTGGCAGCGAGAAAAAGGAATCGTAATGCCATCCGAGAGGATCGTCGCCGTCAACAACTTGCTCTACGGGAAGAACGAGAGGAAGCTCGACGCGCACAGCGTGAAGCTCGACAGGAGGCTCAGCGTCAGAGACGCGAACAACGTGACGCGCTTCTCCGAGAAAAAAGTGAAGAAGACGAAGCAAAGCGATTACAGGAAGGGGAAAGACGTGGCATGTTAACTAAAAATTCCTCCTTACGGAAGAGGTCTTTAATAAATCGTGGTTCATTCACTACTGCTAACTACTGATTATTTTTGAGTTGTTGAATAAAGACACGAATATTCTGTATATTATTCTCCAGAGAAGCACCAGGTTCTGTGGAGAGTGTCAGAACGGGAATATCGGTGGATTCAATCCATTGTTTATGTTGACGATCAAGTGCGTCCAAATATTCCAACTGAATTCGATCTTCGCCTTGACGATTTCGAATGTGAATACGATCTTTGGAAGTCGTGGAGCTCGTGGAAAGGTAAATGATACCATTCACCTGATGTTGTTTGCTGAAAATCGAGAACCAGCTATCATATAGTTCCCATTCAAGATCGTCCATGTCACCCGAATCACGTAACATTTGAGCGAATACATATTTATCAGTCAGTACAGAGCGCTCCGTCAAAATTACCTGAGGTCCTTGCCCATTTGCATCTAATTCTTCTACTGCTTGTTTGATGTTCTTCAGACGTGTCAGAATTGCACAATTTTGAAAGGTGTATGCCCAACGTTTCTTGTCTTCGTAGAAGAGTTCTAATAGATTCTTACCACTGCCATTCTTCAGGGCGGTCCATTGGCCAACAGGCTCATCTACTACACGGAGTTCGGGAATGGATTTGCGGATTTCAGCAAGCAGTGTGGATTTACCGGCACCAATGTTTCCATCCAGAGAAATGATAATGTGAGACATGTTGAATATGAGGTCGATTTTTGATATCGGGTGGATCAAATCGTCAATTTTTATGAATTAAATTACATCGGATGGAATAGTATGGCCCACTATCTTAGCAATATCGACGAAGCATACGGTCCGTTATTATCCTCTCATTGGGAGAAAAAAGAAAACCCGCAACATTACAATGAATTAGTGTCGCAGCAAATTCATCCTTTGCCTCAACGACACATTCTTGGATTAGTAGGAGGAAACGAAGTGAGTTTGATCAAGGGTAATATGGTCGATCTCGAATCAGATTTAAGAGGGATTAATCTTCCGAATACGTTCTGCCCATCAAGACAATATCAGCCGCTACAGCGTAATCAAAAAGAGATCGTCCGAGACAATACGAAAATCGCTGTCAAGATCGATGTTCAACCGGTTCACTTACCGGTCTATCAAATGATTGCATATCCAGCCGTCATGGCTCCTGCCCCAATGGTGAATGAAGTATGTGTTAGACCAGAGAAATATTAAGATACGCGCATAGATCTGAGATTTTTATAAAAAGGGTAAGAAGAATGGCCGCCCCGTGTGCCCAGCAAGCCTTAACCCGTCTTCGACATGATCCGTTTCATCAAGTCGATGACATGCGCATCACGTCATATGCGGCTCGTTATTATTTAAATCCTCCTGCGGCAAATTGTCCGACAACCTTTCCTGTGAATGCGACCACTCGTATTCAGAAAAGCGGTGCTTCATGGGTAGAAGGCGAATGGAAAACAGATGTGGAATCAGATCTGAAGGGTATCGATCGTCTCGGAAGTAAAATTCGTTGCGATGCCGGCCAGTATGACCCCGACACGAATCGCAATCATCAGCGTAGTTTGAAGCACGCACAGGATGAAGTTGTTCCGCTTACCTTTGCTCGTCTTGTTGATCCGCCTTGTACTCTTCGTACCACCGGCTGGAATAGATGGCAGCCTCTCTTTCATAATCCTCAGGAGACATTTGAAACACCTTTTGATTTCTTTATCCCGACGCGTGATTTGGACAAAGAAAAGTACAATACTCATCGCGAAAAGGCATGTTTTACCCCCTCTCAGCAGCCCCCCCTTTCCGAACTCGGTCACGAGAAACACATGCGTTAGTCACGTTTTTATTTCCAATTTGTATCATTCTACCATAATAGAATGATACAAATACTTTTTGAAATGTTTTCGTGTTGTTTTTCTTGTGTGTTATGCTGTCAACCGAATACCACACTTGATGAACATTATAAGGAAATGAACACCTATTCAGAGGCATTTGTATACCATGAACGTACTATCTAGACTCGTCTTCGGGTGTTAAGTTCCACATTTTATAACGTTTCATATTTACCATTTTAATGTGACCATGAACCCAATTAAAATGAACCATGATCGCGGTCTGATTGATCCGATCTGTGTTCTCGTAATACATTTTCCCATTTGGATATTGATCCAGTGAGAGTGGTTGAAAACGTGAAAATGGTTTTACAAATCGATTGAAATACGTCTGATCATTATTGTCAAACGCGCATGTTTCGTATTTTCGTTTCCCCTCTTCGGATACACAATCATATAATTGTATCATTTTCGGATTCGATCGAATGAAGATGTATCCTGTGCAAAGATTGTCTGTATTCCGATCATCTTGTGAATCATTTTGGATCCATCCATCAAACCGATTATCCGATTCCCATTTTTGAAGATCACTGATCGGATTCTTTCGAAAGACAATGTCGCCATCGATCAACAAGATATTCATATTTAGAGAAAGAATTCGAAAGATCCATTCCAACTTCAGATAACAGATCCGATCATATCCTTTTGTGTTCCAAGCACAAAAACGCTCATTGGTTTCGGCTGCAGTAATCACATGATATTCCCTTTTTATAAACCACTCTTCCGATTTCTTGTCCAAACAAAGGATTAATACCGATCGATCAAGACCGAATGGAGCAAGACTTTTCAGCATGTTCAAGGTATAGAGGCGATACCCATAATTAGTAACGGTTGTCCATACTGTTTTACCATGGGAACACACTGTAACTTGTTCCAACGTTACTTCAATAGACATATCTGGATCATTATCGTGTGATCCGGTTTATGTTCTCAGAATATCTCTGTTGCCTTTTATCAAAAAATTAAAGCAAGAAACTGATAGTATGGAAGTAGCCGCTCTCGCAGGACTCCTCGGATTAGGCTTTATGGTCTCTAAAACTGGTCAAAAAAAGAAACAAGAAGTTGACCCCTCTTCTATCCCATCATCGCATACGCTTCCACCAACTGATCGTACAGGACCGCTTTTTCGTCAGCAATCAAACCGCGAAGGATTCTTGCCCGCCGCACGTGGTCCGAATGGAGATGCTTTAACGATTGCTCCGAAAGGAGCCGCAGCCACTGGATTTGGACCCGAACTGGACATGATGTATCAGATGCCAAACGGTCAAACCTATCCCTCCGAACCAAGCAATGGTCCATACGGCACGGCATTAGGATACGCCTCTAATCAGCCACCCTATGCACCAGGATTCCTCCCGGGTACACAGCCGTCCCCCTCGCCCATTGAATCAAACATCCCTATGACAGAATATCGTTCGGACAATACGGAAGCTAGCCCCAATTACATGGATAGCGATTACGTGATTAGCCCGTTATCGGGACAGCGCATCGTATCGACAGAATACAAACATAACAACATGCAGCCATTTTTTGGTGGACGCATTAAACAAAATATTGCGCCACAATCCAATACGAGTGTCCTTGACATGTACAATGGATCTGGATCCACACAAATGAAGAAGCGTGAAGTGGAGAATATGTTTGAGACGTCGCGTGCGCCATATGGAAACCCCAACGGTATGGAGGATAATACCGAGTTCTTTCAATCGCGTATTGCTTCAAACGCACCGGTTGTGCGTAATGGAGAGCGCCCCTTTGAACCCACGAAAGTGGGAGCGGGTCTTGGAGAGAGATTTGGAATGAACGGAAAGGGCGGATTTCAGCAATTGGAAATCAATGAAATCATGCGTCCGAAGGATACCAATGAGTTGCGTGTCCTTTCGAATCCGAAAGAGACGTATGATAAACCGATGGTTCCTGGTCAACACTTTATTGGATCGAACGCAGAACTAAAAGACATTGGTGAAGTTCGTCGATACAAGCCCGATACCTTTTATATTGATGAAACGGGTGAGCGCTTTTTTACAACAACTGGTGATCTGATCAAGGAAACAGTTCGCTCGACACAAATTATGCCTCATACGGTTCGTCCGGAAACTTCTGTGGAATATGAAGGTGTCGCCTCTTCGCAGGATTTTGGTGAAAGTTATGTGACAGGTTCTTATCGTATGCCAACTACCCAGCAATATGGTGGAGCAGGATATCGTAATGCGGATATGACGAGTTATTATACCAGCGATACAGGGGCGGATAAAGCCGATTATGGAAAGTCATCCATTGAAATTCGCCCTAATGAGCGTAATGAGACGTCAGAGCGTGTGATGGCACTGAATGCTGTCCCTGCCGATAATGGTCTGGGTATGTCACGATATTCAGACGATTCGCGTCCTACTCGCCGCAGCGAGACCATTGGAAACATTCGTATGACCGGAACACCTTATACCCATGTAGATCGCGCTGCTGCCATTACGGTATGGGATCCAAAGGACATTGCTCGTACAACTGTGAAGGAGTCGACCATTTATTTGGATCGTATGGGCATTATGGCAGCGGGAGTTGCGCCTGAGCGTCTGAAGGTATATGATCCGGATGACATTGCCAGACCAACACAGAAGTCTCAACTTTCTGCGGGTCTGTCATGGACGGGTCCAGGAGGAAACGGTGCATGGTCAGATGCCATGGATCCAACCGCTGCGTACAATATGAGAACGAATCCGAATAAGGAACAAATTGCTCGCGGTCGCAAACCGATTGCTGGTTCGGGATCATCAGCGACATTCAATGGAGATCCTGGTCGTCAATTATCGAAGAAGCTAGATGCGGATATCATAAATGACCGTGCGCTCGCTGTTAATCGTTCTGTGGATATCACTCCTGGTGTGGGTGATATCGGTCGCGTAGAGTATCGTGTTCCTCTCAACCTGGATGTGAGTCGCGAGAGAAATACTTATTCCGCAGTCGAGGCGGTGGAAAATAACCCCCTCATGCAAAGTCTTCGCAAGAATGCCGAGATTGATGACGCGGCTGTGCGCGAATATCGTCAGTACTTGGCATCGGGGCGATAGAATCTAAAGATTGAAAATGATAGAATGTCAAATGGAGGAACTTCGTGCGCATGTAGAGAAAGCATTTGAGAATGCAGAAAAGGGTGAATCCAAAATCACGCAAGAGATCATTGAGATGGAAGGAATGTCGGGCATCAAAACGCGACATTTTTATAATAATTTGCTGAATCGCGACGACGCACGATATTTGGAGATTGGAACATGGAAGGGGTCGTCTATTTGTTCTGCCATGTGTGGAAATAAAGCAAAGGCTGTATGTATTGATAATTGGAGTCAGTTTGGGGGACCCAAGTCAGAATTTATTCAGAATTTTAAGAAATATAAGGGAGATAATTATGCCATTTTTATCGAAAAGGATTGCTATCAAGTCGATGTCGAATCTCTTCCTTCTTTTAATATTTATATGTATGATGGCGAACACTCCAAGGAAAATCATTCTCGTGCTCTCACCCATTTTTATGATTGTCTAGATGATACATTTGTCTTTATTGTTGATGATTGGAATTGGCGGCATGTTCGCGAAGGGACACTTGAGTCGTTTCAGCATTTGAAACTGAAAACACTATACAGCAAAGAGATTCGAACGACGTATAATGATCGCGATGTGATTTTTGGTAGCCCTGAACAAAAGGCGTGGCATAATGGCATTTATGTGGCGATTCTTCAAAAGAATTCAATCTAAAGACTGTCTGAAAGATGATATCAGTTATCATGTCTTCCGATCAGACAGTACCAGGCAATTCTGAGACAGTAGAAGAGACTGTTGTAGACTATCCCAAAGATGGCCCTGCGTCATGGGTATCACGTCATTCACGTACTCTGCGGGATGTTGGTAAAGTCACTGTATCAGTGATCATTGGTATATCTATTGGTGTATTGTTCAGTAAAAAATTCATTAAAAAAGAGTAAAGATCATTTCATATTACTTATTTTTTAGTATCATCGTACTAAAAAATAATAAAGATAAATAGTATAATGTCACTACCGCCCGTTAATGCGACAACAGTTGCGCTAAACAATTCGGCTCCAGGAACATCTGAACTGATTGTAAAGTTCGTAGGGGGTATATTTGCGATAGGTTTGGTTATTTGTCTAGGAGCAGTAGGCTATAGCAAAGTGAATCCCACCAATAATAGTGCGAAGACGACACCGGCGCCGGCAAAGGGTGGCATGCGTCGCACTCGTCGTAAACATCGTATACATCGTCATGGAACTCGCAAAGCATACTAATTTCTAATCGTATAGTATAATGGCTAACGCAAATGATATTATTGTTACAACTGGAATTTTTTCAGCGGTTGTGATTTTAGGGCTTGGTGCTCTATTCCATTCGCTTAAGAAGAGTCCATCTACACCGTCAACAGGCGGTGGTCGCCGCACACTTCGTAAACACCGTATGCGTCGTGCGAATAATGGAACTCGCAGATTATAAATAGACGAATAATGATCTCAGTCGCATAAATAAAATCTAATCAAATGGTATAATGGACGAGAAAACAATCGGTATTGTGGCAAGTGGTATTGGGGGGACAATAGGTGTAGTGGCTGTTTATGGTATTTATCGTTATTACAAGAATACATATAATCTAAAAAATGATGTAAGTGATTTTAAGAGTAAAATAGGATCATCAGCAGGTGGCTCCCGACGCACGCGTCGCACACTTCGTATGCGCCGCGCAAATAATGGAACTCGCAGAGCATAAACATGTCCGTTACTATGATGAGTAAATGGACCATACACCAATCATTGTTACAGGTCCTCCTGGATGCGGTAAAAGTTACTGGATCCAGAAGTATGCACAAGAAATCCAAAAACAACTCTTTGTATGTCCGTGTCGAAAAGATCGAACTCTCCGAGACGGTCGTCAAAAACTCCATATCTGGGCGCGGCGAACTGAACCTGCCATTTTATGGCTAGAAGGTGCAGATGATTTAACACCAGAAGCACAGGCATTTCTTCGTCGCATTCTTGAAACGCACGCGTCAGAAGTTCTCTTTATTTTAGAATGCCGTGACGCCGGCCGTCTTCAAGAACCAATCCGTTCACGTTGTAAAATGAAGCGTATCCGTCTTCCATCCTGGACCGATCTTGATTGTTATTTATCAACCATCAATGGATTGAACCGTTCCGAAATTAAAGAGTATCTAACAACAAATGAATTGTCGTATCGTCGCGCGAAACAATGTGCGCAATTACAACTTCATTATCCTGGCACATGGAATCATACTCTCGAGCATCGTAGAAAAGAGCGAGAAGAAATGAAACAACTATCTTCGGATAAACTGCCACAATATATTCAAGAAGGATATCATCCTGAATTATTTATTCATTCCTTGCTATCGGATGATCGTGTGCTGAAAGACTACGGTGTTTGTACAGAATTAGCAGGTTCGTTATGGGCGTTTTTGGGGAGCACCCTTGATCGACGTGCGTTCGATAGGGTCACGACAACACCACAGAAGGAAGAAGAATGAATCGTGATTCGGTCCTTTCCGTGTATTCAGATGCTCGTACCGAATATACAAAACAACTTTGCGTCTTCCTAGTTCCGGCTTATTTTCAATTCTATGTTGAATTACTGGAAAAAGCAAAACGTGTCATGATTCAAGAGCCAAAGCGGGCCCTTTGGCAATTTCAAAATTACTTGAATGAGATTCATGACTGGAACATGGAGAAAGTGGTCACGGAAATTCATGTCATTCAGGCCAATTCTGGATGCGACTATTTGGAGGATCTTCTTACGGCAGTATTCATTGCGCATACAAAAGTACTAACTGCCATTCGTCTTTCGACAAATAATAAAAAAGTGGAAATCAATATTCCAAAAGTAGAGCATTTCTTATTTAAAGTTTTGTGTGAAACCGCTAAGTTATTGTGGAGCTCCACATATTTGTTTCGAGATGGTATTCCGGGTATGGAAAAACAGCAGAATTATCGTAATATTGAGAACATGTTACATGAAGGAATTGTTCAGGCAGTACGAAGTCTTGTACCTGTTAAGTCTATATTGAAAGATTTTGTCAACCATGATTCAGCATCAAAAGAGGACGAAGATAGCGATGAAGAAATAGAAAAGAAAGACGAACTTACGGTTCCTCCCTCCATTGATATAAATACACAAGAGGGTTCTATTACAGAGGCTGTACATGTATCTGAGCCAGCGTCGGCACCAGTACCAGTGCCTGTACCCGTGCTTTTACCAGTGTCAGAGACAGTCATTCCTCAACAACCTTCCACGCCCGTTATTATGCTAGACAATAAACCTACGGTTCGTTTTGGAGAATTTAATGCCATGTTTGATTCCGAACATCCGACGGATTCAGATATGATCATAGAATCAAATGAGGCAGAAGAAAGTGCTCCGAGCTCGGAGCATGATTCCGGTCCTGTTCTTCAAATTTTAGAAGAGGAAGGATCACCTATGGAAAATGATTTGGAGATCGAATCATTAGACGATTTTAATGCACCATCTGAATCAATTGGATTAGATGATTATGAAGAACTGTAAGTGCGGATACGAAGTGCGGACAGGATACGTGTGTTTTTCTCACACGAACTGGAAATGATACCCGTATGGTTCCCCTGGATGCTTGTGGGAGGAATCCTGTTTATTGTCATGAGCTTTGTCGGTGCGAGATATAAGGATAAGGAATATAGAAATATACAATTCATTCAAGATTTCATTAGCGGTTCAATCTTAATTGCGTTTACGGGTATACTTGTTCCGGATCTGTTTCCCGTTATGGAATTACCTACAAGCCTGCCTTCTATGCCTTCATTTAGTAATGTAAGTATGGGAGATGAGATGGAGTTACAAGTTGGCCCACCACGTTTAATTGGTCGACAAGGCTAGCTAATTTTATAGCAATACGGTAGACATGCCGACTACTATTTATGATGCTTCTCAAATTACCCAACGACGTATGAACAAGGCGCAATCCGGCGATTTCATTAATCGCATCCAGAATTATGCTAACCCTAGCGCAGGCTATGCTTCTCGTCTTGGTGTGTTTGATCAGTCCATTATTAACACCGTGAAAGATGGAAATATGAAGTACTATCGCAAGCAGGATGGAGGTGCGACAACAGTGATCAATGGATGCCCATGCACCCCTCTTACAGGCGATTGTCAGACAAATTAATTATTTGTCTTGTTTTTATCATTTATCATATGATGAATTCATTATATGATAAATGGATATCGATATTTACTTTCCATTTCGACGTTTCATCAACTCTTTTGAATATGGATACCATCGATAAGATACTCCAAATTCAGAATCAAGAGAGATATACATCTTCCCATCATTCCCTTTCATCTTTTTATTAGGACACTCTTGTGCTGGATAGGGAGGGGAGGGGCGATTTGTATATTTTTTAGAGGTTTGACGTACACATCGATATACTTTCTTGGACGTGCGGCGTCGCATTTATGTATCATTCGAAATAATTAAACACCTAACGAATACACCTTGTCCTCCGATGGAACTTTATTTTTCCAGATAAATTGCTGAAACACAGGGCGATGAAGTTGATCTTTTGGAACAGCGCTGTGAACATCTTGTGCGATCCGAATGTATAGATCAAACCCTTCGTATTTCTCTTCGCCTTCTTCGGTCTCGTATACGGTTTGCCCTGCATCATTGATTGTCCAGCTCCAAAGGAGATTATAAAGAGGAGATTTCGTTTCATACACTTTCCAAGAGCCCTCTTCACTCATGATCGGAATTCCTTTTCCTTTCTTCTTTTGCGGAGGCTCGTCAAAGAGACCATCGATCAGACTGACTGCTAAGCGACAGAGATCAAATGATGGATTGGGAGATACCTTGGGTTTGGAATGATCAAAGAATGGTCCAAAGTTGTATTGATCTCCGGCATCTTGATCGGGCCAGTGATCATCCGATACCCAAAGATGTCGACCAAGACGAAAGATCGATCGACCGAAATCAATGATCGTAAAGATCTTTCCAAATGTTGGAACTCTCCAGACGGTTCCATCGCGCTTTCGATAATACAGAAACTTCTTGTCCGTCTTTCTCCAAAGAATATTATTGGAATGAAGATCGTTGTGTGTAAAACAGATCGCACTCTGTAAAAAGGTGAGTGCTGAAACTACTTGGAACATCCATGCAATCCATCGTGCCTCCCATCCCTGTGATTCGCGCTCAAATCCATCAATCTCATCAACATCCAAGAGAGAATCCATCACACCCTCTTGTGCCTCTTGTGCGATCATAATAATTGGCATGTTGGGAAGTTCTAGACAGATATCGAATTCTACTTCCGGCTCCAAGTCCGATCCACTTTCTGATCCAGAACCGCTTTCTGATCCAGAGTCTGAACCAGAATCGGAACGAGAACGGGACGAGTCTGATCTTTTACAGGACTGTCGTCGTGTGATTGATTGATTGATCTCCATCATATTGGAAGAATTGTCAGCATGTTCTTCGATTGTATCAAATGTAACAGATTGAACCGATTCTGCATCACTATCGGTATCATCTACTAGATCAAGAGGCTCCAACTCCACATCTGATTCATCACCATCAACAAACGGACAAGTGGTAATCTCTCGATAGAATTCATCATAATTGGGGATAGACATCTTATTCTCATGAACTACAGTTAAGCGTGCACTATGGGATTCCATTCCCTTCCAAAACCAACGACACTGGCGATAGGTATCATATTCATTTGTAATTGTATATTGATAATTCTTACTAATTCCAGTAAATGAACCATACGATAAGATACAATGTGGAGTTAAATCTAATTCTCGAAAGCGACTTAACACAAAGTTACACACCGCATCAACATAGGCCTGATTGTTGTGACTATGTAATTTAAGAAGCGTACTCTTCCATGTCTTCTCGCTCTGAGGCAAAAGTGGATGTTCGGGGCAGATGTATTTTTCCTTAATGATATCGATTGGATTCAATAAATGAACGGTTTTAACAAATACGTCGCACAATTCAGGACTTGGTGGATCTGCGTTCTCATCAGTGGATACCGGTGTGCGCATGGCGCTCCAAAACTTTGGGCGTTCTTGCGAAACCCATTGATTGATTTGATACTTGGTAGGAAGCTCCATGTTTTTATGAGAAAGTGCTGATTTAGGGATTGTGAATTGATCGAGAGCAGGAAAGTATCGCTGTAAATGGGAATAATTAGAAAAGGATTCACGTTCATTCTCCGTAAGGTCGCGACTTCGACAAGGTTCTTGAAGAAGCGTCTTTCGTACCGCTTTCATCTCTTTGGTTGGAAGACTTGTGCGCGTGTTTCTGAAGCGCACAACAATTCACAATGGGTTGTAGTAGAATTAGTATGGCAGCACAAGGTGGTGGTCTAAATGTCAATCTCCGGAAGTTCGCTATGAAATCAATTCCACAGGATGCGGTTGCAGTGTTTATTGGCCGCCGTCGTACCGGTAAGTCCACACTGGTTCGTGATTTATTATTTCATCATCAAGATTTACCAATGGGCTGTGTCATTTCCGGAACAGAAGAGTCAAACGGTTTCTTTAAAAAGATCGTCCCTCCCATGTTCATTCATGGAGAGTACAATGCGGTCATTTTAGCAAATTTCGTAAAGCGTCAAAAACTTGTCATGCAACGGATTCAGCAAGATTTAGAGAAAGGAATCAAGTCGAATATCGATCCGAGAGCTTTCTTGATTTTGGACGACTGTATGTATGATGATTCATGGACTCATGATAAAAACATTCGATATTTATTTATGAACGGTCGTTGGCTCAAAGTATTTTTCATCATTACCATGCAGTTTCCTCTAGGTATCCAGCCGGCTCTTCGTACGAACGTCGATTATGTCTTTATTCTGAGAGAGCCGTATATGAACAATCGTCAGCGTTTGTATCAGAATTATGGTTCTGCTTTCCCATCCTTTGAATTTTTTTGTCAAATGATGGACCAATGTACGCAAAATTATGAATGTTTGGTCATTAATAACAATACGCAAAGTAATAAATTGGAAGATACCATTTTTTGGTATAAGGCAGAAGTCCACGGAGAATTCAAGATGGGTGCACCAGAATTGTGGCGACAATCGGAGATGATGGCGCGTAACAGAGATGATGATGATAACTCGCAATTTGATCCACGTGCATCTCAGAGACTGAAAGGACCTGCCATTAATGTACAAAAACGGTACTAAAGTAGAATGAACAAGAAAGTAATTCAAGTGTTATCTATGATAATAGTCGTAGGAGTAATACTATATGTATATTCATCGTATACGGAGGGATTGGAAGAGGAAGAGGTTCAAGGTCCTTTACGATGTGGTGTCGATCTACCCTCCTGCTCAGGTGAACATGTACGGTGTATTAATGGATATTGTCGTTCGGATGTGGCGACAACTCTTCCTCCTTTTTCCGATCTGCGTATGACTCCACCAACCTCTTATTGACCATAATAAAACCTCACCAATTGCTAGAAAATGGCTCATCCGAAAGCAATGGGAATTGGCGCGATGCTTGTATTATTGGTTGTGGCAGTGGTTGTGCTGCCAATGATTGTGCGTTATATTGATCGCATGGAGCCTCATTTTGTGATTTCTGGATTTCAGGATTTAGCGCAAGCGCAAAATGAGTCCTCCAGCGGACCTGTTCATGTTCCTGCACAGGCATCCAACTCGATGGCCAGCATGTATCATCCGGATCCCAACACGAATTACATGTGCGGATCGCCGAATGGCAATGGACAATCCTGCCCAGAAGGAACTTTTTGCGATGGACCGTCTCAATCATGTGTCCCCACATTTATCGGCGGTGCCGTGCCCGATGTTGGTTACTTCTCATAAATAGAAGGTATCAAACTAATATCATATGAAATACTCATATGATATTATATTGATAAGAATGAACACATAGTCTCGTTTATGCGCTGTCAGGAGTCACAACTGAATTCTCAGGAGTGGATGAAGCATCCGCTTCATCTGCAGCTACCTTCTCCATCGTAACAACCGGCTTCTCTAGCTTGCGCTGATGGGCCAAATCGCCCTGAACACCAAACATACTGTCGAACTGGCCCGCCGAAGAACCACCCGAAGTCGATGCACCCATCACCTGCTTCGCACCCTTAGTGCGCTCCTCGAAGAATTGCTCGCGAGAGTCCTCATTCTCCTTGTATTTCTTCATAAGGCTGTTCAGCTGATCATTGTTGTACTCCTGATCCTTTATCTCGTTCGGAGAGGGGTCCCACGGAGTCCACTTTCCCACCTCGCCCAGAAAGATGTTATGATACTTATCCTTGGACTGAAGCTTCTTGGCCTTGATCTCTGCCTCCTTCGGATTACCATACACACCGCGAACCTTGACGCCACGAATGGATGTACGGAACTCATTCAGGGCATAGAACTCCTCCTCTAGTTTTGTCTTATGAGTGTACATGAAATCATCATATGCTTCCACAATCTTGGTCTTATTCAGATCCGCCTTGTTCTTCTGAATAAAAGGACCATACTGACTCATCACATCGTCCAGGCGCAGACGATTCTTACGGCAAATCTCCGCCGATGCCATCTGATCGGCTTTCTCCAGCTCCTTGCAACGCTCATCAAGCTGATCATTGATATTCTTTACGAGTTCAACTGTGTACTTCTCCAGATTCTTAATCTTCCAGTCCACCTCGTATGCATGGAGAAACTTCTGAAAGAAGAAGAGTTCCTTTTTATCAAGCACTTTCTCCGGGCTGATAAAACTTAGAAGCACATAGCGCTGGCCTGGAATTTCGGTATCCTCGTCCAAAAAATCTTCGATTACGGCGTTGTTGTCTGAGCTCATCTCTACAATCTTTCAGTCAGGGATGCTTTAAACTCAGGTGGGGAATAATATACCGGCTCCGACGAGTTTTTTTCTTGCGTGTAAATATAGAATCATGGTTGGTTACGGATTTGCTGAAATTGTCAATCGCATCATTAAGTACCTGATCGAGGGTCTCGTTATCGCCGCCGCCGCCATCTTCATCCCGAAGCGCGCCCTGCCTCTTGATGAGGTCGCCACCCTCGCCGTCCTCGCTGCCGTCGTGTTTGCCGTCCTTGACGCTGTCTCGCCCTCCGTCGGTGTGACTGCCCGCCAGGGTGCCGGCTTCGGTCTCGGCGCTAACCTCGTCGGCTTCCCCGCGCGTATGTAAGTACCCATTTTTGAATAAAATACGGTATGACCCCTCCCTATAGTAATTCTCTACAATCTTTAAAAATAACATATTATCCAAAGTGATAGATATTATGTTGTTGGATGAATAAACAAATTAACCCCACACACTATTCATAAATTCTCTAGCGCACAGCATCACATCCTTCACATCCCCACGACGAACAATATTTTGAATTTCTGAATGAAGTTTTGAGTGATGAGTTCGAACCAGTGTCATCTGAAGATGTTTACGACCGACCAGAATGGGGGTCGCGAGAAAGGTGGAGAGTTTACCATAATGGATTTTGGAACGAGGACTATAATATTTGACTTGACCAATGTGACTAAATGTCTCATCGATCAGAACGATCCCTTTATCGGTCAGAGGGAATCCTGCGTGACGTTTATGGCTAATAGGAATATCCTTGTAGACATAAAAGCAGACATGATGGAGTTTCGTAAGATGAATGGCAGAATAGTATTCAAAACGAGAGGGAAGACACGACATAGTTGCCATGCGTTGTTCGAGAAATTGGAGATGGAGGGGGAGTGACATTGTTGAATCAACATATTCATCTGCGAATGGTCAATTTTGTAATTTCTCAAACATCGAGAACATTTTCAGACCTTCGTGAAACAACTTGACGTCGCCTAGAATCTTTCGAGCCAACGCTTTTGTATTTTTGTTTCGATACGAAGAGAACATCCATATAGTCGAATTATATTTTTTCCAGTTCTGATATTGACTGAAATCCGAACAAATGGTCACGTAGATACTGTACAGCTCCTTCTTATAAGCCTTGTGTGTGTCATCCGCTGGAATGACACCAGGTTTATCAACTGGTACAAATGAGTCTTCGAAAATCAAACTCATCCATTTTAGCATACGTTCCATTTGTAATAAATCCAATTCACGCTCATCATCGGTTTCGGATCGAACCAGGGTGGGAGTCGGGGCGTTTCGTCCTGAAAAATAAGTTGTATAAAATCCAGCGACACTTGATGCCATGATAGGGGCAATATTATTGACCACAAGATGATATAAAAACTCTGAACCTACACTCGCCATCTTTGTAGAGAGAGTCTATTTTTATTTAGATACATTTTGTATTTTTGTATACCGATCAATCGATTTTTTCGGTGTATCGATTGGTTTAGCCCATTGAATGAAGGACTTGCTAAAGTCGAAAAGGCGATTTGTTATACCGTGAATGGCGTGCGTGATTTTCTGGCGAATCGGCTGAATAATATGATGATCTACTGTATGTTCCACTGATTTAATTGTATTACGTACATGCTTTATTCCTGGCAATTCCATGAATAATTCACGCAGTGTTGTGATAATTTGTGTTTTGTTGTTTAACCATAATACCGTCGCGCGAGTGGTATCAGATACAGTATTTGTAAAAGGGTACCATATACAATAGCCGACCCATTCCACATATTCTTTTATATTCATTAGATCTTTGTATAATAATGTAGTTGATAGATCACGCTTTCCTTGAATCCACTCATATGATGCATTTCGTATATTATGATAGATCATCGTCGGTGCGTCCTGAATAGAAATCGTCTCATTTTGAAGTTGAATGATACTATCCATCAATTCCTTATTTCGCTCGAGAGTGACATAGATTAATTTTATACACGCAGTGCCCTTCAAAAGAGAAGGTGTACTAACGAAATCAAACTGTGTATATTTCTGTGTAACAAGAGAAGTACACACATAAGCAGTAAGATGCGGAGTGAGACCAAAGTAGAATAGAATGAAGAGATGAAGAAAACAGACAGAACAGAAGACGGATATCATGCCCGTTCGACAACATCGTTTTTTGATCCGATTTTCTTTTAATATGTTAATGCTACTTTGAATCGATAAAAGCGCATTGTGTCTTGTATCCTTGCGTGCTTCATCTGGATTGTCTTGATTTTGCTCCTGTAATTGGGCGCATAGTTTTTCGAGTTGATCCTCCATATTGATTGTATGATGCTAGGCATTCTTAAATCACTATGTTTTTTAAATAGGGATTTTTGTATCAATTAAATTTTAAATTTTATGATACAAAATACAGTAGAAACACGATTTTAGCCTACGTAGTCTTAATAAATCCCCATTTCATTTCGTCACATATCTTTTGCCACGTCTTATCCTGTAAATACAACTTGTCACGGTTCTTCAACAGGGGAAAGCACGCCAAATATTCATCCATCTCCAGCAATTCACAGAATTTATAAAGAACATATCCATATGACAAAAAGTTGCGGCGACCCTTTGGACAATGCTTCTTGAAAGACGGCTGAATCTCGCGGAACATATGGCGCAACTTCTCTTCATCTTCGCGCGACATGAAGGGAGCATTTTGACCATTCAGGCGATTAATGATATGCGGAATATGTTCATAATATTTCGAGCATTTCATCTTACGAAGAATCTCGCGCAACTTGGTAGGCTTCAATGAACTCATATTGGTAATGCGTTCTTTCTTCAATTGTAGTAAAATTTCATCGTATACATCTGCTGGAATTTCAGTACTCTCCTTGGCCTGGAATTGTGCCAACCATTCATTAAAGTGATTGATCTTCTTATAAGCATAATAGCAAACCTCACGTGGCGGATCCTTATAGGAGGGTTTATCACTATCCACCAAAATGAACTCTTGATGACCGCATGTAGAACATGTCAGATTTGCTTCGTTGAGGCACATGATCATTTCAGAACCACAGCTTTCACAATTTGTCCACGGATCATCATATTCTTCCATCGTGTTTCGACCCATCGATGGATCTTCGATCTGTAGATAATCATTCAGAAGTTGATTTCGTTGAAAGCTCTTCTTTTCTTTCGAACCTTCTATTTTGTGCTCATTTTCACTAGAAGAAAGAGCAAATGAGTTCGTAACAGAATGTTCATCTTCTGCAACTTCTTCTAAAATAGCCAAAATGGAACCTGGCTTTGCCTTATTGGATACAAAGTTTGCGGTGCCCTGCTGAATTTGATCCTGTATATCGTAATAATGATACAAAATATCACCGGTTCGAAGATAGTAGTCCATCATTTCCGAACCGTTTTCAATAGAACGAATTTTCTTTTCCAAGGCTTCGATCTCGCGTTCCACTCGCCAGATCTCCATATCAGACGTCGTTTCACTCATTTTCTTTTTAAGGACGTCTTGTTCTTGTTTATATTTTCCTACTTTTTCCTTTTCTTCCATCATACTTTGAATCTTTTGATGATGGATCGCATCGAGTGTAGTACGGGCCTCTGGGTTACTTCGTTTTGAACTCTTTACTTTAAAAAAGGCACTCTCACTCATGCTCCTGAAATGTACTTATACGGTATGAGTGGTGTGGTTTTAAACCCTCCTTTGTATCTACTGCGTTTCATTTGCATGAAAAAATCGTACGGAGTGGGACGGAGTTATGGGCCTTTAGTGTGAATATTTTGTTGTCGTCGCATAATTACTTTTTTAAATATATTCCATCGTGTTTCCCATATCTCTACATATTTATATCCTAATGTTAAACAAATATCTCGTTTTTGAAGCGTTCTCTCATATAATTCACCCATTGTACAATTTAGAAGTGGATTCATTTCATTCGAGTTAAATTTGGCAGGATTACCATGCCAGAAATCTCCATGAAATTCAAATATGGTATGTGTATCTGGACAATATCCATCTGCATAATACCGTGTAGTTGGTATTCTATATTCTCCATGATCATGATCGCCTATATGTAAATTTGGGTGTTTTAATTGTATTAACGAAAGCCACTCTCTTGATTTAATTGATCTTTTTGAATTACATCGCCCGCATCCGCGTCCATTTAAATGACTTGATGGCATTTGATAAAATGCTCCGTGTTTTTTACATATAATTTCTACAGGAGTATGCATTGTATGATATACTACATTATCATATAGATATGTATTATTGTGTATTACGTGTGCTCTTGTAATAAATTCATGTATTGTGACTCGTATTGTATTTGCGACATATAGATGTGCACAACGTCTACAACCCATCCCATGCATATGTGAATGCGGTGTTTGTTCAAAGTCTCCATGGATTAAACAGGTAATTGATATTTTTGTAAGATAATTAATATAGGTAGTATTTGTATATGTATATCGATTATTATGTAATGTTGATGCTTTTATAACAAATTCGGCCAATGTTAATATATTCATTTCTTTACGTATTACATTAAAGCATATTGGACAACCATTCCCCTGTAAGTGTGCATTTGGATTTTGTTCAAAATCACCGTGTTCTGTACAAGTAATAATTACTTTTGTGCGAGCATTTTTATAACATGTATTATCGTAAATATATTTATCACCATGAATATCATATGCTTTTTTGATAAATTCGTTTGTAGTGCTTCTACGTGTTTGAATTGTGCTTTCTTTTCCGCATATTGGACAACCATTTCCCGCTAGATGTGAATTTGGCGTTTGTTGAAATAAACCATGAACCATGCAGCGAATCGTTACATATGTAGATGTATCTACATATATTGTATTTGTATAATCGTATCGATCTCCGTGTTTCTGTTTTGCTTTTACTATAAATTCATCTGTTGTGTTTCTATTATTTTTACCATTAATGATATATGTACACTTATGGCATCCATTACTTGTCAAATGGTGACTAGGTGTTTGTGTAAATTCGCCATGTATGGCACATATAATACTAACTCTCGTACGACTATTTACATATACAACCTTCTCATAGTTGTATATGGTACCATACTTGCGTAGTGCCTTCTCAATAAACTGTTGTAGTTGTTTCTCCTTACTTATTGTCATTACTAACTATGATTAAATGATCAAATCGATCAAATTTTATATTTTTTTAATTTTCTCAATATAAAGAGATTAGCACATTAAGATTACAAAAAAATAGAAATAAATATTCGATTAAAAACTCCCCGGCTAAATTTTAAAAAGATGTGTTTTCCCAAAATTATTTTGTATTGTCTAAGTATAAAACCCACAGATGACAGGCGGAGGATTGATGCAACTTGTAGCTTACGGCGCCCAGGACGTTTACCTGACTGGCAACCCCCAG